>Ga0307426_1001691_pt1 | contig 14265 bp, 17 predicted proteins | sample SalMarWE160340MG_FD_202165 | JGI IMG/M metagenome (GOLD analysis project Ga0307426, IMG submission 202165) | Salt marsh sediment microbial communities from the Plum Island Ecosystem LTER, Massachusetts, United States - WE1603-40 | ecosystem: Environmental > Aquatic > Marine > Intertidal zone >... | reverse complement strand
TGTGGTACGTTATTTTTTTAAGCATGTGTGTCGTTAATCTTGAGTTATGCCCTATCAGTTTACCTTCGACCTTTCAAAAGTTCCTCGCTTCTTCTTTACCGAGCTTGCTCGGGTTAGCTACGAGAAGGGCATGCACAAGACGCTCCTCCACACTGTGCAAGATATTATAAAAAGGTTTAAAATACAAGAAGCCACGGGTCTGAATCTTTCAGACGCTGTTGTTCTCCTTCAAGACCTCATCGACGTGCAAGCTGTGAACCTTTTGAAAAGAAGAAAATTCCTGCAAGCTGAAAAGAGAGCGGTTTTCCTTCCTCACTGCTCCAGAAAATATATGGATCACAGATGTAAAGCATTCTTCGACGCAACAATTCCTTCCTACACATGTGCACATTGTTCCAAAGACTGCTTAGTTAACAAGGCAGACTGCTTAGCCAAGAAAAAAGGATACGATGTTTACGTGGTCCCCGGCGGTTCGTGTATTCCGAAAATCCTGAAGGCGAACCAGTACGGAGGCATTGTTGGAGTTGCTTGCGCTGAAGAGATAAAAATGTCTGTAGGCGCCTTGAGCAGCATGAGCCTGGACGTGGCTGAACAAGCCATACCTCTGATAAAAAATGGATGTGCAAACACAGCTTTCAACATGGAAACTTTAGCCAAAGTTCTTTGAAAACTGCGCCTTTACTTCACAAGCTCTCTTTTCTTCCATCGCAAGTTCTTGCTTTTACATTTTCTGCACTTCAACGCAGTCGCGGCGTTTCTAACCCCGCATTCCCTGCATATCTTCATGTACAACCTGTGTTTCTGCGCAATTGACTTCTTAATCGGATCTAATATCGGCATAACGCGAACCTCAATTCTGGTGCTAAAACTCAGATGCTCCTCTGCCAAATATACCTTTTGTCTCATAACATTCGAGTGCCAGTTACAAACCCATTCTATGTCTCCATGGCTTGTGCCAACAACTCGGCTACGTCGCTAGGCTTCTCAGCCACTTTCACACCCACATTTTCAAAAGCTCTAATCTTGGTTTCCGCCGTACCCGACTTGCCCATTACTATCGCGCCTGCGTGACCCATGCGTTTTTCAGGAGGAGCAGACCGCCCAGCTATGAAGGCTACAACGGGTTTCGGATAGCCCCGCGATATGTATTCCGCGGTCAACTCTTCAATGTTGCCACCGATTTCTCCGATTAGAACCACGGCTTTCGTCTCCAGATCCTCCTTAAACAATTCTAACGTGTCAATGAAGTTCAAGCCAGTTATTGGGTCTCCGCCTACTCCGATGCATGTGGATTGCCCGATGTGGTTTTTGGTGAGACTGGCTGCTATTTCATAAGTTAAGGTGCCACTCCTGGAAGCTATGCCTACGCTGCCATGCGTGAAGATGTGTGCGGGCATTATTCCAAGCTTGCACTTTTCAGGCGTGATTATTCCTGGTGTGTTCGGTCCGATTATGGTTGCGTTTGCTTGACGTGCATGTGCGGTCAGTTCTACAGCGTCTTGTATCGGAACGTGCTCGGTTATTATCACAACCGTTCGGATTCCGCCGTCTATAGCCTCAAGCGCTGCGTCGGCAGCGAAGGGAGCAGGCACGAAGATTATTGAAGCGTTAGGCGAGTGTTTTTCTCGTGCCTCCTCCACTGTATCATAAACTGGTACGCCATGAACCTCTGCGCCGCCTTTCCCGGGAGTTACACCTGCCACTATGTTTGTCCCATATTCCATCATAAGACGTGTGTTGAGGCTACCCTGAGTCCCTGTTATTCCCTGAACAATCACCCGTGTGTTCTCGTCAACTATCATTCTCATGGCAACCTTCCTTTTTGACTAACTCAACAATCCGCCTTGCGGCTTCTTCCATGCTTTTCAAGACAGGTATTTGAGCTTCTGCCAGCATCCGCTTTCCTTCCTCCTCGTTAGTCCCTACAAGCCTAACGACCATGGGTTTTGCGATTGTAACGTCCTTTGCTGCCTCTATGATACCGCGTGCCACATCACCACAACGAGTTATTCCGCCGAGAATGTTTACGAATAGCGCTTTCGCATCAGGGTCTGACAAAACAATTTCAAGCGCAGCGGCAATTCGCTCGGCAGGTGCGCCGCCGCCTACATCCAAGAAGTTCGCAGGTTTTCCACCGTAATAATGTATCATGTCCAATGTTGCCATCACGAGCCCTGCACCGTTGCCGATGACGCCTATGTCGCCTTTAAGTTTCACGTAAGCCAAATTGTTTCTCAAGGCTTCGGTTTCTTGGGGAGAGCGGTCTCTTTCCTCTTCCAGGAGCCTTTTCCTGTATTCTTGGTGTCTGAACAGCGCGTTGTCGTCTATAATGATGCGGGCATCCAAAGCAACGAATGCGCCGTCCTCCGTTTCTGCAAGTGGATTTAACTCAATCAGCTCGGCATCGCAGTCTCTGCCTGCTTGGTAAATTTTCTCAAAAATCCCCGCCAGTTCCAAAAGGCTGGCGCCGCGGTACCCGAGTTTTTTTGCAAGCTGCACAGCATGAAAGGAACGGAAACTTCGCTGTGGATTTACAAAGATTTTCAGAATCTCATGAGGAGCTTTTGACGCTATCTCCTCTATTTCCACGCCGCCCACCGCGGATGCAATCGCAACGTAGCTTCGCGCAAACCGGTCTATCGTTACACCAAAGTACAGTTCTTTGCGAACCTGAAGCTTTTCTTCAATCAACACTTTCTTTACTGGTATGCCTTTAATCTCTGTTTTCAGCAGTTTTTCCGCGGTTTCCTCTTCTTCTTCAGTTGAACCAGCGAACAAAATGCCCCCTGCCTTTCCTCTTCCAACCACCAAAACTTGAGACTTAACTGCAAATGGCGGTTCTAATTTAGCCACAGCTTCTCCTGCACAGGCGGCTTTTGTGATTAAGGCTCCCTGTGGGACAGGTATTCCGTATTGTGTAAGTATGTTTTTTGCTTCGTATTCATAAAGTTTCAAAAAACTCTTACGCCTCATTTGAGGGTTTCAATTGTGACGTAAGACCTTGTTTCTTGAACTCCATCCATTTCGCATAGTTGCTTGAGAATCGCATCTAAATTCTCGCTTTCAATAACTATTAAAGCGTCAACTTCCCCAGCCACCCTGAAGGCCTGCAAAACCGCAATTTTCGTTAGTTTCTCGTACACTTCAACCCTTTTTGCCGGCGATACCTTGATGAGGATGAAGGCGGGCGTGCTTGAAATGCCGAGCGCGCTCAATCCTGTCTCTGTGATTTCAATGAAACCTCGACCGGTGCGGATGTAGCCTCTGTTCTTAAGTCTTCTCAAGTGCACGTTATAAGCTTGCCTGCTAATGCCTAACTGAGTTGATAATTCATCCTGTTTGGCGCTCAGAGTGTAGTTGGTTGTAAACCGGGCTTTCTCAAACAGCTTCCTCAAAAGCTGAACCGAACGTTTAGTAAGTGGCTCCAACGCTTTCCCTTCTACTAGTTTGTTAAGCTAATCCTTTACAATTATCCCGTTATTTAAGATTTTAGTACATTGAAAAAGAATTCAAGCCTGTTTTTCCCCAAATTTTTTCTAAACGCTTCCTTTTCGCTCAACTTAAATTAGAATAAAGGAGTAACACCACAATGTATTTATTTGTGGACAAAAAACCTTATGAAACCATATAAAAGAGTAAACTAGGAGTGAAGTGTTGACAATGTCAGAAAGCAACTCAGTGTTGATCGGTAGAAAACCAGTGATGAACTACGTGCTAGCCTGCATAACCTTCTTCCACGGCGGAGCCAAAGAAGTGAGCGTTAAAGCTCGTGGAAGAGCAATAAGCCGAGCAATCGACGTCGTCGAAGTGGTTAGACGCCGATTTCTGCCCGATGTCAAAGTTTCAAGGATAGGAATTGGGACAGATCAGATTTCACCTCGAGAAGAGGGCAGCGGGCTGACCAACGTCAGCACGATAGAAATAGTCTTGGAACGATAACCCTATCCAACGTGGAGAACAGCGCTCCCTCGCTCCTCCTTTATTCGGAGGATGTCTTCTGAATGAAGACCGAACTATGTAGTTTCTGTTTAAAGAGCGGTATACTATGCCAAAAGTGTTCAGCTAAAGTTAAGGCTGGCGAAATCAGCGAGTTAGACCTGAAAATCGCTCGTTTGTTATTATCTTTAGAAGGAAAGTACCCTTCCCTTCAAAACGTTTGCTTTTACAAAGCAGTTAGCGTTGGCAGAACTTTGGCTATACTTGTTGGGCATGGCGATGTGCCCCGGCTTTTGGGTTATGGCGGCAAGATAATCAAAGCGTTGGGCGATGAAACCCGCAAGTCTGTCCGCGTTCTGGAGTACGGGGTTGATGACCGCAAATTTCTGGAGGACTTGTTTATGCCTCTCAACATCCTTACAATCAACACGATTTGGCTGCCTGACGGAACCACGGAGACTAGAGTTATCTTGAAACGGAAGCGAGGAAGCCAACCGCCTTTCGACATTAAGGCTTTAAAGGAAATTGCCTATAAAATACGGAAAATGTCGTTACGTGTTGAATTTGCTGATTGAGGAGCGCTTAATTCATGAAGTTGGACTTCATTGGCGATTGGGTTAGAACAGGCTACTCTGCGAATGTAACGCCGGATATGGACGGCGAAGAAATTACGATTTTTGGCTGGGTTCAAGAAATACGGGATTTAGGCGGTATCCGCTTCATCATACTGCAAGACAGGGAAGGCACAATCCAAGTTACTGTCCCCAAGAAGAAAGTGAGTCCCGAAGTGCTGTCGAAGTCTGATGCCCTGCAAAAGCGGTACAGCGTCGCCGTGAAAGGAACCGTGAAAAAGACCAATATGACGCCTAGGGGCATCGAAGTGTTGCCGAAGGCGATGAAAATTTTCAGCACAGCCATCGAGCAGCTGCCCATAGACATCACTGGCAAGACGCCTGCACTTATCGAAGCGCGTTTGGATGCGAGAGCGTTAGACCTCTGTCAAGAATCGAACATTGCAGCGTTCAAGATTCAGCATTCTGCCGTAGAGGCAATACGGGGTTTTCTCTTCGAAAAAGATTTTTTGGAGGTTCACACGCCGCGAATTATTGCCTCAGCAACTGAAGGCGGTGCAGCGTTGTTCGCTGTGGATTATTTCGGGGAAAAAGCGTTTCTCGCGCAGAGTCCCCAGTTGTATAAAGAGCAGTTAGTGATGAGTCTCGAGAAAGTTTTTGAGGTTGGTCCCTTCTTCAGAGCGGAAGAGTCGCACACGCGGCGGCACTTAAGCGAATTTGTTTCGGTGGACATCGAGCAGGCGTTCGCCGACTCCGAAGAAGTCATGGTTCTTCTTGAACAGCTGATGCAGCATACGTGCAGGGCTGTGAAGGAAAAATGCCCAAAAGAGTTGGCGATGCTCAAGCACAAACTGACGGTTCCCGCTGTGCCTTTCAGGCGGTTAACTTATGATGAGGTTCTCAGCGACCTGAAGAAAGAGGGCGCTGATGTGCCGTGGGGCGAAGACATACCAACCGAGGCGAACAGAGTTTTAGGCAAACTGTATCCAAGCTTCTACTTCATAACGGACTGGCCCACACATTCTAAAGCGTTTTACATAAAACCGCGAGAGGATAATCCTGACCTGTGCGAAGGCTTTGACCTGATGTGGCGGTGGATAGAGCTGGTGTCGGGCGGAACCAGAATAGCGGAGAAAGACCTATTGGTTGCCAGGTTGAAGGAGCAGGGGCTGAATCCGGAAGCTTTCAAGTATCATCTTCAGGCTTTTGATTATGGAATGCCGCCTCATGCGGGTTGGGCGGTAGGCTTGGAGAGGCTCACCATGATGTTAACGGGTAAAAAGAATATTCGCGAAGTGGCGTTTTACCCCAGAGACAGGGATAGGTTGACGCCTTAACGTTTGATAGTTCTCGAGTTTTCTTATAGAACTTTCTTTCAGAATTAATAATAAATAGGGATAAATGAATGTAGAGTTGGAGGAGTTGAAAGGGAGAATGGCAAAGAAATATGCCCTGCTTTTCCTTGTTGCGGTGCTGGTGGCCATTATAGTTAATTTTTCTGTAAGTGACACGGGCAGCTCTCTGGTTTTCGCTCACGATCAGCAGGATTGTGTGGTTGATAAAGCCGCAGGCGACGATTTCACGGTGAAAATCACATTCCAGAACACTGGAAAAACCGAAGGCACATGGAGCATAAACATAGCTTTCGAAGACGAAGTTTGGTCTCAGGTCGGGACACCGCAGAACTTGACACTTGGTCCTGGACAAACGAAGACTTTAACATGGAACGGCATTGTTCCAGCTAACGCTACCGTCGGTTCAATGGCGAGGCTCTTGGTGTACTATGATGACGGCTTTAAAGCGCTTAACTGGTGGATTCACGTGGTTCCAGGCGCAGAATTAACCATAAAATCGAGCAGTGTAGAATAGAACACAGGGAACAAACAGAAGGCTAATCACCCAAGCTGCAATCTACGCGTAATGAAAAGGACAGGGTCAACACCGCAAAAGCTTAGCTTCCGCCTAATAGTTACCCAGAGCATAGAGTGGAATTAAACCTTTTATTAGGATAAGCAAAAATGTTCCCTCTGTGGAAATGCTGTACAAATGACCAAGTATTACGCTTTGCCCGTAGCCACGGAATATTGGAAGCCCGGCGAGAAATACCTGAACATAATTCTTGACGCTGTAGGAAAAAGAGTAGCCAACGGCGATTTTGTCGTTATATCCGAAAAGGCGCTTTCAACCGCGCTGGGCAACATCGTGGACGAAAGCTCAATCAGCCCAAGTTTCAGCGCGAAACTTATTTCTCACCTGTGGATGCGGATTGCTTGGGGCTACTTTCTAGGCGTTTTATGCCATTTTGGGCAAAGGTTAACGCGGAGACTTCGAGAATACCCGGTTGAGGTAGGCAGCCAGCACAAACAAGTTGCCTTAGAGCAGGCTGGGCTTTTGCAGGCGTTGATGTGGGGTTCTGAAGGCGGCATTGACGGGTCTAATTTGCCGTTTTCTTATGTGAGTTTGCCTTTGAAAAGCGCCTGTGAACTGGCAGAGGGGATTCGCAAGCAGATCTGGGGTAGGCTGAAAAAGAACGTTTACGTGGTTATAGTGGACACGGATAAGACGTATTCGTTTAGGAATTTTCATTTTACTCCGCGCCCAAAACCGATGAAAGGCATCCACTCTTTCGGAGGGGTCGCTGCTTACCTTGTAGGCAGAATGCTCAAACTTAAGAAGCGGTCTACGCCGGTCGCTATCGCTGGTTACAAGCTGCATCCGCTTGAGGCTTTAAAAATCGCCAATATAGCAGATAGGGCAAGCGGTTCTGGTTCAGGGGCAACGGTGTGGGATATGGCAGCGAGATTTAGGGTGGATATAACAGGGATAGGCTGGGACACGCTGTCGCGAGCTCGGCACAAACCTATTGTTATAGTCCGGAAAAAGGTGAGCCACAAGAGTAAAATAATCACGCGTAACCGTTTTTGAAAGGGTAAAGGATAAACGCATCTGTTCCTTTTATTGACCGCTGTGACAGTTATGGAAGAAACTGAGACGCTAAGTCCCTTTTTTAATCCTCGTTCAGCTGCAATTGTTGGAGCCACCAAAAAAATAGACAAAGCTGGAAACGTTATCTTCAAAAACTTCGCTTATAACAAGACGAGAGGGGTTTTCAAGGGGGAAATTTACCCAGTGAACCCACACGAGGAGTCTATTCTGGGATTCAAATGTTACCCGTCTATAACAGAGATTCCAGGAGAACTAGACCTGATAGTGATTGTTGTTCCAGCCAAGATTGTGCCGTCCATAATGGAGGAAGCGGTTACCAAAAAGGTCAAGACCGCCATAATAATAACGTCTGGCTTCAGGGAAATCGGGAACACCGAACTTGAAAACCAGCTGGTGACCACGGCTGGAAAGGCGGGAATACGGATTTTAGGACCGAACTGCCTTGGCGTGTACTATCAGAAGACAGGTGTGGACACGCTTTTTCTTCCCGAAACCAAGGTGCTAACGACTGGAGATGAAGTCGTTGCTACGCCGAGACCGTTATTCGGAGACATAGCCATTGTTACTCAAAGTGGAGCCTTCGGGGTTGCCGCCCTCGACTTTCTGGCAGGGCGGCAGATCGGAATCAGCAAGTTCGTGAGCTTCGGCAACAAAGCTGATGTGACCGAATCGGAAATGATGCATTACCTGCTCCACGACAATGAAACCAAAGTCATCCTTCTCTACGTGGAAGACATAAAATATGGACGGCGATTCCTGAAAATAGGCAAGAAAGTAACCGCGAAAAAGCCTATTGTTGCGCTAAAAGCGGGAAGAAGTGCCGCAGGAGCCAGAGCTGCCGCTTCACATACTGGCGCCATCGCAGGTTCGGATAAAATTTATGATGCGGCTTTTGAGCAGACAGGAGTTATCCGCGCTTGTGACATGGAAGAGTTCTTTGACATGGGAAAAGCGTTAGCCATGCAACCTCCAGCTTTAGGCAAGAACATAGGGATACTGACGGACGCGGGTGGTCCTGGAATCATGGCGGTGGACGAATGCGACCGAAAAGGTTTGTCAGTGGAGCGTTTTTCGGAAGAGATGCTGCAGAAGTTTCAGAAACTCAAGGACCGAGGGGTGCTTCCCAAGTTTGCGGCAACCTCCAACCCAGTTGACCTGACGGGTTCAGTTACGGATGACATGTTCGAGGTTGCAGCGGACCTGATGTTCCAAGACTCGGAAGTTCACGGCATAATTCTGCTCGGGCTGCATCATTTGCCCGGTTTGCGGGAAAAGTACATCGACAGCGTAGCGAAGGTCTCAAGCAAGTACAGCAAGCCCATCGTCATGTGTGATATTGGCGAGACCGAAATGGCGTTGTACACCCGTTTCAGGTTTGATAAGTTGGGTGTTCCTTCTTATTCTTCGCCAGAGGATGCGGCGAGAGCCATGAAGGCGCTGGTTAGCTACGGTGCGTACTTGAAAAAGAACGGGTACGCGGAAGAGTACATAAGTGAATTCTTGAAGAAAAAAGGGCAAGCTTAGAGATTGACGGTGATCGTGACTTCACTGCCATCTTCGAACTGAAGCGTTGCTCGCAGGTTGCAAGGGGCAATTACCTCTAAAAGCGCCTTTGGGTAGCCTGCCACATCAGGAACTATAATGGCGCACTGCAAAGTGCCTATGAACGCTTTGAAAAGTGCCCCGGTACAATAGCCGTCAGCGGGACAAATCTTTATCGAATGGGCTTTTTCAAGAAGTTCTCTACGCTGCGTACTTTCTTCCGAGAGCATCACGTTCAATGTGCCTGGGTATGGGGCGAAGCCGAGTTTCTGCTTTATCTGCTGTTTAACCCAAGATAATTCAAGAAATTTTCTGCCTTCGCCTCCACCAGATATAACTGTGCCAATGAGATTTATTTTTTTCAGCAAGCTACCTCCTGTGCTCCGTGAAGAACGGGTGTTGCTGGCGCGGTTATTTTTGTTCTTTGAGCCATTTTGCAACTTTTGTGAGAATAGGGTCCGTGGATATGTCGATCACAGGGACAATCATTTTTTCTTTTGTTTCTATTGTTGGCGCGTACTTCGGCATGAGAGAGTACCCCACAAAGGTCCAGTAGACTTTGCCGGTTTCTATAAGCGCTTTTGCAACCGCCGTCGTTGAGGCGGGAAGCGGGAAGTAAAGGAACACCACACCCTCAGTCCAGTACAGTCCAGCTAGCTTGCCGCCAGCGATTACCGATGTGAATCGGGCGAGGCTTTCAGGTGTTGAAAAGGGGGTGCGCTCCATTATGATGATTTCTTTGAAGGGAGCATACTTAACAGTGACTTCGCTTTCGCTCATAAACCGTTCACCAATCTACTGCTATTGTGTTAGGTGTTCCCTTTTAATCTTGTTATGTCCATTACCTTTGAAAGGCTGTTTGCGGCGGCTTTTCCAGCAGGTTATTTGAACCTTTGCAGCCGCTTCTTTGGATGCTGCGTGCCTGTTTTGTTCTTAGAGTCTCCTACCCCTCTAGTGGTTTCTGCATGGAATTCTGAGGAGTGCTGTTTTCTACATGCTATTGGTTGTGGAAAACGCTAATACGGGTAGACCCCCCTCTATAGTTTTCTGTATAGAACCGCTATTAGGCTCCTAATAGGCGGTAAATATGCTGGTCTGGCGCTCGTTGCTCTGCGGACAATCCTCTTTTCCTTATAATACGATGAACCTTTAGAATTTATGTTTGAAGGGGCGATTGAGGTTTTGGGTCTCTGAGGTGCCTGCCGAGCTTGCGTGGTGCACTTGTTCATTCTTTTTGGCTGCTCACTTTGTTTCGCTTGTGGTGCCGTAACGCTTCAACGGTGAACACTGCCATGGCGAATCCGGTTATAATTGTTAGCAGCAGAAAGAAAACTTTGAATTCGTAGGTTTCAACAGAATAGTGTATGGCGAGAACAACGAGTTCAATGATTAGGATGCTCGTGAAGGTAAGGGAGTAAACCAGCATTTTCGGCAGCATGCGCCTGCCAATCCATATGTACCCTCGAACGCGCGCTTTGTCTTTGATTACGTACTCGCCGTACCTGTTTTTCTGCAAATAACCCGAGTCTTCGAGCTTCTGCAGGTGCCTGTAAGCCACACTGGGACTGCTCAAGTGCGCGCCTTTCATGACATCTCGCGGACCAACGGGTTTGCCTTTCCTAACCACGTATAAGTACACGCTGAGTGTGATGCCTTCGAACTCCTCGTTATCTGCAATCGGCACGTTTAAGCCTCGCACGCGCGGTGACTATTTGGTTAATAATGCGTATTAGCTTTGCCCAAAAAATGCACACCTTCAGATCCCGTGGGCGTGGGTTCATGGTTTACTTCAAAAGCGTCATCGTTGAAAGGCAAAAGCAAACAGGCGTGCAGAGTTTCTACGTGAAGATTCACTGCAAAGGCTCCTGTAGCCTGAGCTAATAGTTTTTAAGAAATAAATCCTTCTATCTTAGTGTGAAGTTCACGCCAGAAATGTTTTAGCAAGACAAGGTGAAGATTGAATGTCGTTACACGAAGCTATGCTCTATGAGAAGCAGAAAGAAAAGAAAGTGAAATGCTGCTTGTGTGCGCGACGATGTCTCATAAGCGACGGCGCAACCGGCTTTTGTTTAGTTAGAAAAAACGAAGGCGGCACTCTTTACTCGTTGAATTATGCTAAGGCTGTTTCCGCGGCTGTTGACCCGATAAGCAAGAAACCGCTCTCACACTTCAACCCTGGAGCACTGGTTATGTCTATCGCGGCGGCTGGCTGTAACTTTCGCTGCAAATTCTGCGACAACTGGATGGTAAGCCAAGACACAGAAGTTGCTGGCAGAAATTTCCCCCCAACGGAAGTTGTAAAAGCGGCGGGAAACAGAAGCTGCCAAGGAATAAGCTACACGTACACTGAACCAACCATTTACATGGAGTACGCGTATGACACCGCCAAACTGGCGCACCAGGTAGGATTATTCAATACTTTCGTAACTAATGGGTACATGACACCCGAAGCCGTGAAAACTATCGCGTCATTTCTGGATGCAGCAACAGTCGATTTCAAAGGTGGAGGAGACCCAGACTTCTACAAAAACTTTTCAGCAGTTCCAAACGTGGAGCCGATCTATGAGGCGTTAAAAGAGTTTAGGAGAAATGGCGTTCACATCGAAATCACCAACTTGGTTATTCCAAAAATCGGGGACTCCATGGACAAAATAAAGCAAATGGCAACATGGATTAAAGACACGCTGGGTCGAGATACGCCGTTTCATCTACTGCGTTTTCATCCCGACTACAAGATGACGACGACTCCTGCCACCACAGTTGAAGACATGGAAAGAGCGTACATGACCGCCCGAAACGCAGGACTGCATTACGTTTACATTGGAAACGTTCCCGGACACCCAGCCGAGAACACTTACTGCCCAAACTGCAATGAACTCCTGATCAAACGTTACAGCTTCGAGATTACCCAATGGAACCTGACAAAGGACATGCGCTGCCCAGTGTGCTCACATCAGATTCCGATAAAAGGAAAACTACACTCAAAGGGAGCACCCTTCCCCTACGCACTGTTTTAGTACGCCGTTCAGCATTAATTACTGACAGAGCAGCATGTGGAAGATTGCAAGACCAAACGCCGTCGCCGTTCTCAACGACGAATTAGCGAAAAAGAGTTTAGCCAGATACCTTACCGTCATGCAAAACCAGAAACAGGCAAAGTTCATGATAGCCAAAAAGCTTCCAGCCGAATTTGACAAAAACGACCCGTTGGAAATGCTTTGGAAGGAACACGCGAAACGCACCGAAGATTTCTGCAGAATGGAACAGGAAGTTAACACCGCCAAAAAACCCGAGTTTCCTACGCCAGCGAAATCGTATTTTGACTTGAAAATCGAAATTGCAAACAGAGTTCAGCAGAACTGCCATTTTTGCAGTCGCAGATGCGGCGCCAACAGACCGGCAGGCGAGCTAGGGTACTGTAAATGCGGCAGTACCATGACGGTGTCCAGCATTTTTGCGCACTTGGGCGAAGAACCAGAGCTTGTGCCTTCAGGAACCATATTCACCATGGGCTGCACCATTCGATGCTGCCACTGCCAAAACTGGAGCATTTCCCAGTGGATGGACCCCGGAACCGAGTGCAAGCCCAAAGAAATGGCCGGGGAAGTTGAGCGCTTGCGCATGAGTGGCTGCAGAAATGTGAATCTTGTAGGCGGAGAACCTACGCCGTGGCTTCCGCAGTGGCTGGAAACATTCAAGCACGTAAACGTGAACGTACCCATTGTCTGGAACTCCAATGGCTACTACAGCCCAGAAACCAGCCATCTCCTAGCTGGGTTCGCTGACGTTTACCTGTTAGACTTCAAATATGGACCAGGAGATTGTGCTGAAAGAATTTCTGACGCACCCGATTACTGGAAAACATGCACACGCAACCACCTGAAAGCCAAAAAGCATGGCGAACTGATAATACGCGTACTAGTTCTGCCAAACCACTTGGAGTGCTGCACAAAACCCACGCTAAACTGGATAGCTGAAAACCTAGGCACAGAAACAAGGGTGAACCTGATGTTCCAGTACAGACCCGAATGGCGCGCACACAAATTTCCAAAGCTGCGCAGAAGCCTTACTAAAGGTGAGATGGAAAAAGCGGTTCAATTAGCCGAGAAAGCAGGACTAAAAAACGTAATAACCTAAACCACTCATTCCAATTTTTTCACTCAAAACGACCATAAAATCATGTGTATGTAAGGTAAGGGACAGCTCTCCGATAGCGTTTATGGTGCGGTCGCCGGGATTTGAACCCGGGTCGTCAGCGTGGGAGGCTGATTCTAAGGCGCAAACACTAAATTGGCGCATTAGCCGCCCCGAATTCACGGAGTACCTTCAAACCAAAAAATTCAACACGCGTTACGAGCGAGACATTCTCACCAACCTTGACAAGTACGTGGTAACCATAAACTCTCCGATGGATGTGATACGAATTTTCAGCAAACTAACGGCGGGTCAAGCGCACAACCTCAACCGCGCCCTCCGCAATTTCTTGAACTTCCACGAACTTATGGGTGTAAATACGGGCTTTCTAAGTGCACTACGAAAAGCCATTCCGCAAGACACGCGCGGTTACGACCTGAACGTTCCCGACGAGAACCAAATAATCAAATCACTTAAAGCACTGAATCATGCCCCACTGAAATATCGGTGCCTCTGGAACTTGCTGTTAGATTCGGGACTGCGACTCACCGAAGCATGTCGCTTAATCAATACTTTCGACGGCGCTGTCAATGTAGGCGACTTCTACCGCGTCACCCTCGGTTATTTCAGAGGCGCAAAGTTAGCGTTTGCCGGGTACTTCACGGAGTACACGCATCAACTAATCAAAAGGAACCACGAGAAAATCGCGGAAGCCAATTCATCGCACTATTTCAACAAGTACGAGTTCACCGCACCCAAGTACCTTCGAAAATACGTGTTTGATACGCTAATCTCGGAACAGTTCAATGTCCCCGAGTCAGTGGCGGATTTCATCGAGGGAAGAACGCCCAAAAAGGTCGGAGCGCGCCACTACTCTAAGTTGTTGAGGCAAGCAGACGGGCACTACCCGAAATACGCGCGTTATCTTGACGAGTTACGCGGCAAATTAACAGCGGACAGCGAAAACTAATGGTTAAGCGAAACACAACCTGTCCGTAACCTTCTTTATACGCTAAAATACCTCTTTATCGGATTGGCTAAGATGTTACCGTTCATCGGTTATGAGTTCATATTTTTTCCTCTTTCTTGAAACCACTTTCCAGAGTAACTTTAGACAGATTTCTTCTAATTATTG
>Ga0307426_1001690_pt1 | contig 14265 bp, 12 predicted proteins | sample SalMarWE160340MG_FD_202165 | JGI IMG/M metagenome (GOLD analysis project Ga0307426, IMG submission 202165) | Salt marsh sediment microbial communities from the Plum Island Ecosystem LTER, Massachusetts, United States - WE1603-40 | ecosystem: Environmental > Aquatic > Marine > Intertidal zone >... | reverse complement strand
CCTTAGAAGCACTGAAAGTATGAGAAAAGGCGATGACGGCATGATCGAATCCCGTTTCACTATGCTAGAGGGCGAATACAAGGCATTTACACTGACGTGTGGCGATTGTGAGGAACAGCCGCTAACGGAAGACACTTTACTGAGCATTCAGAAAGAGACGGCCCGCTTCTGGCGGGACTGGATTTCGCAGGCTAATTATAAGGGGCTCTGGACAGAGGTTGTCCGACGTTCGGCTCTTGTGCTCAAGCTTTTAACTTCAAGGAAGTACGGTTCCATAGTAGCCGCCCCAACGTTCGGGCTTCCGGAAGCTATAGGGGGCTCACGTAATTGGGATTATCGTTACTGCTGGATAAGGGATTCAGCGTTTACAGTTTATGCTTTCTTGAGGCTCGGTTTCAAGACTGAAGCCAATTCTTACATGGAATGGATAGAGAATCGGTTCCGCGATTGCGGAACTAAAGGTGAGTTGCAATTAATGTATACCGTGGATGGACGCACGGATATGAAAGAGCAGGAGCTCGATCATCTTGAAGGTTATGAGCAGAGTCGTCCTGTTCGCGTCGGGAATGCCGCCAAGGATCAGTTCCAGCTTGATATATACGGGGAGCTGCTTGACGCCGTTTATCTCGCCGACAAGTATGTTCACAAAATTTCTTATGATGCCTGGCTGAACGTGATCAAAACAGTCGAATATGTGTGCAAGAACTGGCGAGAGCCCGATGCCGGAATATGGGAGTTTCGGGGCGGCCGGAAGGAGTTTTTGCACACACGACTCATGTGCTGGGTGGCTGTTGACCGTGCAGAGCGAATGGCGCTAAAGGAGTCACTGCCAGCCCCGTTTTCACGCTGGTATAAGGTGCGCAGTGATATATATGAAGATATTTTTGAAAATTTCTGGAATGAAGAGCTGGGGACTTTTGTGCAATATAAAGGTGCGAAAACGATTGATGCTTCAGCGTTACTAATGCCATTGATGAAATTTATCTCACCTGTGGATCCTCGGTGGCTCTCTACGCTTGATGCGATTGGAAAAAGGCTTGTGAGTGACACTCTGCTCCTTCGTTACGAGGGGAATGAACTTGAGGCCCTGGATTCAAGTCAGGAAGGGAGCTTTACCATGTGTTCCTTCTGGTACATCGAATGCCTGGTCCGTGCAGGCCGGAGCGAAGAAGCGCGTCTGCTTTTTGACAAGATGATAGGATACGCAAACCATCTCGGACTTTACTCCGAGGAACTTGGATACGATGGCAGACATCTTGGTAATTTCCCGCAGGCTTATACACATTTGGCCCTTATCAGTGCTGCGACCGCGCTCGAGCTGTTTGGATAAAAATCTGAGGGGCAAAGCATATACGTACAAAAAACAGATAGAAGTAGTATGCATAAATATATAATGGAATTGGGTAATTAATGTTATTTTTGCTACATCGGAAATGTATCCACTCGCTAAGGCGGGGGGATTGGCAGATTTATATCAATTCTTCCCGAAAAACCTAAAAGTCGCGATTGTGATGCACGCGTCACACTTCCATATTTCAAGCATGTCATTAAAAAGATATACAGAGCACCCATTGTTAAAATCAATATTCATACAGCGGTTAATGATGGATTACTACATCCTCAAGTCTTGATGAATCTGAACATAATGCATCTCCTTAAAGAATTATTCCAATGCTTCTAATCTTTGTATAACAAAATGACTAATCGACATTGCTCGAATGATGTATTGTTTTTTTTGCATGGATTGTGAAGGGGTGTATTTTGTCTGAGAACCTGACAAACTTAAAAATGACCGCTCTCCTCAAAATAAGGTCAGCTTATGAAATAGATTTTTCATTTGTACTTAGCAACAATTGCAATTACAGCTTGTCGCAACAAGGTTCGTTTTCGCAGCGCATTTTGGATGGCTTGTAACCTGGTGAAACAAATTGGTGGCGATAGGTGGAATAGAACCACCTACGCGGTCATTATGAGAGCGATTTTCTAAGTCTAAGTGCGTTAAAGCTCGAGTAACGGAAACATAGAAAATTACACGTATTCCAGGGAGATTAGAGTGATCGATATAACTTTTGTATGACGTTATTTTACACATCTTGACAATCGTATGTTTTCCTTCTACTGAGATATTCACTTTTCCACTTCAAATATCACGGTGGCCGCAATATGTTGCGGGTTCAAGTAATGTGCGAGATGCCAAAAGCAAGAGCCTGAAGCTACAAAATATAGAATGAGTACAACCCGTTATGTTTTATTGCATTCGCCTTTTTCTTCATGGCACATCATTTGCTATTTATACGTATAGGAAAGAATTTATGCATATGTTGATAAACACGGATGTTGCTCGAAACGACAGGATTGTAATTCAAATACAGGGACACGACTTGTCGGAAATAGGGCACGGAATTTCGAACAATATATGCGCTGGTGGAACGATGAACACGAAACCATGATAGGGAAGTGAATACATATGAAGAATAAAAAACCAGATATGCATACAGAAAAACAGGTTGGGTTTCAGTCAATACCAGCACTGTCTGATTATATTATCGATGCATTTCAGAGATATATCCTCTTTCTCGACGTACTACGGCAGCGAGGCAACGAGCAGGAGGCGATAACGAGCCGGCCTATGTCCACCGTGCTCAGTTTTGATCACGATATCATAATGAGCGGACGATCTCTGGATCGACCTATCAACTACAGTCTTGCCAAGATAGTTCCTCCCGCCGGAACTACAATCAAACTAAATAACCCCCCCGTTATCGTCGTGGACCCGCGTGCCGGACAGGGACCCGGAATCGGAGGTTTCAAGCGAGAGAGCGAAATTGGCGTAGCGCTCGATGAGGGACATCCTGTCTACTTCATCGGATTCTCCGCCGAGCCCGTTTTCGGTCAATCATTCCTCGATGTGGTCGAAGGACAAGTGTCCTTCGTCGAGAAGGTGGTCGCTCTGCACCCCGATAGTCCACGTCCGATCGTATTCGGCAATTGCCAGGCCGGGTATCAGGTATTTATGAGCGCGATGCTGCGACCTGAGCTGTTCGGAACGGTAATAATGGCCGGTTCGCCTGTTTCGTACTGGCAGGGCGTGCATGGGAAGAACCCGATGCGTTACGCGGGCGGATTGCTCGGCGGCACATGGCTCACAGCCCTGGCGAGCGACCTCGGCAACGGTAAGTTTGACGGTGCTAACCTTATAGCCAATTTCGATAATCTCAATCCCGCCAACTTCCTGTGGGGTAAGCAGTATAACGTCTATGATAATATCGATACCGAGCCCCAGAGATACCTGGGATTCGAAAAGTGGTGGGGAGATTTCGTGCTGTTGAATGGTGCGGAGATCCAGTATCTTGTCGATCAGCTGTTCGTTGGTGATAAGCTGACTTCGAATGCACTTGTTTCGAGCGATGGCAAAGCGTTCGACCCACGTAGTGTGACAGCACCTACAATATGTTTAACCTCAATGGGCGACAACATTAGCCCGCCGCAGCAGGCCCTCGGCTGGATTCTGGATGTCTACCATGACGTTGAGGAGATCAGGGTAAGAGGCCGTACTATCGTCTACTGTGTCGATCCGGCTGCCGGGCATCTGGCGATTTTTGTCTCGGCAAAGGTTGCAGCCAAGGAAGATACAGCCTTCGTCCGGACGATTGATATGCTTGAATGTCTACCTCCCGGTCTATATGAGATGATCGTAACACCGAAGACGGCCGATGAGCCCGGGGCAGATCTTGTGGAAGGTGATTTCATAACCCGATTCGAGCCTCGCACCCTGGACGACATAAGGGCGTTCGGCCGTAACTCGGTCGAGGATGATCGCGCCTTCGCAACGGTGGAACGTCTCTCGGAAATGAACCACAGCGCTTACAGAACATTTCTGCAGCCCTTAGTGCGCTCCATGGTGAGCGAGCCGACAGCGGAAATGCTGCGCAGACTGCACCCGCTCCGCCTGAGCTACTCGATGTTCGCGGACAGTAACCCTGCCATGAGCCCGGTAAAGAAGCTCGCCCAGCAAGTTCATGACGAAAGGAAGCCCGCGGCACAGGATAACCCCTTCATTCTGATACAAGAGGCGGTTTCAGAGCAGATTGTGAAAGTCCTCGATTTATATCGGGTTTTCTGCGACTCAATGAGTGAAGCAATTTTCTTCGCATTCTACGGCTCGCCGATAATACAGGGCCTGGTTGGCACAAATGCCGCTACCGGTGAGCCGCGTACAATGCCGGGTTTAACGCCTGCCGATGCGGCCGCCTTCAAGGCTGCTCGCGTCGAGGCTCTCTCTAAGATGAAGATAGGCGGTATGGAGGAAGCGACCGTCAGAGCTTTGCTCTTCGTTCTCGGTGGCGAACGTCGGTTCGATGAGCGCGTTGCGGCGGCATTTCGCAGACTGAGCGAACTAAAGGCTCACATGCCGCTTGCAGACCTAAAACGAATTGTTCTCGACCAGGCTGCTTTGTTGCACATAGATCAGGATCAGGCTATCCAGAGCTTGCCGATACTAGTTCCCAGAGTCGGAGATCGTGCCAAACTTTTACAACTCGTTACAGAGTTGGCTGATGCAGCGGGACCTCCCGACCCTGTGACTAGAAACTGTCTGCAACGTCTCTCCAGTGTATTGGAGCTTGAGAAAGAAGAGGGAAGTAATATTTCCAAACGAAAGAAGCCGGAAAAGCGGCGTCCGGGCGATGACGATAAAAGGTCGGTAGGGCTTCATTAACCGTCACTTTATCGGCTAGAGCGAATGAGTATACGCAATTTGCCTTTTGCCATGTAGATCAGCAGCAGGGTTCGCGCGTCGGCTACGGTTTTTTATTTAATCAGGGAGGGAATTCGCTTATGGCGGATAAGAATGTAAAAACCGGTGTCAAACAGGATATGAGCCGCAAGATCGACCAGATTATGGTTGGCGAGAACGCATCGTTAACTCGTACATTCGAGTCTGCTGACCTGAAGGCTTGGGCCTCCGCGACCGGCGAGCAAGTCTCATCCGGCGAGGGAGGCCTGGGAATACTCACCGTTATGGCAAGTGGACTCGCCTCCTCCACACTTCCCGGTCCGGGCTCTGTTCTACAGTCCGTCACAGTTAAACTGAATCGTTCAATTCAGGCGGGAGACACAGTTAACGCCCAACTGACCGTCAAAGACAAGCGAGTGCCGGAGCGGTTGGTAATTATGGACGCCCGATACACGGATGTAAAAGGGAGGGTAATAGCATCTGGCACGTTAGAAGTGATCGCACCGAAAAAGAGTCTGCCGCTTAAAACTTCGCATTCGCTAGACCGGCTTCTTTCCGTCTGCGCAGATTTGCCTCCTGTGCTCACAGGCGTTGTCTGGCCTATGTCGGATGAGTCACTGACGGGTGCAATTGCCGCTAAAGATCTGATAACTCCGGTTTTGTACGGTCCGGAAGACGCAATACATTCTCTTTCACGTAAGGCAGGTCTTGATATTGACGGATGTCGCATCGAGGAGGCCGCTGATCCCCAACACGCGGCCGCAAAAGCCGCGGCAGCCGCCGGCGCCGGCGAGCTGCACGCTCTGATGAAGGGCAGTCTGCACACAGACGTCATCTTACACGCCGTTTTGCAGAAAGAGGCTCGGCTCACAACCGGACGTTTGCTTAGTCACTGTGCGCTGATTTCAGTCCCAACATTTCCGAAGCGCATAGTGTTGAGCGATGTGGCCTTGAACATAGCTCCGGATATTGACCAGAAATGCGATATATGCCAAAACGCCATCGGCTTCGCCCGCGCGATGGGCATACTCAAGCCCAAGGTTGCCATACTCTCCGCGGTGGAGACCGTGCGCACCAAGATGGCCTCGACACTTGACGCCGCAATTATTGCTAAAATGGCGGACAGGGGTCAAATTGTCGGCGGGGTGGTTGACGGACCGCTCGATCTCGATGCGGCGATTGATGAGGACGCGGCTCGGATAAAAAACATCATCTCTCCTGTAGCCGGTGCGGCCGACGTGCTGATCGTTCCGAACATCGAAGCGGGAAATATGATCTACAAGGAATTTGCCTTCATGGCGGATGCTCAGACGGCCGGTCTGGTTGTAGGCGCGCGCGTACCGGTAATATTGACGAGTCGCGCGGATAGTGTGGAGAGCCGCCGATTCTCCGCTGCGGCGGCCGTAATCTATGCCAACGCTTTGGCGAATGATCCCGCAAGTGTTTTATTGGAGGTGAAAGAGTAGTAGATGACGAACGCGATTATTGTTATAAACTCCGGCTCCACGAGCCTCAAATTCGGCACGTACAGAACTGACAGTGGTGAGGATCCCGCTTTAATATGTCGCGGACAAATCGATGAAATGAGAACGGCGCCGACATTTGTTGCCAGGGACCGGAACGATAGGGAACTGGACACCCACGCATGGGGAGAAGGTAATACGATAGACCACGGTCAAGCGCTGGAGTTCGTGATCAACTGGCTTGAGAGCAACGTCGCCGGACTGAAGGTAGTAGGAGCCGGACACCGCATTGTTCTGGGCGGCACCCGTTACGAATCTCCAACACTCATCGAGGGTGATGTGCTTGACTACCTCGATGGGCTAAGCATTATGGAACCGTCTCACCAGCCTTACAATGTTGCTGGCGCCAGGGCAATGGCCAAGGTATTCGGCCACCTGCCACAGGTAGGCTGTTTCGACACCTCGTTTCATAGAACGATGCCTGATGTTGCGCAGACCTATGCCGTGCCCGCCGAAGTGCTCGCGCACGGCGTAAGGCATTGGGGCTATCACGGCATATCATACGATTATATCAGCCGCCAGGTGAAGAAGCGCATCCCCGGGGCGCGCCGTGTCATTGCAGCTCATCTCGGGGGTGGTGCAAGCATGTGCGCTATGCTGGATGGGAAGAGCATGGATACCACAATGGGCTTCGCCGGGCTTTCCGGGCTACCGATGGCGACCCGTACTGGGGACCTCCCCCCGGAGGTGGTGTTCTACCTTTTGCGCATAAAGGCATTTAACTCTGACTCGCTGGAAAAGCTGCTCTACAATAAATCCGGGCTTTTAGGTCTGTCCGGACTCAGCAGCGACATGCGGACGCTCTTGGAAAACAAGTCGAAGGAGGCGAAGAGGGCGGTCGAATATTTTGTCTATCAGATCGTGAAGTACGCAGGTGCTTATGCCGCATTGCTAGGCGGGCTTGATGCATTTGTGTTCACCGCGGGTATAGGAGAGAATTCGGCGCTAATTCGTGAGAATGTATGCAAGCAGCTTGGTTTTCTGGGCATCGAACTGGACGAAACGTCGAACTCAGGTAACGGACCAAAGATCTCGACCTCGGCAAGCAAGGCGTCAGTATGGGTGATCCCTACGAATGAGGAGCTGATGATTGCTTCGCATACAATCGCCGTTCTGGGTACAAAAGGCATTAATTAGCATAAAACATATGCGTTCAAGACTTCTGATTCTGGATTCATTAATGTTAGGGGTGGTAGGTGCATTAAGTGCCCGGGCCTTTATGTTTTCGCTCGGTGATTTTCGGAGGATTGTGCTAGTACATTTTACCGGCTACCATGCGCCGGGTTTACCCCGTGAAGGTCATGTACTTAAACAGATTATTGGTATTCATGGTATCTGGCTAATACCGATAGTAACTACAGTCGGGGGATTATTCTCCGGCGTTTTGGTATACGCGACCTTGCCGCTTCCGGCCAAGGTTCTGGAGGGCAAGATTGAAGCGGAGTGTAAGGAAGGGATAATGGAAATTCATCTCCCGAAGGCGGCGGAATCGAAGCCCAAAGAGATAAAGATCGAATAGACTAGTATATAATAGATCTGAGGGGCTTTTTTCCGGAAGGGGAGTCCCTCCGGCTCAACCTATCTCAATCAGGGCAAGATTGAAAAATGAGCATAAGACCCCCCAACGGACTTACAGCATGATACAAGAATTAACACCTGAGAATTCTGTTGCTACAAAATTTATTTTCAATTTCCCTACCGAAAAAGTTTGGAATGAACTTGTATTTTATGAAAATATCAAAAAGAAGAAACCGCTGCAATTGCGTTTACTTCTTCCTGTTCCGATCAGAAACGTGGGTCATATTTCTAAAGTGGGTGACGAGACAATATGTTTGTATGACGGAGGTCACATGCGCAAACGGATCACGCAAATTTTAAAAAACGAACTTTATGAATTTGAAATCATGGAACAGGAACTTTCCCTAAAATTAGGCATTAAACTTTTAGGCGGTCATTATAAGTTACAGCGACTCCCGGGTGGTAGAACAGAAGTAACCGCAGTTACAAACTACGATAGTTATATGCTGCCCAGATGGATCTGGAGACCGGTTGAATTTTCTGTCTGTCACTGGTTTCATAACTATCTTTTAAATTCGATTAATGAAAACGTTCGGTCAAAAAATAATTGAAATATGGTTGATCTAATTCCCCCGTATTGGTTAATAAAGGCTGCGGTTGCATCAGTCTGGATTTATGAAGGTCTCTGGTGCAAGTTGTTAAAAGGTGACCCACGACAGTATGAAATAGTAAGATCAGTTCCTAAATACGGTCCACGATTTGGAGCTATGTTTCTGAGGGCCCTAGGGGTGGTTGAGCTCCTTTCCGCCATCTGGGTCTTAAGCAATAAACATCAGGTCCTTTGTGCGTTATTTCAAACGTTGCTGTTATTCTCATTAAATTTAAACGGCATAGTCTGGTCAAGAAAACTAATACACGACCCGGCAGGGATGGTAGTAAAGAACTTTGCGTTTCTTATCCTTGTTTGGGTTGCCGCAAGTCTCCCCGGTTAATAAAGTGAACAAAGAAAAAATAGTATGGGAATCAGGCCGTCTGGATGCCGTCCGAGGCAAAAAACAATTATTGTTCGGTCGGATGTATGAAGATGCATCAATTGAGCTCACTGCATTTAGGCAACGCGGCAGGATCATGTGTATTGCTTCAGCGGGCTGCACTGCAATGAAGCTTGCTCCGCACCATAATGAGATCGTTGCGGTTGACATAAACCCGAAGCAGATAGCCTATGCACAAGGGCGTATTAACGGCGAAATCGGATATAAGGGAAGGGCTGAGCAAATAATGGGGTTTATGAGATTTTTCAGCCCGCTTGTTGGCTGGTGGAAGTCAAACTTAAAAGAGTTTGTTGAACTCGATTCTCCGGGCGAACAAATGTATTACTGGAACAGACACTTAAATTCCCGCCTGTTTCGGAATCTCTTCGACTTCGTTTTTTCAAAAAGGGTGTTGGGTAAATTCTATTCCTCTGACTTGCTGAATGTCTTGCCAGACAACTTTGGTGAAGTGATGCGATTCAGAATGGAGCGCTGCTTTTCACGACATTCCAATAAAAACAATCCGTATTTGAGAATGTTGTTACTCGGTGAATTTAACGCCGACCCTGCACCACCAGAGGCAAAACAAATTAAACTGATACATTCAGATGCACTGAATTTCCTGGAGAATGTTACACCGGGCAGTTTCAATGGCTTTACTTTATCGAATATCCTTGATGGAGCGGATGATATTTACCGGCGGGAACTTTTTGCTGCAGTAAAAAGAGCAGCGGCGCCCGGCGCAATGACGGTTTTGAGAAGCTTCAGTGACATAATGACGGATTCAAAATATAACGTGGCAGGTGAAGACCGATCAATGTTATGGGGTAGCGTATTGGTCAAACTTTCATCTGAATTTTAAGCGATAATTCTTAGCGTAAAACTGTTTAAAACGACATCTGGTCTACGATAAAATATCTTTCAGGATGCTTATTGTCAGAATCTAAGTAAGAAGGAGAATAGAAAACGGACGTTAACGAACTTCAGAACCGCATTGCCCGTCTTGAAGATATTGAGGCGGTCAAGCAGCCGAAGGCAGGGTACTGCGAGATATGCTATGATGCTTATAAACCGGACAGGATCACAACAATTATTGCAAAGGAAGGTATCTGGGAAAGTAGGGAATTCGTTACGGCACGGGGTTACGATGAGATACGCGGATTGTTCAAAAACTTCACAAAACTATTCAGCTTTTCACAGCATAATATATTCAATCCGATAATCGCTGTCGACGGTAACCGGGCAAAGTGAACATGATAGGATATGCAACCATTGGACCTAATCGTTATGCCAATCGCCGGAGCGATAAGCTCCTTGACCTTTTCATTCAGCGCGCCATCTGCTGTCGTCTCCTCATGGAGATGACCAAAACCCTTCATGGAACCGGGGAGCACATCGTCCTATTTTATACAAATAAATCCATAATATTTATACTTAGTGTAGCGTGCTTTACATATTGTAATTCAAATCGCAAATAACAATGATTAACTGATAATTATGCGTTCAAGACTTCTGATTCTGGATTCATTAATGTTAGGGGTGGTAGGTGCATTAAGCGCCCAGGCCTTTATGTTTTTGCTCGGTAATTTTCGGAAGATTGTGTTAGTGCATTTTGCCGGCTACCATGCGCCGGGTTTACCCCATGAAGGTCATGTACTTAAACAGATTATTGGTATTCATAGTATCTGGCTAATACCGATAGTAACTACAGTCGGGGGATTATTATCCGGCATTCTGGTATACAGCCTTGCGCCTGAAGCAGAAGGACACGGAACTGATACCGTTATCAAAGCATTTCATCGCACGGGTGGTTTCATCAGGGCACGTGTCGCGCCTATCAAAATGATAGCGTCGGTTTTAACTATCGGATCGGGGGGCTCTGCCGGCAGGGAAGGGCCGACAGCATTAATCAGCTCGGGGTTTGCATCAATATACGCTACTCTCGCTAAAAGATCTGAATCTGAACGGAGACTACTGCTACTAGTTGGAATGGCGGCCGGCCTGTCCGCCATTTTCCGCTCACCTATAGGTACGGCCATCTTTGCAATTGAAGTCCTTTATGGAGACATGGAGTTTGAAGCCGGCGCTCTGTTTTACGTAATGTTGGGATCTGTAGTTGCGTATGTGATTAACGGCCTATTCGTTGGATGGGAGCCCCTTTTCTTAGTTCCGGCCGATCTGGGTATCAGGGGAGCAAGTGCATATATCTGGTTTGTAATCCTTGGTGTTCTGAGCGGTCTTATAGCAATACTTCTACCCGTAGTGTTTTACCGCACACGTGATACATTCCACAAACTGAGAATACCACCTCACTTTAAACCCGCTATAGGCGGCCTGGGAGTAGGGTTAATTGCAATCTTCCTGCCTCAGGTTTTAGGAGGTGGTTACGGGTGGATTCAAGAGGCTATTGATGGGAGCCTGGGTATCGAGTTACTTATACTACTGGCTTTCGCCAAAATCATAGCCTTATCACTTACGGTATCATCCGGCGGCTCGGGAGGAGTATTTGCGCCGAGTCTTTATGTCGGAGCTATGTTGGGTGGCGCCCTTGCGCAAGTGTTTGATCAGCCTCCGGCCGCTTTTGCAATAATAGGAATGGCGGCTGTGTTTGCGGGCGCAGCGCGTGTGCCGGTAGCAGCAATGTTGATGGTTACGGAAATGACGGGAGGCTATCACTTGTTAGCGCCCGCTGCGCTTGCTGTTATGATAAGTTATCTGGTACAGCGGACGATCTCCGGTGGTTTTCAGTATAAAAGTTTATATGAGGCTCAGGTAGACAGCAGAGCGCAATCACCTGCACATTATGTGGAGCATGTCCAGGCTGCCATGAGTTTGTTGAATGAACGTAAAATCGCGCTTCCATCGGATATAAATCATCTGGATCTTTATTCGATTTTAGCTTCGGGTATACCGCTTGACTTGCCTGATGGAAAGCAGTTGAATATCGGCGTACTTAAAAAAGAAAGTCCCTGGGTCGGTAAGCCATTTAACCCATCCTATTTGGATAAGTACAAAAATGAAATAGAAATTATTGCAGTATTGAGAAAAGGGCATGTGATATTTCCTACCACTGACAGCATATTAACAGCAGGAGAGCAGATGCTTATAGTTTCGTCTCCTCAAACCTGGGAATGGCTGAAAGAACACATTGTCCCGTTTTCTAGCCTGAATTCGAAAAACTGAAGCGATTACAAAACCGGGAAGAGCAATTCAGTATTAGCCTCCTGAACCCCGCAACAAGTGCCGGTGTCTATTCCCTTTCAGACTGAATATCCGAGGGAAAAATAGTATCCTTGTCTGTAATCGCCGACCTTAACATTCCCTTTGTTAGACCTACAACATTAGTTAAGTCTGTACGACTGAAATTAGTACCTGTAATTTTAGCGCTGATAAAATCAGCCCCGGAAGTAGGATTGCCAAAATCCACTTGTCTTAAATCAGCTTTTGAAAGATTTGCCTTATAGAGATCCACGTTGCTCAAATGTGTTTGTCTGAGATCAGCTCTGCTTAAATTAGATTTTATTAATTTAGCTCCGTAAAGATCGGCCCTGTATAGATTAGCTCCCTGCAGCTTCGCTCCGCTTAAATCCGCGTGCATAAGTTCGGTTCCCGCAAGCTTAGATCGTTTGAGGTTTGCGCCGTTGAGGTTAGCTTTTTCAAGACTTGAGCACGAAAGATCGGCCCCTTCGAGGTTTGCTTTTTCAAGATCAGATTCCCGGAGGTCAGTTCTTATGATCCTCGCGCTGCTCATGTTCGCGCCTCTCAAATTTGCTTTTTTCAGGTCTTTATTCATGATTTTTGCTTGTGACAGGTCGGGCCTAACGTTCGGGTTATCTTTTCTCCAACTATTCCAGTACTTAACTCCTTTCATGAGCATCTCAACATGTTCGGTCTTGGCCATTATTCTTGCCTCCTGTCTCAGACTATCCAAAACTTGTATCCTATATTATACAAGTAAAGCATACTCATAGAAGCGTTGATATGCCTTTTATTTTATCGCCCTATTCGCTAAAGAAGCTTTATGAATCTTATAACGCTGTCATAATGCTAAAAGGTACGATAGAGTGCAAGGTAAAAGGAAAAGCGGTTACTGGATGTATCCTGGATATTGCGGCCAGCGGAAAAAAGTATCTGGTAGGGGCCTGACACAATACATCCGCCCCCGACATTAAACCCGGTACTTTGTGAGCCCCCGACCATATCAGGCGTCTGGTGAAAGATCTCGCCACCCATGTATAGCCTTTCGGTAATTTGACGTTGGATCACGATTCCCGTAAACAACCAATTCCGGTTCCCAGCCCCCGGATTTATCCAGTAACCGCCGCCGCCGTAGATAGTCCAGGGCCCCCAGTTCTCACCCAGCCAGATCGGTAGGAAGACTTGAGGCTGTCCGTTGCCAAGGCCTCTCGACTCGTCCCCGGTGGGCAGTTCTATTAAAGGAAAGATAGCGATATTCGGTATCAGATGGGACTGCTCGATAAAACGCCACTTGAAACCCAATTCCACATCACCTAAGCCATAAGCTGAATTTTCTCCTGAAGGCTTTGTATATGCAAGTGGAACGACCATGTGAAAGAAGGTATTTTGAAATAAGCTGTAATTCGCTTCAACACCGGGGGCGGCATCCAAAGTCGTGCCATCTGCGGCGTAAGTACCAGCAGTGAAAAAATAAAATTCCCCGCTATGATATGGTAGAGGAAAGGGATCGTCTGTGACGAAGGGAGGATCCGCATATGCACAAATATATGTAAGTGGTAGAAAAAGAACAATGCAAGGCACAAGGATTGAAACGCGGCTCATTGTTTCTTCATGAACATAGATACTTATCGATTATAGGTTTTGTGCAGAAAAAAATATAAACTTTAGTACTAATATTATCAAGCCTCTGTAAATCGACTTTTTTTCTATAGCTTCGTTGCAGATAGAGGGCGCCTAAAGTATTTGAATACTTCACCGGTTTACCGCCGTGATAGACACGATACCCGAGACAGATGGCGCGTATTTGTCCTCTTGTTTGTCTGCCTGATGAATGGGACATCGACCGGACTCAAGATCACCCAGCTTTGGAAACCGAGTTGTATGCGTTGATATTCCATTCTGATTTTATCCCTGTACTCTCCAGAGTGGACAGCACTCGCCGTGTCTCTCCCAGGTCACACCAATCCACATTTTCAACCCTCAGTACAATAAGATCCTCAGTGCATACTTCGAGGACCTGTTGAGAAAAATTAGCGGCATTGATATTCCTGTAAAGAGCATCTGCCGCATCTTCCTCATACGTCGTGCCTATCTTGTCGTTTAGTGGCTGGAATTGGTGATAGAGTCCCGGTAGTGAGTTGCGTATCATACTAATGAAAGTATCCACGCTGCCTATCATTACAAAGCTGTTCCAGAGACAGTCTTCTTTCATAAGCTTGACGGCCATATCTTTTGACGGCTTTTCCCAGAACCTCTTTAC
>Ga0307426_1001688_pt1 | contig 14280 bp, 12 predicted proteins | sample SalMarWE160340MG_FD_202165 | JGI IMG/M metagenome (GOLD analysis project Ga0307426, IMG submission 202165) | Salt marsh sediment microbial communities from the Plum Island Ecosystem LTER, Massachusetts, United States - WE1603-40 | ecosystem: Environmental > Aquatic > Marine > Intertidal zone >... | reverse complement strand
CGCCGCGCCAAGTCGTAAGACTTGGCGAAAAAAGAAAGATTAGTGGACAATGCCGAAGCGTATTAGGATAAAATCTGACAGTAACATTCATTTTGTTACCTTTGCCGTTTATCAGCATGTGCCGGTGTTCAGGAATTCTGTCTTTGCCGAGGAATTTCTCAATAATCTGCGGTATTATTGCAATAAGAGAAGATGCAAGTTATTCGCCTTTGTGATTATGCCTCACCATGTGCACCTGCTATTGGAATTGCAAAGTCAGGAAAATATTTCGGATTTTATCAGGGATGTGAAAAAATATTTTTCTTATAAGGTGAAAAACTTATTGCTCGGGAAAACGAATTTTAATCCTGAATCATTCAACGCAAAAGGTCGGTTTCAATTTTGGGAGAGAGGTTTTGACGAGGTCACCATTATTACGGAAAAAATGTTTTGGGTGAAATTGAAATATATACACAACAATCCTGTTAAAGAGGGGATTGTTGATAAGGCGGAGGATTATCTTTATTCGTCAGCCGGACGAAAGGATTTTATTTTTTACCGGCAAATCTGCCGATTTGCCGGTAGAGTGTGGAGTTTCGCCGACCACGATTATGGGGGACTGAGAACTGAAAACTGACAACCGTTAACTGAAAACCGATGTACCAGGATATGGATGAACAGATCGAGGTGGTGGCGCTTTTCGAAAACCACAAAATGAAACCGGTGCGGTTCCGGTGGAACGGACGGGTTTATAGAGTCAGCGAGGTCACCGGCGACTGGAAAACCGATATCGGCGCCTATAAAGTACACCATTATGCGGTGGTCGATAACGCCTCCAATTTTTTCCAGTTGACCTTCGATGAACGTCAGATAACCTGGATGATAAGCAAAATATGGGTGGAGTAGATCGCACAGTAAACTGGGACCGCGTGATTCTGCATGTCGATATGGATGCCTTTTTCGCGGCTATCGAGATCAGAAATCACCCGCATCTTAAAGGCAAGCAGGTGATTGTCGGAGGGGATGAGAACTTTCGTTCGGTGGTTTCGACCTGTTCGTACGAAGCGAGGAAATATGGGGTGCATTCGGGGATGCCGATGAAAGAGGCGAAAAGGAAATGCCCCGACGCGGTGTACATATCGGGAACGTTAAACAGTTACACTTACACCTCGGCGATATTGCAGAGTATATTTGAAAAGTACTCTCCGGTGGTGGAACCGTTTTCGATCGATGAAGTATTTATGGATATCACCGGCTGCCACAAGATATACGGTACGGTCGAAAATCTCGTAACTCTCATGAAGGAGGAAATAAAAAATAGATTGTCGTTGACCTGCTCGGCAGGAATCGCCCCGACGAAATATCTGGCCAAGATGGCGTCGGGAGAAAACAAACCGGATGGCTTGACAATAATCGATTGCGAGGATTTTAAACGTCTTTTTTATCCGCGACAGGTCGATGCCTTGTGGGGTGTGGGGGAATCGACCAAAAAATTACTGGAAAAAATAGGTGTCAGAACGGTTGCCGATCTGGCGACCAGGAAGGAAAAACAACTGCGCGGATATTTCGGAAAAAACGGCGAGGCCCTGTCCCATATTTCTCGAGGGATCGATCATACCGAAGTCTATTCCTATGAAAATCGTCCGCACGATAAATCGATGTCGCATGAAACAACGCTTGCGGTTGATATATCCGAAATCGATAAAATTTATGCGACATTACTCTGGCTATCCGATAAAGTCGCTATGCGACTTCGAAAAGACAATTATCACGGGCGAACAGTATCTGTAAAAGTGCGCTCTTCGGATTTTAATACCATTACTCGCGATAAGACATTGTTCCGTCCTACCGACCAATCGAAAGTAATATATGAGACAGCAAAAAAGCTGGTCCCTCGTGAGTATGGACTGAAAATTAAAATCAGATTACTGGGTGTAAGAGTATCTCATCTTGAGAAAAAACACACAAACCTGCAGCTTAGTTTGATTGAAGACAAATCATACAAAAAATTATGTGCCGGAAGCGTTGCTGTGGATAAAATCCGCGATCGTTACGGGAGTTCCTCTATAAAACTGGCTGGTACAAGGCTGTAAGACAGATAAATCACCCCTAATCTGTCCTGTTTTAATAGTACTTTGCCGGTTGACTTCTCTTTTCGATTTATTATCTTTATTGTGTGAACAATATAAACCAATAAGGCAGGTTTTTATATGAGTAACGAAGATTTGACCATTGAGACATTGAAGGCCTCTCCGGAAAACTGGCCGGTGGCCGATCATATTATGAAGATGGGTATGTCGATAATCCGGGAGATTTTAAAAATTTCCTCCCGGCCCGGTGTTATTTCTCTTGCCGGCGGTTATCCTTCCGCCGATATGTTTCCCCTGGAAGATTTAAGAAAAGCATCACAGGCGGCTATCGATGAGTTCCAATCGGCTTCTATGCAATACTCCTTGTCTATGGGTATTCCGCAGCTTCGTAAGGCGGTCGCGAAACGTGAAACCGCTCTCGGTTCGCCGACCACAATGGAAAATATATTGATTACCTCCGGTTCGCAGCAGGGGATTGAAATCTGCGGTCGGGCTTTTATTAATCCGGGTGATTATATTATCACCGAATATCCCACTTATGTCGGCGCACTGCAGGCCTTTAATCTATATCAGGCCAGGTATGCCGGAATCGAGATGGATAGCGACGGAATGATGGTCGATAAAGTGGAAGCTGCTATCAAGAAGTATCACCCCAGAATGATTTACACTGTCTCCACGTTCCAAAATCCGACCGGTATCACTATGTCCGAAGAGCGGAAGCGCGCCTTGATCGACGTTGCCGTCAAGTACGGGATTCCGATTGTTGATGATAATCCGTATGGCGAAATCAGGTTTGCCGGTGAACATATCCCGACGATGAAGGATATCGGCGGCGAAGCGGTTATCTCACTGGGGACTTTTTCCAAAATTATTGCACCGGGTCTGCGGGTGGCCTGGATGAATGCTTCGGAGAAAATAATTACGACTTTCGAGAAGATCAAACAGTGCGTCGATTTGCACGCTAATACTTTTACGCAGTATATCGTTTATGAGTACATGAAGACAGGAAAACTCGGACCGCACATAAAGGAGTTGGTCAAAGTATACGGCGAAAAGCGTAACCATATGCTGAAAGAAATGGATGCTAATTTCCCGAAGGAACTGAAATGGACGCGGCCGCAGGGCGGTTTATTCTTATGGGGGGAATTGCCAAAAACGATGTCGGCCTCGAAACTTATAGATAAGGCGGTCGAGGAAAAGGTGACTTACGTTTACGGGCATCCGTTTTTCCCGGACGGCAAGGGTGACAACACGTTCCGATTGAATTTTTCGATGGCAACGCCGGAGCAAATTTCTCAAGCGATACGGGGTCTTGGAAAAGTATTTAAAGAAAATCTGGCGTGACAAATCAATTCAGATGATTATCCCGGCCCCGCCGGATGGCGGGGCTTTTTTCTTTACTTTGAATAATGTAAGTATATTTTGACGATATGAAGAAGATCAAATTCGCCAAATATCACGCCCTCGGTAATGATTTTATAATCGTCGATATCCAAAAAAGAAGGAATAAAGTATTTGATTTTAATCATCTTGCCGGGAAAATATGTAATCGAAATTTCGGTATCGGCGCCGACGGCATTCTCATAGTGACCGGAAGCCGAAAAGCCGACTGCTGTATTGATTTGTTTAACTCCGACGGGAGCTGGGCGGAAAAATCAGGCAATGGTCTAAGAATAGTTGCCGCTTATTACTTCTCTCATTACACGCGCAAAAGGAATCTGACTTTCGAGATAAATAATGAAATATCGGATGCGAAAATTATGAAATCGTCGCCCGCTGGATATTCGATAAGAGTTTCCCTTGGTAAACCGGTCTTCGATACAAAGCTGGTCCCGATGAAATCGAAATCGAAATTTCATATTAACGAGCCGATAAAAATCGAGGGAAAGAATTTCCCGGTAACATCGTTGTCGGTTGGCAATCCACATACGGTCCTGTTTGTCGACGGCTTCGATTTCGATTGGCAGGGATTGGGATATATAATTGAAAATTGCAGGTATTATCCGCATCGAACCAATGTTGAATTCGCCAAAATTGTCAACCGCTCGAAGGTGATATTGAATGATTGGGAGCGTGGCGCCGGGGCGACCGGATCATCAGGAACCGGTGCGGCTGCAGTAGTTGTTGCCGGAGTCGTTAACGGTTTGCTTAATAGAGAAACCGAAGTGGTTTTCCCGGCCGGTTCACTTTTAGTCGACTGGTCGGAAAGAGACGACACTATTTATTTAACCGGCCCGGTTGAATTCGTATGCAATGGCGAGTACGAATATAATCCCGATTAGTTAAATCGAATATTCCAAAATTATTGCAGCGCAGGGCCAGGCACAGTGCGATCATTTTATGAAAAATCGACGAGCATCCTGATAGAGTATTATCATAATCTGAAACGCTTTTCGAGAAACATCCGTCTATATCTGGCGGCGTCATTTTTGATTGGCCTGACCTTCTCGGCATATATGCTTCTTCTGAACTTGTATCTTCGTGAACAGGGGGCCACCGAGTCATTCATCGGAACTGTTTTATCGGCCGGCGCGGTAGGAACTGCTTTGATATCGCTGCCGGCCGCTTTTCTACTCAGGCGCATTAAACTAAAAAAAATACTCTTAAGCAGCACCATTGTATACGCCGTTTCATTCCTGTTTTTGATCTGGCTGCCGGTTTCGAATATATTGATTGTTGTATCATTTATTGCCGGCATTTCTTTAACATTTTACCGCGTGGCCGCGGCGCCGTTTTTTATGCGTAACTCGACGAAAAAAGAACGAACATACATTTTCTCATTATCATTCGGTGTTTCGCTTCTGGCCAGCGTTTTCGGTTCGGTTCTTTTCGGCTGGATGGTGACCGCATTATCCGGTGTTGTCGGGGGAATGGTCATTGCTTACCGCTGGACATTTGTGGTCAGTATTGCTCTGGGTTTGATTTCATTAATACCGTTTGCGTTGATTCAGCCGACCGGGCCGGGCCGCGAAGACAAAAAAGCAACTTTTTCTCTGGATTTAATAAAAAGGCAATCGAAGTTATATTTAAAATTATTTATTCCTTTCTTTATCGTCGGCACGGGGGCAGGTCTTATTATACCGTTTTTGAATTTATATTTCAGGGATAGATTCGATCAGCCGCCGGATAAAATCGGCCTATTTTATACGGCGGTTAACGCAACCATGCTTTTGGGAATTCTGGCTGGCCCGGTTTTGGCCAAAAGGATGGGGATGGTTAGAACGCTAGTTTCGACACAGCTTATATCGATTCCGTTTATGGTTGTGCTGGCATATACCTATTCGCTTCCACTGGCATTTACGGCTTTTCTGATTCGCGGGGCATTAATGAATCTGGGTCAGCCGATTGGGACCAATTTCAGTATGGAGATGGTCGGCAAATCGGAACACGCGCTGGTAAATGCCCTGTTGATGCTGGCCTGGACATCGTCGTGGATGATCTCGACGGTTATCGGTGGGCGGCTTATCGAAAAATATGGCTATACTTTGCCCTTAATGATTACGGTCGGTCTTTACATATTGTCTTCAATTTTATATTATATCTTCTTTAGGAACTCGGAGTTAAAAACGAGCGAAGGATATAACATTGGGGTTTCTTTTAAGTGAAAGAGTTCATGCTTATTAAAGAGGAGTTGACGCGGCAGTTGCATCAAACGATTCAGGAACTGTATCCGGAAGGCAATTATGATCCAAATCTGATAGATAAAATTCTTTTCGAATCGGAACCGGGAAAGCTGTTTACGTTTCCGGCGAAGGAATTTGCTGAATCAGGTAATCTTCATGCTGACGATTTTATCAATAAATTGTATCTGGAATTGGGAATTGAGTTTGAAAAGAACCTCCATGACAAATTCCTCTTTAAGATGACCCGAGACGAGAATACAATTTATTTTACGGCGGTCAAGGGTAATTCGGATGGTTAAAGACAGATTTAAATATGAGATTGCGGAAATCACGGCAGGTGCTTTCGCTACGATAGCTTTGGTTTTTCCGGAAATCAAAGAGTCTTTTCCTGATTACATTATTCCGAAAAAAATTTATGATAGACTTGAGGTCCCTAAAAATCCTGAAATGGGAAATTATGCCTTGCCTCTTTTTGATCTGGCCAAGAGTCTGAAACAAAATCCGACTGACATTAATAATAAACTCGTCATTGCCCAAAATGGACTGATAAAAGATAATGAAGAATATGCACATTTAAGTTTCATCGCCGTCGGGGGATTTAATAATTCTAAAATAAGAGTAGAGACGCTTGCGGAAGCGACTCTTCCGGCCATTCTGGACCATAAGGAAAAATACGGTTCCTCTGATGAAGGTCTGGGGAAGAATATTGTCATTGATTTTTCGTCACCAAATATTGCCAAGCCGTTTGGTGTCGGGCATCTGAGGACGACCGCCATCGGTTTTTCGCTGTATCGAATTTTTGAAAAACTGGGGTATAATTCGGTCGGTATCAATCACCTCGGTGACTGGGGAACGCAGTTCGGGAAAATGATCGTTGCCTTTCGTAACTGGGGCAGTGAGCAGGACCTGAAAAAGGACGCCGTCCAATTTTTGTATGACCTGTATGTTCGTTTTCATCGCGAGGAGGAACGCGATCCTTCGTTATCCGATGATGCCCGGGAGGCTTTCAAAAGACTTGAGCAGGGCGAGCATGAAGAGGCCGAATTGTGGAATAAATTCAAGGATTGTTCTCTGAAAGCATTTAAGAGAACGTACGAAAGACTGGGGATTAAATTTGATTATTTTACGGGTGAGTCGTTTTATAACGATAAAATGGGCGCGATCATTGAACGTCTGAAAAAGGCGGGATTAACCAGAATATCCGAAGATGCACTTATCGTCGATCTGGAAAAATATGATATTCCACCCTGTATTCTCAGCAAAGCCGACGGTGCCACCCTGTATGCCACGCGTGATATCACCGGTGTGTTGTACCGATGGAAGACTTTTAAATTCGAGAAAGCATTGTACGTCGTCGCTTCGGCGCAGCGTGACCATTTTAAGCAAGTATTCAAGGTCGTCGAGTTGCTTGAGGAAGCGGAAAAACTTCCTCGCGACAATCGATGCGCCGATCGGCTCGTGCATGTCGAGTTCGGATGGATAAAATTCAAAGATGTTACGATGTCCACCCGCAGGGGAAATATAATCCCGCTTGACGACGTTCTCGACCGTGCGATTGAGTTAGCGCGCACCAAAATCATTGAGAAAAATCCGGATTTGGAGGAAATCGACAAAACATCGGCGCAGATAGGCATCGGGGCAGTGCTTTTCGCCGATATGTCGACGCGTCGTATGAAAGATGTCAATTTCGATTGGGATGAAGTTCTGAATTTCGAAGGCGAGACCGGTCCGTATCTTCAGTATACACACGCCCGGCTGGCGTCGCTCTTAAAGCATTACGGCAAAGAAATTCCCTCGACGATTGATTATAATTTACTTGATCGGTCTGAAGAGGCCAGGGTGCTCGATCTGCTTTACAAATTTCCTGGTGTAATTTCCGAAGCGGCCAAAACATACGAACCTTATCTAATTGGATCGTACTTACTGACATTGGCTTCGGCTTTTAACAGGGTTTACCAGCGCAAAGATAAACAGGGACGGATTGACAAAATCATTTCTGAAGACGACGAACTCACCGACGCAAGAATAGCATTGGTCTATGCCGTTAAAACAGTCATTAAAGAGGGGCTTTTCCTGATGGGAATCGAGGCCCCGGATGAAATGTAAGACAGGTTTTTGACATGAATGTTGAAATATTTCCTACAAAGAAATTGCCGCCGATTCAATCCATAGATGGTGACTACTGCTATACTCAATCGGCTTTGATCCTGTCAATGATGGCCGATGGTGAAACGGTACTGAAAAATTGTAATAAAAGTATTGATACCGAAAGAACCGTAGATTTTATGCGAAGTCTGGGTTGTTCGGCAGGCATTGAAAATAATGTTGTCAGAATAAATTCTGACGGCAAGCTGATTCTGCCAGATAGCCGGATGATGGTCTATGATGGTGAATTGTATCCATTATCCATAATAATCGGGCTGTTGGCGGGACTCAATAAATCTTTCTCTCTGCAATATTCGAAAAGAATAAATCAGGATATGATTGACCGAATTATCGAAACATTTAACAAAAACGGGATTGATCTTTTTCATGAGGCCGATTCGCGCACGATTATTATTCGCTCCGCGACGGACCTTCCGGTTAAAACAAAATTACATACATCGAATTCTTGTGAAAAAAACAGCCTGCTGATGTTTGGAGTTTCCTCCGGCATTCCCGTAGTGATAAGAGAAATGGCTCCCGCGGCCGCTCATCTGGAATCGGTTGCCGGGCAATTCGGCATTTCTCTGGAGATAAATGAACCGGGCTCGAAATTAATCGAGGACCCCGATGACCCTCGCCGTAAAATCCGCGTCGCGGCTGCCGATTATAGACGAGAACTGGTTCTGTCTCCCGGTACAGAAGTACGCCCGGCTGAACTTAGTGCACCATTTAGTTCGGATACGATCTCATCTTTTCTGACATTGGCCGTTCTCTTGAAAAAAGAAATAATTCTTGATAATGTCTTGCTGAATTCCGAGCGAATGAAATTTCTGGATCATTTGAAAGCGATCGGTTCCGAAGTGATTATTCGGAATAGAAAATCCGAAACCGGATTAAAATTCGGCACGATAACCGTGCATTGCAAAAATATAAAGGCACGGAAATTTGCGGGAGAACATACCTCGGTTTTAATCGATAATGTTCCTTTTATGGCCCTTATGGCCGTCCCCGGTTCGGGGACCACGATTATCAGAGGTGTTAGTGAATTTAATGAGTGGGGTGTCCGGCCACTTCAGGAAATCGCCGAGAATTTCGAAAGGATGGGGGTGAAGTGCGGCATCCTTGAAGATGGACTGATTATTGAAGGAACCGGTGAAGTCAATGGTGCCGACTTCGGTCCTTTTAAAAACCGCAAAATCGCGTTGATATTTTACCTGGCCGCATTGGTCGGACAGGGGGTATCGACATTTTCCGGATTCGAATCAATTAGCGAATATTATCCCGATTTTGCCTCTTTGACGCAGGGCGGTATCGGGAGTCGGACGATTGCACGGAGGGGGGCATAATGGCGAAGTATTCACTGTTTTTTCTGCTAATATTGATATTATTATACCAGGGTTGCGAAAAAAATGAGTACACAAGTGGGGATATACCGACCTTTATTTCAGATTTTGAATCGCGACTTAAGGATCTGAATACGGCCCGCAATCTGGAGTTATGGAAACGTGCCTCCACAGGGGAATCCGATTCACTGGAATATTATGACGACTTGCTCAAGAAATTATTAGATAATCCCGATTTACTCGATAAAGTTGTTGCGTACCGCAAGATAGTCAGCGGTGATGTCTTAAAAAGAAAATTAGATTTGATGTTTCACTATATTCTGAGAAGCAGAATCGACAGCCAACCCGAAATTAATAATCTGATTGACTCGCTGAATGACGAGCTTGCAAAATTCTATGGGACATTGACGTCGGAAGTGAAGAAGTCGGATTTGACTTATTTCCTGTGCGAATATAGTGAAGACAATATCACGACGAAAAATAAAAAGCTATTTCAGGAAATCGGCAATGGTGTGGCGCGACTGATTCGTCTGAGAAATCTGGCATCAAAACGATTGGGTTACAATTCTTTTTACTCTATAAATGAATTCATCGAATATGGTGACGCCGTCGAATCGGACAGAATTCTGGATCAGCTTGAAGAAAAATCACGCGCTCCATATCAGTCGATTCTGGATTCGTCAGGCGATATGTCATTGAATAATATTGAAGGACTATGTGACTTATTACGACAGCAATCCGATTTGAAAAGTGAATATGGTTACTATTTTGATTTTTCAGAAAAAGACAAATTTAATATAATAGTTAATACTTACAAAAGCGTCGGCTTTGATTTGAATAAATTGCCCATTTATTTTATTAGTCCCGAAAGTACGGTTATTACGGATATCGCCCGTTGCTTTCCGATTAATTGCTCCAATGATATCAGGATCGTAACAAACAGAGCGGGGAGTAGTGAATCCTTTTATTCATTGTTTAATGTTGCGGGATTCGCTATATATTTATCGAATATCAAACAGGACAGCTATCTTTTCCAGGATGATCCGGCCAGCCTGCGGGCCGAAATAATCCAGTCAATATTTGACAATTTAATTTCAACCGAGAAGTGGCGGAATGAGTATCTGAGTTTACCGGATGACTTCGCTTTTCGCTGGCGTCAGGATGCCTACAAATTCAAGGTTATAGATTTGAGGTCAAGACTGTTGATGGCCCGCTTTGAAAAACAGCTATATTTACATAATGCCCTGGAGATCAGGGATATTTTTCGTGAATTATTCGAAAGGATAATGGAGCGCCCTACCTATAATTCTGTTGTCTGGTGGGCGGTTCTGGACGAGTACATTAATCGACCTTTCCATATTCAGCGGAAGCTTATTGCCGGTCTGGCCGCGGCCCAGATATTGGGGTCGACGATGGAAGATGAATCCGGATTCGGAAGTTCACTTTTTAAGTACACCCTCGTTCAAGATTGTTTTGCTCCGGGACACCGATATAGCTGGTATGATATGTTACTGCAGATAACCGGCGAAGATATAAACGTGGACTATTATCTTATGAATCCGGATTCGACAATGGAATCCGACGACTAACCGCGACCGCGATTCTTTATCATGGCCAAAGTCAATAATATTACCGAAGGTCCGATTTATTCCACCATCATTAAGCTGGCCTGGCCGGTACTCGCATCGATGTTTCTGGAATTCGCCCTGACGATCACCGATTATTTTTGGGTCGGTTATCTGGGGACGCCGCAGCAGGATGCCATCATGTCGTCGATGGTGGTCAGCTGGACAATGTTCGCCACCAGCGCCATTATCATTACCGGTTTGACGGCCATCGTTTCACGGTCTATCGGGGCACAGGAACAACCAAAGGCAGCGTATTTTTCAGGGCAGGGGATAGCCATGGCGATCGGTATCGGCCTTGTCATTTCGATTGTTGGTCTTATCGTAGCTCCTGCAATACTTAAGTTCATGAAGGCCAGTCCGCAAGTTATCGGCTATGGTATACCGTACCTGAGGATATTTTTTATCAGCATTACAATTTTCTTCCTGAATGATGCCTTCGGTTCGATTTTTAGAGCCTCCGGTGATACTCGAACACCGATGATCGCCTTTTCGATCGGAACCGTGATGAATATTTTCCTTGATCCGGCGTTGATTTTCGGTTGGGGACCGTTTCCTGAGATGGGTGTAACCGGCGCGGCCATCGCAACCATGGTTTCCGTGTCAATCAGTTTTATTATATTTCTGATACTGATTTTCAGGGGCGGATTGGAATTTCCGCTTTCCGGATGGTATCGCAATAAACCAAATTTTGGCGCGATGCGGAAAATCTTAAAAATCGGCATACCCATTTCGACGCAGAATATTGTCTTTATTCTGGTTTACTGGTTTATCATACAGATTGTCCATCATTATGGCGATACGGCCGGGGCGGCTATGGGGATCGGGAATCGTATGGAGTCGCTGTCATATTTGACGACGTTTGGCTTTTCGATCGCCGCTTCTACTCTGGTAGGACAAAATCTCGGCGCAAAAAAGCCGGATAGGGCGGCCAGGTGTGCCTGGGGGACGGTCAGCATCGTTGTCGCCGAGACGTTCGTTATATCGATTTTCTTCATTACTATCCCACGGTTTATTGCGGGGATTTTTTCGTCCGATCCGGAAGTCATAAATATCGCCATCGATTATTTAATCATTCTGGGTCTATCGCAAATTTTTATGGGAATCGAAATCGTTCTCGAGGGGGCTTTCACCGGTTCGGGTAATACGATTCCGCCGATGCTGATATCGATTCCCGGCTCCATCGCCCGTCTGCCGCTGGCATACTTTTTGTGTTTTACGCTGGATATCGGGATTAACGGTGTCTGGTGGACATTGACGATAACGTCATTTGTCAAAGCCATTATCCTGGCGATATGGTTCGGAAGAGGAAATTGGAAAAAGAAAAAGCTTTGATTTATTAATACCTTGACTTTGCCGCTCGGCAGGCTTTACTTCAATATAGTATGAAAGTCGCGTTAATTAAGCTTATTCAGGAGGTTAAGCACCCGGCACCGTCGGGGCATCCTGAAAATTCGGAACGAATGGAATATGCCGTAAGGTATGTTCTTGATTCGGATATCGCTTCGGAAATAGAAATGATAAATCCAGTGACCACCGACACCGGATGTATATATAAGATTCATCAAAAAGAATATTTGGATAGCGTCAAAGCTATTTCGCGGATGGGTGGCGGATATCTTGACGGTGATACTTATGCCGGAATTCAGGGCTTTGATGCTGCGTGGGAAACCGCGTCGGCGGCGATTGCCGCGGTCGGGACTATAATCAATAAAAAATACAAAAGAATTTTTCTGGCCGGGCGGCCCCCGGGACATCATGCCGAGAATGATCATGGTATGGGTTTCTGTATAATAAATAATATCGCCGTTGCCGCCGAGGCTTTAATCACCAATCATAAACTCGATCGCGTGGCTATTATTGACTGGGATGTCCATCACGGCAACGGAACACAGAATATTTTTTACTCGCGTTCTGATATTTTGTATATTTCACTTCATCGTTATCCGTTTTATCCCGGTTCGGGTGCGGCCCGCGAAAGAGGTACTGGCGAAGGGGACGGCCATACGCTGAACGTTCCGCTTCCGGCGGGTACCGACGATAAGATTTATATTCAGAAATTTGAGGATATTATTATTCCCAAATTGGAGCAGTACAAACCGGAATTTATTTTGATATCGTGCGGTTTTGATGCTCACAGGCATGATCTTCTCGGCGGAATGAACCTGACCGAACAGGCCTTTGGTGCTATGACTTCGCTTCTTGTCAATGTTGCCGATCAATATTCGGGGGGGCGAATTCTTTCATTGTTTGAAGGCGGGTACACACCGGCGGCAAACGCGGCTTCATTGTACTATCATCTTAGGGAATTACAGAGGAATTGATGGAACGATTTGTCAGATTTGAAGTTGCCGAGGGAGTTGAGTGGGGTAAATTCGAAGAAGGTCGCATTCATAAAATCACGAATAATCCGGCCGCCGGCTTCGAGTCGACCGGTCGATATTATGAACCGTCAGAGGTCAAACTTCTTGCCCCGGTCGAGCCGAGCAAGATTGTATGCGTCGGTTTGAATTATAAAGAACACGTTAAGGAATCGCAGTCGGCTGATGAAATTCCCGAAGAGCCGGTACTATTTTTAAAACCGCCGTCGGCCTTAATCGGGCCGGGTGGCAGGATAATTTACCCTGAGATGTCGCGGCGCGTCGATTACGAAGCGGAGTTGGGCGTGGTAATAGGTCGGGAATGTAAAACTGTGGCCGCCATTGAAGCGGAAGATTATATTTTCGGCTTTACGTGCGTAAATGATGTTACGGCGCGCGACCTTCAAAAAAAAGACGGTCAGTGGACAAGAGGAAAAGGCTTTGATACTTTCTGTCCGGTCGGCCCCTGGGTTGTCGATAAACTGAAATATGAAGATTTGCAGATTGAATCGTACTTGAACGGCGACCTGCGCCAGTCGGCGCGGACTTCGGAATTGATTTTCCCGATCCCGAAACTTATCGGTTTTATTTCCAGCGTAATGACCTTATATCCGGGCGATTTAATCTCCACCGGAACGCCATCGGGAATCGGCCCGATGAAATCGGGCGACAGGATTGAAATAAGAATTGAGGGAATCGGTTCGCTTGTCAACGATATACTTTAAGATAACCGGCCTGTTTTTATCCATTCTTTTGCTGCCATATTGCGTTTTCTCGGAAGTCGATACACTCAGGATCTCCGCGAGACTGGATACATTGAAAAAGCAAATTGTTGGTGTGATGGAATATCGGCTGCCGGCCGAACCGAAATTGACATCTTTTGAATTCCAGCTGTATCCAAATCTCTATTCTTCGGAAAATTCACCTTACCTTAAAAAAAAGCCGCACCTCCTGCATCAATTTCTGGAATCCAGAAAGTGGGGCGGGATGGATATCGATTCGGTGCTGCTTGGCGGGGAAAATTTTACTCAGTCGATAAATGTCAATCTAACCAGAGCCAGTCTGATTCCCGATGAAAAAATGGAACTTAATCGGAAAACCGTCAGGATATATTT
>Ga0307426_1001687_pt1 | contig 14281 bp, 11 predicted proteins | sample SalMarWE160340MG_FD_202165 | JGI IMG/M metagenome (GOLD analysis project Ga0307426, IMG submission 202165) | Salt marsh sediment microbial communities from the Plum Island Ecosystem LTER, Massachusetts, United States - WE1603-40 | ecosystem: Environmental > Aquatic > Marine > Intertidal zone >... | reverse complement strand
CCCACGACACTAAGCGCGGCGAAGATGCCCGCGCGCGCCTCTATAGCTTGAGCGAGATGCCCGAAATTTGGGGGAGAGCGTCGCGGCGCTGGGCCGACCTCAATGCAGGCCTGCGCGGGAATGGCGACGGCGTCACCATGCCGGAACCCGAAGTCGAGTGGATGTTCTATCAGGCGCTCGCCGGCGCTTGGCCTGCCGATCTCACCATCGATGACACGGAGGGTGTCGCGGAACTTGCCGAACGCATGACCCAGTTCATGCTGAAGGCTGTGCGCGAAGCCAAGGCGCATACGAGCTGGACCGGGCACAACGCTGAATATGAGGAGGCCATTGAAAGCTTCACGCGTGCCACGCTCGATCCGGAGCGCTCGCGAGAGTTCTTGCAAGATTTCATCGCGACCTGCGAGCCGGTCTTTGTCGCCGGCGCTCTCAACAGTCTCTCGCAGATCGTGATCAAATTAACCGCACCCGGCGTACCTGATGTCTATCAAGGCTCCGAGCTTTGGGATCTGAGCCTGGTCGATCCCGACAACCGCCGTCCCGTCGATTTCGCGCGCCGCCAATCCCTCCAAACGAATCTCGAGGACGCGAGCGTGGACGTGTTGACTGCCGAGTGGCGAACTGGCGCGATCAAGATGCTGGTCCTCCAAGCTGGGTTGCAGCTTCGCTCAAGCGCCAAGGATCTTTTTGACAAGGGCGATCATGTACCGCTGGCCGTGACGGGCGCTGCTGCTGAGCATGTCCTCGCCTTTGCCCGAATGTTTGGCGACGAAGCAGTGGTCGTGATTGTGCCGCGGCTCAATCTGGCGCTCCTGCGGGGTCAGGCGACGTTGCTTGTGCCGCAGGAACGCTGGGCCGACACAATTTTCGATCTGCCGGACAGCCTCCAAGAGCACAGCTACCGCAACATATTGACGGGCGCGTGGGCGACGCCTGGCGCCAGCCTCTCGGTCGGCGAGGTCTTGCGGCACTTTCCGGTGGGTGTTCTTGTTAGTGGGCGACCGCAATAATCACCGTGTCCGCTGTTGGCACTTAGCGGACATCAATGCTGGCGCTGAGCATGTCCGCTCTTGGGGGGTAAGCGGACATTCAGAAAGCCCATCAGAACAAAACGGTAGCGATCTATTTTGGGGCGATCACAACAATCGCCGAGCATGACGGGCGGCCCTCTCGGCGATAGCTGTGCGGCGCACTTGAATCGAAATACATCGCGTCACCTGCATCGAGCGCGATATCATCTCCATCCACATTGACCATAAGCCGTCCCTTGATAACGTAGATCAGCTCCGCGCCATCATGCTGGTGCGGCTCCGACGCCTTCGCCTGCAGTGGAAATTCGGCGAAGAACGCCTCGATCTTTCGGTCGGTCACGGGGAAATCGAGACTCTCGAAGATATAGGACGGCGAGGTTGCGTCAGGCCGATCGGGCAGGCGAACGCGGTCGCGCTTGCGTATGACCGCGATGGCCGGCCGCTCCTTGCTCTCGACGAAAAAATGTTCAAGGCCCACCCCGAACACGAGCGCTATCCTGAGCAGCGTCGGCAGCGTTGGAAACAGCGTGCCACGCTCGATCTTGGACAGCATGCCTGGCGATAGGCCGGTGTGCTCACCGAGCTGAACCAACCCCAGCTTCTTCTTCTGGCGTAGCGCTCTGATCTTCGGACCGATCTCGTAGTGCGCGAGCCCCGTTGCCAACGTATCTGAAAGCATCGGTCTTCCTTTTTTCTGCCAGCTCAAATCGTCAAATCTTAATTTCTCCACATGAACAATCAAACATAGTCTCACGATAATTTTATTAGCAGTCAACAAAACTATTACCATATGACAAATTCTAGCAGCTCGTTGGCTGCCTGCATCAAGCGAACAAAGGAGCGAAAGTCATGAAAATCCAGGTTGCACATATCGTAGCGGCTGCCGTCGCAGCCATTGGCCTGACGCTGGCCACCGTTGATTCGCGGGCCGCCGAGAAGGACATCGTCGACACCGCGGTAACTGCAGGTCAGTTCAAAACCCTGGCTGCGGCCCTGGGCGCAGCTGACCTCGTCGATACTTTGAAGGGAAGCGGACCGTTCACCGTGTTCGCGCCAACCGATGAAGCCTTTGCCAAGCTTCCGGCCGGAACTGTCGAGAACCTTTTGAAGCCGGAGAACAAGGAGCAGCTGGTCGCCATCCTCACGTACCACGTGGTGCCTGGGAAGGTGATGGCGGCGGACGTGGTCAAGCTCAAGGAAGCTAAGACGGTGAACGGCAAGATGGTCGACATTCAGACCAAGGGCGATGCAGTGATGGTAAACGACGCGAAGGTCACCGCGACCGATATCGGTGCGTCGAACGGCGTCATTCATGTCATTGACACCGTCATTCTGCCACCGAAGAGCTGAAGAAGCCGGGTCGCCGCGCGTGCGGCGACCCTCCATTCGATATCTTGTTGATGACGATGAGCAGGTGGAAGAGAGACGGAGACGGTATCACCCCTCCATTGAATGCACTCCTGGCATTTGAGTCAGTCGCGCGGAATATGTCGATCAAAAAGGCGGCACTCTAACTAAGCGTTACCCCATCCGCAGTAAGCCATCGGCTTCGTGTTCTCGAAATGATGCTTGGGCACGAACTGTTGCGCCGAGTCGGGTCACGACTCGAACTCACGAATACCGGACAGGCGCTCGCACCGAAGCTGACCGCCGGCTTCGATCACATTTTCGACGCGGTGAACACGGTCCTACGTGGGACGCGTATGGAATCGCAAAAGCAACTGGATGGACTCGAATGAGGCGCAAACATATGTGGTGGCTACTTGCGGTTCTGGTTGTCGTCGCGCTCGGCGCCGCGTTATGGGGGCCGATTGTGAGCAATGTCGAACAGCCGAATTACCAGGTGGTCGAACGTAGCGGCGCCATCGAGATACGCGATTACGCGCCGATGATCGTGGCGGAGGCGGAGGTGTCGGGAGAACGACGTGAGGCCATCAGCACGGGCTTTCGCATCATCGCCGACTATATCTTTGGGAATAATACCGCTGCGCTGAAAGTGCCGATGACGGCTCCCGTCACCCAGGAGGGGAGCGAAAAGATCGCGATGACCGCGCCGGTAACGCAGCAAGGTGATGACGATACCTGGCGCGTGCGCTTTATCATGCCCTCTAGCTACACAATAGAGACGTTGCCCAAGCCCAACGATCCCACCGTTAGGCTGAAAGAGGTTGGTGCCAAGCGCTTTGCGGTGATCCGCTTCTCCGGCACGGCAGGGGAAGACAGTTTGAGGCGCCACACCGAAGAACTGGATGAGTTCATCAGCGCGAAAAATCTTAAGGCCCCAGCGGCACCCACTTACGCTTTCTACAACCCGCCCTGGACCTTGCCTTTCCTTCGCCGCAACGAAGTGATGATGGAGATTGCAGGATCTTCGGGTGAATAGTCATCGTGCTGTCCTTCAGGCTATCTGAGCCTTGGCCCCCACGCAGTGAGGCATCCATGCAGGAATATAAAAACGACAAGCTCGTCGTCCGTTATGACCCCGGCATCTGCATCCATGCAGGGGCATGGTGTGCGCGGCCTTCCTTCAGTCCTTGACGTGTCGAAAAAACCGTGGATCGACGTGATGATCGCGGCCCCGGCCGCGATCATCGAACAGGTCGAGCAATGCCCATCGGGCGCGCTTTCCTACGAACTGCTCAAGAAAGCCGAATAGGTCCTTCAGTCTGCCTACGCGAAGAGGGCCTATGACAGCTGGGTCGCCGAGGCATCGAAGCTCGGCGAGATGTACGCGAATGTCGCGCGTGAGGCCTACAAGCCCGTTGAGAAAGCAGTGACGAAGAAAGTGTCGTAAGACGCTTCCGTCTACTGAGCACAAACAAGCCCCGACCTCCCGGGGCCTTATTTTTGGGTCGAGTATCTCCCCGCGAGAACGCCTGGCACCTTCGTTGGGAACAGGACTCAAGAATGTCTGCTCCTGGAACTTAGCTGACGTAGACGTGAAGGCAGAGCATGTCTGCTCTGCCTCACTTTTCAGACGTCGATTTGTTCTGCTACGGCAAGCGCATCCAACCGCGATTCCGAGGTAGCGGACCGTACTCTCGATCTTCGTGTGGCCAAGCAGGAGCTGAACTGCTCTGAGATTGCCGGTTTTTCTTATAGATTAGGGTTGCCTTGGTCCTCCGGAGTGAATGCGTGCCTAGAAGCCAGGATCAAGTCCGATCATGGCCAACCACTCATCTAACAGCCTCGCGGCGGGTTGCCCTGGCTATGTTGGCCCCGCGCAGTCGAATCTCTCGGCCAATGTCACCGAACATCGTTCCAGGCATTTGGCGCATGAGCAGCGCATCCCAATGCGCCCTCGTGGCTTGGATCCTGACCACGAATTGGTGGATTCGTTACGACGAAGGTGGGCTGGCAGGAGAACCTCCTGCCAGCCCCGTCTCTTATCGAGGACGGATCGCTTAACGGCCCCCTGCTTCGAGCGGCGTTCCGAGGCGCTGCTCAAGGACCCGCTGAAACCAAACTCGTCGACGTCTGCGCAACCTCCGCGTCACGGTCATCCCTGATGCGGGTGGAATTCCCTGCAAGGCGGAACAGGGAAAGATTGGATGCGAAAAGGGGCCGTTCTCTCTGAGTAACAGGGGACCGCCCTCGCCTCTCCCAATGAATGTCCGGAACCAACAAATAGCGGACATCCACACCGGCGAGCCTCAAGTCCGCTCCTGGACCAAAGCGGACATTGCACCCGATCATGCACCGTCGCCAGGTGGCGGACGCTCACGGTTAAGCGCCTTCACATAGATGACCTTGCCGTCGCCGGGCCCGTAGAAGTCCGGCAGCCGCGCCTCTTCGGTAAAGTCCATGCGCTTGTAAAAGCCGCGCGTCGGCGCGTAGCGGTCCGACGACGACGTATCGGCGTAGATGCGCTTCGCGCCGGCCTTGCGCATGGCGGCTTCGGCGCGGGCATAGACATGGGTGCCGAGGCCCCGCCCCTGTTCCTCCGGCGCCACGGCGATCCAGTAGAGATCGAAGGAGTCCCGCGTGCCATCGATCGGGCCGTAACAGGCGTAAGCCACGAGCCCGGATCCGCGCTCGGCCAGAACGAAGTGATAGCCGGAACGGATGCCCTTGGTAAGCCGCTCGGTCACGATCTCACTGGCGATGTCTACCTCCGCCGCGTTGAAAAAACCTGTGGAGGCCACGAGCGAGCGCACGCGCCCCACGTCTTCCGCCATCACTGCACTCCGCCATTCGAGCGCCGGACGTGCCGGCTTCGTGACCGCGCCGCGCTGCACGGCAGGCCCGGCTGGACGCGCCGCACCGTGACCGGTGGCGAGACCGGCGAAGAAATTTTGCGCGTTGATGCCGAGCGTGCGCACCCGGTAGCCGCCTTCCTGAATGACGACCGTGGGGTAGCCCTGCTCGCCGATCAAGCGGCCGAGCTGCTCAAAGTCGCGCGCGCGGTTCGACCACGTGCCGGTGGGGTCCCCGCGCGCCGTATCGAGGCCGAGTGACACGACGAGGTAAGCGGGCCCGAAACGCCTGACGCGCCGCAAGGCTTCGGCCACGGCGTTGCGATGCTGCGCCGGCGTGATGTGCTCGGGCAGCGGAATGTTGAGATTGTATCCGGCGCCGGGCCCGATCCCGGTCTCGTCGCGGAAGCCCGTGAAGTACGGATAGGCGAAGCTCGGATGGCCGTGCACCGACGCCGTCAGCACGTCGGAGCGGTGATAGAAGATCTCTTGCTGGCCATTGCCGTGGTGATAGTCGATGTCGAGAATGGCGATCTTGCCGTAGCGGGACAGCATCTGCGCCGCGATGGCAGCGTTGTTGAAATAGCAGAAGCCGCCAAAGGTGCTTGTCTCGGCGTGGTGGCCGGGCGGCCGCACGAGCGCGTAAGCCAGCCCCGTCCCTTCCAGCACCTTCTCCGCCGCGGTCAACGCACAGTCCACCGCGGAGCGCGCCGCGAGATAGGCGCTCTCGTTCAGTGGCGTGAACGTGTCGATGCAGTAATAGCCGGCGAGCACCGTCTCGTCCTTCGGCGGCCGCGCCGGATTCCGCACTGGGAACACGTATGGATAGATCGATTTCTTGGCGCCAGCGAGGAGGCAGGCTTTGCGGATATAATCCACGAGTCGCCCGTCATGCACGGCGCGGATGTAACGGTCGGAAAAGCGCTTGGTCGGCAGCCGATCGAACAGCCCCGAAGGCGCAAGCTCGGCCATTATCGAGCGGATGCGCACCGGCGCCTCCACATAGCCCCGATCCTGCACGTGATGCAGCGTGTGGTCGTCGTTGAGCGCAAGCGCAATGCGTGGCTCGCCCGACTCACGCACCTCGCCCTGCACTGCCCGCCGCGATTTGACGTAGCGCGGCGCGCGCAAACGAACCGGATCGTCCTTGAACGAGTCGACCACCAGCTGGACATAGCTGGCCGGCAACTGGGCATATTTCCGCTCAAGGATGGCGCGGACCACTCTCCGCGCTTTATCGCGGCTCGGCAGATCGCTCGAACCGAGCGGATCGAGCACGAGATAAGGCGGGTCGGTGCCGCCGGGCGTCACAGGCGTCTCGTAGGCGGTATTGACGATGGGCCGCGCTCCGTAGCGCTCGTAGAATTTGAGCCTCGCCTCGTTCGCCGCCCTGATCTCGGGGTTCGGAGAGAGCTTGGGATCGTCCGGTAAGCACTCGAAATAGAGCTGGGTAGCCAGAGCACGTGCCTCCTCGCGCACGCGCTCGTAGAGCGCGGCGCCGATGCCGGCCCCCATGCGGCCCTTGGCCGTGGAGATGATCTCCAGATAGGAGAAGCCGATATCCGGGAAATAAAGCAGAAGCGCCACGCCGAGCGTCTGGTCGCGGCCGTTCTCCGCCACGAATAGCCGGGACACGAACCTATGCTTGAGCGGGTTCGACAGCTGGTCGGGGAGCTTGGCTATGTCCTCTTCCGGCATGCCCGAGAATTGCTCGCGCATGATTTTTTGCGCGGCCTCGATGCCCGCGCGATTGACCGCGGTCGTGGCGTCGGCGACTTTGCGGATGCGGAGCATCTTTATACACGGTTCGCGTCAGGCCGTCGCCTGAAGCTTGGCGAGCGGTGCGGCGACAACGGAAGCAACGAGATCTCGGTAAGTGAGCCCTGCCTCCGATGCTGCCGCAGCAAAGCCTGCGTCCGGGGTGAGGCATGGGTTCATGTTTACCTCGAGGATAAAGGGCCGGCCGTCGCGGTTGACTCTGAAGTCGACGCGGGCGTAGCCACGCACCCCGAATAGCGACCAGCAGGCGCGGGCGTCGTGAGCGAGCGCGGCGCCGAGCGCGGGCTCAGATCGCTCCAAGCCGAAGCGCCGCGGCGTGCCGGTGAACGCCGGACTGTCCGGGGCCCACTTGGCATCATAGCCGACGATTTTCGCCTCATCTGCGTCGAAGCCGTCGAACAGGATTTCGGCGATGGGCAGCACGTGAACGCGGTCGCCTGCCTCCAGCAGCGAGACGTTAAACTCGCGGCCGTCGATGAAGCCTTCCGCGAAGTGCTCGGTGTTCCATCGCGCATTTCGCTCGGCAATGGCCTGCTTGGCGGCGCTGCCATGCATCACTGAGCCGGCGTCCATTCCGAGCGAGCCATGCTCCCATACGGGCTTGACGATGACCTTGGTGTCGGGATCGAACGCCTCGCCGTCGTCCCACCAGGCGGGCGTCGGGAGCCCGCCATGGGCGAGCCTCAGCTTGGCGCCGATCTTGGAGAGCGTATCGAGCCAGGCGCTCGTCCCGGCGCCCGTATAGCGGACACCGAGCGCATCGAGCCGCGCCGGCACCATGGGCGCTAGACGACAGTCCCCATCGACCGCATCCACGAGGTTGAACACGACGAACGGGCGGCGGGCAGGCAGCGCCTCGATGCCACGGAGATCTGCATCAAGCCCGACAATCTCGGCCGCGTAGCCGAGCGCCTCGAGCGCCCCCGCCACGGCTTCCGCCGCCACGATGGTGTCGATCTCGTCGGGGCGGTCCCGCGTGGCCGCGTGAAGGACGGGGACGAACCCTTTTGGATGGGGCGCCATCAGGCGATGCGCCGCGGGCGCTCCCTGCCAGGCCCCGCGAGCCCGTAGCGGGCGAGCCCTGCGTCGAGGATCATGCCGATAAGCGCAACGAATTCGATTCCGTTCTGCGCGGCGAGGATCGGCAAGTCCGAGTGCCACGGGTTCAAGCCTGCAATCGGGTTCGCCTCCAGGAAGTGGGGTATGCCGTGATCGTCGGAACGGAAATCGACGCGGGCGGCGTCCCGGCACTGAAGCGCGTGATAGGCTTCGAGCGCACGTGAGCCTGCGAGCCGCGCCTCCGCGTCCTCCGCGCGCGCATAGGTGACGAGGTCCTCGCAGAGCTCCTTGTTGTGCAGCGAGTAGACATTGGCCTCAGCCTGCGGCTTGAGAAGGATCTCACAGACGCCGAGCACCCGGGTCTCGGTGCCGTTGCCGACAATGCCAACCGTGAACTCGCGGCCACCGAGATAGCGCTCTACCAGCGCCGGCTGATGGAAGCGGTCGATGACGCGGGTCACCGCGGCTTGCAGTTCTTGGGCGTTGTGTACGAGCGAGCCCGTCTCGCAGCCTTTGCCCGTGCCTTCGGCGAGCGGTTTGACGAAGGTCGGGAACTGATCCCAGCCCATGACTTCTGCGGCGCTCGTCTCGGCTACGGCGAAGGCGGGTGTCGGGACGCCGGCGTCGCGCACGAGGCGTTTCGCCACCGCCTTGTCGAGGGCGGCCGCAAGCGTCAGGGGATCGGAGAAGAGGTAAGGCTGGTCGAACAACTCGCAAAGCGCCGGGACTTGCGCCTCGCGCGACCTGCCTTTCACGCCCTCGGCAATAGAGAATACGAGGTTGTAGCGCTCGCCTTCGACGAGTCGGGCCGCGAGCGCCTGCCCGCGCCCGACCCGGACCGGCTCGCAGCCGAGCTTCTCAAGGGCGCCCGCGAGCGCGTCGATGGTCTCGATCGAGTCGAACTCGACGACCGCCTCTTCCGAGAAACCGAGCGCGCGATAGTCGTCGCGCAGGTCGTAGACGAGAGCCACGTGCATCAGAGCGTGCCCTCCCCGGGCGAGCGGTCCGTGCCAACCGTCCCATCAGGGTCGGTGTAACGGTAGAGGTTGCCCTCGAAATTCTTGAGGATCAGATCTTCGCCCTCGCGGCCCACCACGTAGTCAGGAAGGAGCGGGATCTTGCCGCCGCCGCCGGGCGCATCGATCACGTAGGTCGGCACCGCGTAGCCGGTGGTATGACCTCGCAGGCCCTGCATGATCTCGAGCCCCTTGTCGACGGACGTGCGGAAATGCGAGGAGCCGGTGATCGGGTCGCACTGATAGAGATAGTAGGGCCGCACGCGCCGCATCAAGAGCCCGTGATAAAGGGATTTCAGCGTGTCGACGCTGTCGTTGATGCCTTTGAGCAGGACCGTCTGGCTGCCGAGCGGAATGCCCGCGTCGGCGAGCCGGGTCACGGCCTCGGTCACCTCCGGCGACAGCTCGGACGGGTGGGTAAAGTGGACGCTCATCCACAGCGGATGATGCTTCTTGAGCACGCGGATAAGGGAGCGGGTGACGCGCATGGGCAGCACCGCCGGCACCTTGGTACCGAGCCGCACGAACTCCACATGCTTGATCCCACGGAGACGCCCAAGCAGATCGTCGAGACGGTCATCTGAGAGCGTTAGCGGATCGCCGCCCGAGATCAGCACGTCGCGGATCTGCGGGTTGTCGGCGATGTAGTTGAGCGCGTCCCCCCATTGCGGGCGGCTGAACGAGTAATCGCCGCCGGCATCGCCCACCATGCGTGAGCGCGTGCAGTAGCGGCAATAGGTGGAGCAGAAGCCGGTGGCCAGGAACAGCACCCGGTCGGGGTAGCGATGTACGAGGCCCGGCGCGGCGCTATGGCCGTCCTCGCCGAGCGGGTCGTCCCCCTCGCCGGGGGTCTTGAGATACTCGCTGCCAACCGGAATGTGCGTCCGACGAAGCGGCTCGGCCGGGTCGTCCGGCGACATTAGGCTCGCATAGTAGGGCGTGATGCCGAGGGGCAAAGAGCCCTGGTGGCGCGCGACCGCCTCGCGCTCGTCGTCGGACAGTACGAAGATGCGCTCCAGCTGCTGAAGCGAGCGGATGCGGTTCCGCGCCTGCCAGCGCCAATCGTTCCACTGGGCCGGATCGACGTCCGGGAAGTAATGCTTCCGGAAGGCCCGGGTTTTCGGCCCGACCGGGAACCGCTCCATGCGCGCCGTCAGCACGCCAAGGCCCGGCGCAAGGCCGGGGGTTGCCGCGGGCGTCAAGGCGTTGATGGGAAGCTGTGGGTTGGACGGGAGTGAGTATGCCGCCTGCGCGCGACTCGGAGGCTCTTTGGCCTCGCCGATCTGCAGCTTCATGGGATGTGCGTCCCCCTCCGGGGCGTTGACCGGGCCGATGGTGGCGCCAGCCGCCGACCCTGGGCCCGTCAAAAAGCACACGTCATTTCATCGAGGTCTATGGCTTTTTCAAGTGGGAAAGGTGGCAGATCCAACTTTTCTTTCGCATTGGCCTGCGGAGTCCTCGGGCCTGGTACAGGTCGTAGGCGAGCGCCCGGGACGTCGGCTCCTGGCACGAGGCCGACATGCCAAGTGGCCAGCCTTGCGTCAGCTTTTGACCCTTAGCAGTAGCTCCACAGTGGCGGAATCGAACTCCACCCCAATCTTCCGGATCTCTACCGCAGGAAGGTCACTGAGCTGAAAAACATTCTGAACGACGAAACCACGCGGCCACAAGCATTCGACATTATCCGGTCACTCATCGACCACATCGAAATCATTCCGAGCCAAAAACGTGGGCACTGTGAGATCGTCGTCGTGGGTGAGCTAGCTCAGATCCTCGCCTTCACCCAACAAAAGACGACCGCCGCCTCCTCAGGAGACGGCGGTACGTTCTTGATGGTTGCGGGGGCCTGCAACCACCGAGAATTGACTCTACTACCAATAACCATTTGACCCTTCCCGCGTCGGGGGCATGCGGTCAGAGAGCATTCAACGGTCGTTTTTCACCCGGCCAAATTCCTGGCTACCTTGGGGCTGGCGGGACGTCGGCAAAGACTGGTCTATTCAAAGACGCGTGCCGGCTGATTCTGCTCCCCTCCCCCGCCTGTCGGCATTTACCCGCGATAACTTTCCATTATCAGAGCCTATTCGCTCACGACTAGCTGCTTTCAGCGCCGTTTACGTTCGTCCAAAAAATCGAGGTCTGACCCGAGCCTGAGCGGCTTGGCGACATCGTCTGCACGATGCACAACATCGGGACCAAAGCGCTCAGTTAGTTGATCAATGGCCACCTCCAGCCGACGCTGCCGAGCATGTGTGCCAAAAAGATCGAGCTGAGCTCGGTCGTTGGTGTTGACCAAATCGTAAGCGGCCATGCCCACCAGACGGAATGGTCCGGGATGGTTGAACTCGTTGAGGAGATCCACGCCAACCGAATAGAGTGTCTCCGCAACATCGCTCGGCTCGCTGAGCCGGCGCTGGCGCGTCAACAGCTGAAAGCCCGCGGTCTTGAGCTTTACGCCGACGCCCGCGCTGAAAGCTGTATCGGCACATCGCGCGCGACGCGACCGGAGCAAGGTCATCCACGATGTTCCCCGCAGCCTTCGGATCTTCTTTTGCATCGAAGAGCCAGGATTCCGCCGCGTCTATCGCGGCTTCGATAGCGTCGTCTCCTGACAAGTGCTGGCCGGTCCCCGCGGGGAAAGCCAACGACACAATGTGTCTGCAACGGCACCCCCCCTTCTGGGCGTCGGTCATCGCTTCCTGAGAAAGGTGACGCGTCGTCAGGAATTCGTGATTGATTGTCGCAATCGCAAGCATCGTGGATGTCCCAGCATCCAGCGCTTCAAATTCCGGATCTTGCGGCGCTTCTCGCAAAGCAGTCGCCTCACCCGCCACCCAGGCCGCAGCAAGGAGCAAGCTCTTGTCAGATTCGGCTAGACCGTTCCCCTCGTCGCGTGCGGCAATCCAAGCTCCTGGATCATACGCCTTGCTTGTCGGAGAGGTCAGCTTGCGCACACGTGCGTGAAATGGAGTGTCGAAGTCGAGCATCGTTTGCAGCGAACGAGACCCCGTGTGACGACTCTAACGATTAGGATAAGTGTGTCATCAGCGCTTGAGATCGCAAAATCAAGGGCTGCGTCCGGTGCCTCATGGCCAATTCAGGTCCCTCCTGGAGAACGTCAGATTGTGCCAGAAGCAGCCGCAAGGAATAAAACTCCTCGGGCCGGTGGCGACCCGAGGCACCTCCAACGAAGGCGACGCCAGCCGTGCCTGCCGATGGGCGTTTGGCACCGTGTCATGCCAGTGATCGAGTTCTGGCCGCGTCTGCTTTTTTCCTGTGCCCAACACTACCCAACCACTGACTGATGTGCGAATGCCCATTGGGTCTCCGTTGGGCAGTTCCTGCGGCTTACCTCCCAAGTGGTTGATACATTGGCGCCCCGTAGGGGAACGACACAACACAACATAATCAAAAGGGTAGCCAGTTTTTGTCGGTGCAATTTGCTCTTTGTTTTGTAAGAAGCATTTCGGCGATTGGCTAACCGCCTGCCGCAGGTTCACATATTCCCGGGTAGTATAAGGACGATGCGATTGAACCTCTTAAAGCGGCGGGGAAACCGTACATTTATAAAAAGCTCTGGTTTGCGACAGCAGTGTCTGCTGCACCCTATGTGCCGATCAAGACGTTGAGTAAGAGGCGCCATGAACTGGAATTCATTTAAAGTTGCCGCGGCACTCTTGTGTGGCTGGTTGATCGCCGCCGGCTCTGCGTCTGCCCAGGAGAGTGCTAATCAACTCGAAGGCCGCGTTTTGAGCGGTGGCAGCCCGATTATCGGTTCGACGGTGACGTTGTGGGCCGCAAGCGCCGAGGAGCCCGAGAACCTCGCTCAGACCACGACCGGAACGGATGGCCGGTTCACGATTTCGATTTCCGGCTCACCGAGCGCCGAGCGTTCGCTCTATTTGATTGCTCAAGGCGGCCAAACCGCTGCGAACGGCGGCGGCGACAATCCGGCGATTGCACTGATGACCGTGCTCGGCAACGAGGCCCCGGCCAATGTAGTCATCAACGAGATGACGACCGTCGCGTCGGTGTGGACCCATGCGCAGTTCATCGATGGCACGGCGATCAAGGGGCACGCGCTTGGCCTGCGTATCGCGGCTGGCAACGTGCCCAACTTCGTCGACCTTGGCTCCGGCTGGTGGGGCGAGGCCATCCAGGGCCCGCTCAACAGCGGCCAGACACCGACAATGGCGAACTTCGCCTCGCTGGCCGATCTCCTTGCCGGCTGCGCCACGCGGGTCACGGCCGACGCCTGCGACAAGCTGTTTGCCGCCGCGACCGGGCCGTACAAAGAGGTGCCGGCCGATACTCTGGAGGCGGCACAGTCGATCGCCCGCGCGCCCTGGTACGAGCCCAAGCGGCTCTATGCGCTTCTCGACGAGTTCTATCCGATCCCTGAGGGCAAGAACCTGCGCGCGGTTCCCTACATGCCCTATCTCAACTTCGCGCCCAGCGCCTGGGTGTTGCCGCTGAAGTTTACCGGCGGCGGCCTGCGCGCCGGCGGTAAGGGTATGTTCGACAGCGAGGGCAATCTCTGGTCGGGGAGCAATTTCTCGGTGGGATGGCAGGCGCAGGCCTCCTTGTGGCAGGGCAACGCCGCAAAATTCGCGCCGAACGGAAGTCCCCTCTCGCCGCCGACGACGGGATTCACCGGCGGCGGCATGGAAGGCGGCACCTTCGGCGTGGCTGTCGACGCCAAGGACAATGCCTGGCTCACCAATTATGGCGGTCAGTCCATCGCGGTCTTCGACACGAACGGCAAGCCCTTAACGCCGCCCGAAGGCATTACCTTCGACGGCCGGTTAGGGCAAATGCAGGGCATCATTGTCACGCCCAGTGGCGATGTCTGGGCGCTCGGCATCTCGAAGAACCAGCTGGTGCACTTCCCCGAAGGGGATTTCAGCCGGGGGCGGATCGTGTGTGAAGGCGAGAAAGTGGAGCCCTGCAAGTCGTTGGTGGGGCCGTTCTTCCTTGGCATCGATCAGCAGGACCGGATCTGGGTCACCAACGGCATCGGCGAGCACGTGACGCGGTTTCCGGCCAGCGATCCAAGCAAGGCCGAAACGTTCAAGACGGGCTGGAGCGGCGCTGGGCTGGCCATCGACAGCCAAGGCAATGTGTGGGTGACGAACCGATTAGGCAATTCGGCGGCTGGCGCGCTCACGATGGGAGAAATCGTCGCCGCCTATGAAACCGG
>Ga0307426_1001684_pt1 | contig 14298 bp, 9 predicted proteins | sample SalMarWE160340MG_FD_202165 | JGI IMG/M metagenome (GOLD analysis project Ga0307426, IMG submission 202165) | Salt marsh sediment microbial communities from the Plum Island Ecosystem LTER, Massachusetts, United States - WE1603-40 | ecosystem: Environmental > Aquatic > Marine > Intertidal zone >... | reverse complement strand
GCCTTGGCGCGGTTTTCAGACCGTATCACGTTGGAGCAGTTCGGACTCGGCCGTTTTGTCAGGGGCAAACCGCAAAAAGAAGATATTGAGGCCGCCGAAAAAGGCTTGCAACGCATTAAAGCCGTCGTGGCGGCGGGCAAGCATCAGCTGGTTGTGCTGGACGAAGCCAATGTAGCCGTTGCCTGTGGGCTTTTCTCGCTAAGCGCGTTGTTGGAGATAATTGAATTGAAACCGGACAGCGTGGAACTGGTTATCACCGGCCGCGGGGCGGCACCCGAAATTATTGAACGGGCAGATCTTGTTTCAGAAATAAAATCGTTAAAGCATTACTTTGAAAAAGGGGTTCAGGCGCGGATTGGGATTGAGAAATAGATGGCCGTTCAGATTTTCAGAGGTTAGAAGGGAAATACGAATTTTAAAATGCTTAAATCAAAACTTAAAGCGCATTGTATCGCAATCATGGGAACGGGATCCGATGTGGGAAAAAGCATTGTCGTCACCGCCCTCTGTCGTTATTTTGTCAGGCAGGGCCTGAAGGTGGCACCGTTTAAAGCCCAGAACATGTCCAATAATTCCGGGGTGACGCCCGAAGGACTGGAGATGGGACGGGCCCAGATCGTCCAGGCCGAGGCGGCAGGGATAGCGCCGCATGTGGATATGAACCCGGTTTTGCTCAAACCGACCAGTGAAATCGGGTCCCAGGTCGTTGTGCTCGGCAAGGTCAGTGAGAATACCACGGCATCTGATTACCACAGCAAAAAGGAAACTCTTTTCAACACCGCCGCTGCGGCCCTCAAGCGCCTGACCCGGCAGTACGATCTGATTGTCATGGAGGGAGCCGGTTCGTGCGCCGAAGTCAACTTGATGGAAAGTGATATCGTCAACTTACGCATGGCCGCCCATGTTCAGGCACCGGTGATTCTGGTGGCCGACATTCACCGGGGGGGTGTGTTTGCGCAGATTGTCGGGACCCTGGCGTGCCTGAAACCGGAACAGCGGGACATGATCAAATGCTTTATCATCAATCGTTTCCGGGGGGATATTCGCCTGTTCGAAAACGGCGTCAACTGGATCGAACATAAAACCGGTAAAAAGGTCTTTGGCGTGCTTCCCTGGTATGATCATATTAACATCGAGCCCGAAGATTCAGTGGTGATTGAACAACCCAAACGAGTTATCTCGGAGCAAAACGGTAAACCGTCCATTGCGGTTATCCGCCTGCCGCACATCTCCAATTTCAACGATTTTGGTCCCTTATCGGCATTGCCGGAGTTGTCGGTTTTCTTTTTGGAAAAGGTCCAGGATCTAGCCAATTTTAGGGCCGTTATTTTGCCGGGATCCAAAAATACGCGATTCGATCTGGAATGGTTGCATACCTCCGGGTGGACTGAGAAAATCAAGACATATGCCCGGCACGACGGCTACGTTTTGGGAATCTGTGGCGGTTATCAGATGATGGGAAATTACGTGCACGATCCGGATGGAATTGAAGGCCATCCCGGTTCAACCGAGGGATTGGAGCTGCTGCCGGTTGAAACTGAGCTAAAAGCGCCCAAGGTCACCACCCTGACCAAATTTTACCGCCAGGATGCTCAAGGTGCAGGATATGAAATTCATATGGGCCAAACCAATCGTAAAGGCGGCGTGTCTCTTTTTGGGGTTAAAGAGCGTAACAGCGCTCCGACCAGCGATGAGGATGGTTGCGTCAGCACTGAGTCCAATAGCATGGGCACTTATATCCATGGTATATTTGACAATCCGGCCATAACTCAATTCTGGCTGCAGCATATTGGTCTGAAAGGTATTAAAACTTCTCAACTGGAGGGTCTTGAGGCCAGAAACAGGGAGTATGATCTTCTGGCTGAACATTTTGAAAGACATATCGATGTCGAGGGCATTATGAAACTGATGCAATTATGACACTAATTACTTGTTCGGAGCATGATTTGAAAGAGGTTATATTTTACATCGGCGGCTGCAGAAGTGGTAAGAGTCGCCAGGCGCTGGAAACGGCCGAGGGCATTGCAGGAGATAGACGCGTCTTTATTGCGACCTGCATTCCGCATGACGCGGAAATGAAGCAGCGGGTCGATCAGCACCGCAAAGAACGCAGTCAAGACTGGCAGACCGTTGAAGCGCCAGTTAATTTACCGCAGGCAATTGTTGCAAACAGCCGGCAGGCGGATGTGCTTCTGGTAGATTGCCTGACCCTTTGGATCAGCAATCTTTTGATGGAGATCGAAAATGATGAAAAAATTCTTAAACGGATTCTCAGCCTGACCCAGTCTCTCGCGTCAGCGAATTGCCCGGTTATCGCCGTCTCCAACGAAGTAGGGGCCGGAATTGTGCCCGAAAATAAACTTGCCCGGCGGTTCAGAGATCTTGTGGGTGCTGCCAACCAGACCGTTGCCGAGCATGCAGACCGGGTCGTGTGGATGGTGGCGGGAATACCGGTGAGAATAAAAGGATAGCGATCGGAATCGGCCTGGAATCTCATATTAGGATAAAATAAAGTTTAACCAATGCAGGAAAAAAAATGCGCGACTTTTTCTCCGCTGTCCAATTCATCACCATCCTTCCATGGGGTGGGGTCGAAAAATTTGATCCGCAACGCATGATTCCATATTTCCCGCTTGTGGGAATGGCCCTGGGTGGGTTGGTCGCATTATTCGATTACGTGGCCGTGAGTTTATGGGGCAAGACGGTTGCCTCTTTGCTGGATGTCATCTTTTTAGCCGTCCTCACCGGCGCCTTTCATATCGATGGTCTGGGAGATGCGGCTGATGGTCTCCTGGGACAACGCCCGAAAGAAAAAATCCTGGCGATTATGAAGGACAGCCGGCTGGGGACGATGGGCCTGGTTGCCATCGTATGCGGATTATCCATCAAATGGGCCGGTATTTCAGGTTTGGACACGAATCGCACACTGTTGTTGATCATTATGCCGGCTTTTGCGCGCGGCAGCATGTTGTTTGGCATGCGATGTCTCCCATACGGTCGACCGGAGGGCGGCACCGGGGTTGATTTTTTTAAACATGAATTGAAACCATCCGCTTTCTGGGGATTATCGGTACCTGTGCTGTTTTCGTTTTTATTAGGTTGGCAGGCGATCTGGCTGATTATTTGTTTCGCCGCCATCACTGCCGGTTTAATCCGGTACTACCAAAAACGGGTGGGATGCATTACCGGCGACATGCTGGGTGCAATGACGGAAGTTACCGAAGCCGGACTGTTCCTGCTGGCTTCAATAGGAGGCTCAGTATGACATTCGGAAACGGCGGCAATATCTATTCGGAGGAGGGGCGGATTGCCTGCTGATGATGGATTTCTTTTCCACCTGGTACGTTTTAGCCGCAGCCTTTATTCTCGATCTCATCTTCGGTGATCCGCGCCGGCTGCCGCATCCGGTGCGCTGGATGGGCACCGTAATTGCCGCGTTCGAACCACGCTTCAGAAGAATCTCAACCAGCCTCGTTTTTTCAGGTGCCTTGTACGCAGCATTTTTGATTATCAGTACCTGGTTGTTGACATTTTTGGCGATCGAAGCTCTGGACCGGATTCATCCGGCACTCAAATCCGGCTTGGAGGTGGTCCTGATATTTTTTTGCATTTCTGCCCGGTCTCTGGCGGAGGCAGCCATGGAAATACACGCCTGCCTTGTGCAAAAAAAGGTAAATCAGGCCCGCAAAAAAGTTTCCCTGGTAGTCGGCCGCGATGTTGACGGATACGATGAGGCGGGAATTGCCCGAGCCGTCGTGGAAACCGTCGCCGAAAATCTCGTGGACGGCGTTACAGCACCGCTGTTCTTTGCAGCGATCGGGGGAGCGCCCCTGGCAATGGCCTACAAGATGACCAACACCCTGGATTCGATGGTGGGATATAAAAACGAAACCTACCTTCAATTCGGCAAAGCATCTGCCAGAATCGACGATATCGTCAATTATATTCCGGCACGACTCACCGTAGCGGTTATTGCTCTGGCCAGCCAGGTGCTGTCAAGCAGGGGAGCCCGATCATTAAAGACCGCCCTGACGGAAGGTGCTCATCATTCCAGCCCGAATGCCGGATATGCGGAAGCCGCCTTTGCCGGTGCCCTGGCGGTTAAACTCAACGGCCCTAATTATTACCACGGAAAACTGGCAGATAAGCCGTATATCGGTATTCACTTCGGTAGAACCTTACCCGGCCACATTAAAAAAGCATGTGACCTGATGCTGTTGTCCTCGCTTTTATGGTTGATTTTCTTGATGGCGGTAGGGTCCGTATTGAAAATCGTATCTAGAATATTGAATTAAAAAGATTAAATGCAATATCAATTAGATAAATACCCTTCTCTAACTAAATCTTATAAGAATTATTATCCTTTTAAAATCGGTACCACTTCTTTTATTTATCCGGATCTTTACGTTCCCAACGTAAAGATGCTGGCAGCGTTTGTGGATGAAATCGAAGTGCTGCTCTTTGAAAGTGACACGGTCGCGTCGCTGCTCTCTGAATCAGTTATAGATGATCTTCAGCGCCTGTCACGGGAGTTTAATCTGACTTATAATATTCATTTGCCGACGGATATCGCCATAAGTGATCCGGATAGGGACAGGCGGGAACGGACTGTTGCCAAGCTGTTGAATATCATTGAGCGGGTTGAGCGCCTTTCACCCGCCATCTTTACGCTCCATATACCCTTTCGCGCCGATGTATTTGGCGCTGGGCCAGTCAGAGAATGGCAGGATATCGTTTACCGCAATCTTACGAAAATGGTCCAATCCGGTGTCCCGGCCGAAAGAATTGCGATCGAATCCCTGAATTATTCTTTTGAAATAATGGAAAATATCATTAGAGATCTGAATCTGTCCATATGCATGGATATCGGCCATCTGATCATCCGGGGCGATGATATTCAGGCCTTTTTCAACAAGTTTACCGGGGCCGTTGCAATCATCCACCTGCACGGTGTGCAGCACGGTAAAGACCACCTGCCCTTGGACCGGCTGCCGGAAAGCCGGCATAAACCCGTTTTTGAAATATTGAAAAAATTCAACGGAACCGTGTCATTAGAGGTATTTAACTTCATACATTTGCAAAGTTCCTTAAATTTTCTTGAGAAATTATGGAATAATAATCCCAAGCAGGACTGAATCGCAGCACCTATGGCGGCATATCGTATTTGGTTGACAACAACAAAAATTACGGCATAAAGTAGTGCGGTGTCCAATATTCCGTTATTCCAGCAATCTATCATTCCAATTGGGGTGAAGCCCCTAGATTGAATTTACTGTATGCCGGGTTTATATATATATACCAGCAACCGGATGGAAATTCTGGCCGAACAGCTGGCACAGATCATCCGAACGCCTTTGCCCTCGCCCCTATCACCTGAAATAATCGTCGTGCAAAGCCGCGGCATGGAACGCTGGATATCCATGGCGCTTGCCGAACTCAACGGCGTCAGCGCAAACTGTTTATTTCCGTTCCCCAATGCCTTTCTGGATGATATCTTTAAGAGGATAATACCGGATTTGCCGGATACTTCACCCTTTGATCCGGCCGTTATGAAATTCCGGCTCATGAAAATAATTCCGGGCTGTCTTGAACAAAACGAATTTGACAGCTTAAAGACCTATCTGACAGATGACGACAATCAGCTCAAGTTGTTTCAGCTCTCAGGCAAAATCGCTGATTTATTTGACCAGTACCTTGTGTTTCGTCCGGAATTAGTATTCAAGTGGGAGCTGGAAAAAGAAGAAAAAAAACAGCCCGATGCATGGCAGGCCAAGCTCTGGCGAGAACTGACCGCAGATCACGAGCAACGGCACCGCGCACGTTTACGAAACATACTGTTTGAACGAATTATGTATCCGGGTCTGGACCGTGTCGACCTGCCTGCCCGGGTCTCAATTTTCGGCATATCCTATCTGCCGCTTTTTTACCTCCAGGCTTTCGCACAACTATCCGGGGTCATCGAGATCAATTTTTTTCTGATAGATCCGTGCCGGGAATACTGGGCGGATATTGTATCGGATCGTGAGATAAAAAAAATTCGCCGTAAACATCCCCAGGTGGCTGAAAACCTCGCCTGGTACCATTTCGAAAAGGGAAATCAACTTCTGGCATCCATGGGAACGCTGGGGCGTGATTTTTTTGAATTGATCTCCGGTTTCGAATGTGAAATCCGGGAACAATTCGTAGATCCTCAGGAGCAGACCATTCTCGCCTGTATTCAGTCGGATATTTTAAATCTGAGGGACAGGCAGAGATCCCTGGATCCTTTTGTGATGGACGGCTTGTCATCAGGCGCGGATCAGGCTTTTGAGACGCGTTCCGGGTGCGTATATGTGTCCGAAGAAGATACCTCCGTTCAGGTTCATGCCTGTCACAGTCCTATGCGGGAAATCGAGGTTCTGCATGACAATCTGTTGGCCATGTTTGAAGAAGACCCGGATTTATTGCCGAAAGACATCATCATAATGACACCGGATATTGAAATCTATGCGCCTTATGTCCAGGCGGTGTTTGCGGCCCAAACCGAGGAGGCGCTGCGCATTCCCTTCAGTATCGCGGATCAGAGCCCCCGCCGCACAAACCGAATGATTGATGGATTTCTGGCCCTGCTTGAACTTGACGGCAGCCGATTCGGCGCCGTTCAGGTCGCCAGACTACTTGAGTTTCCCGGAATCAAAGAACGATTCAGCCTGGCTGATTCTGATCTTAAAATCATCGAACGCTGGATCAAAGATACCCACATTCGCTGGGGTATTGATGAAAACAGCCGACGTGAAGCCGGCCTGCCCGGCTTTGCGGCAAACACCTGGCGGGCGGGTCTGGACAGACTCATCCTGGGATATGCCATGCCGGGTGAAAACAAGACCATGTTTCACGGAATTGTACCCTATGACAACATCGAGGGCGGCGAAGCAAAGATTTTGGGCCGTTTTTTAGAATTCACCGACCGGCTCTTTACCTGGTCCCGAATCCTGGCGGTGCCCAAAAGATTAAGTGAATGGCAAAAGGTTCTGCTTGACCTGCTGGAACAATTCTTCAGACCGGATGAAACCGCTGAACGTGAAGTTCAGTTGCTGCGTCATACGCTGGATGATATGGGCGCCAAAGAAGCTCAGGCGGGCTTTAAAGACCCTGTTGAACCGGAAGTAATACGCGCATATCTGAAATCCCGCCTGGAGCAAAGCAGTTACGGCGCTGGTTTTCTCACGGGCGGCGTCACTTTTTGCGCCATGCTGCCGATGCGCAGCATTCCGTTTACGGTCATTTGTCTTATCGGCATGAACAATGACGCCTTCCCAAGAAACCATCAGCCGCTGAATTTCGATTTGATGGCCCGGTATCCCAAAACCGGAGACCGATCCCGCAGAAACGACGATAAGTACCTTTTCCTCGAATCTATTATTTCAGCCCGCCAAAAATTTTATGTCAGCTACGTGGGACAGAGTATTCAGGATAACGCCCGGATTCCACCATCCGTGCTTGTCAGTGAATTACTGGATACCATTGAAAAGAGCTTTGCCCCGCAGGACGGAAATGTTCTTGAAAAAATCGTTACATCTCATCGACTGCAGCCGTTTTCACCTTGGTATTTTCGTGAAGGCACCGGATTGTTCAGCTATTCCGCCGAAAATATGCTTGCCGCAGCAGGTAACCATGAGCAAAAAGAGCTGCCGTCTTTCTTCACTGAAAAGCTTCCAATGACGCCGCAAGAGGCAGAAAAATGGCAAAATCTTGATCTTGACGCCGTGCATCTGTTTTTCAGCAATCCGGCCAGGTTTTTAATTCAACGACGTTTGGGAATCCAGCTGGCAGAGGAAACCTATCTGTCCGACGAACGTGAAACTTTTGACCTTCGAGCGCTGGAAAGATATCTGGTTGAACAGAATCTGTTAAAATCGCTGCTTTCAGGCGGCCGTTTGGAAGATTTTAAACCGATTCAAAAAGCAATCGGACAGCTGCCCCATGGTAATGTCGGAGAGTATCACTACGCTGAAATGAGCATGGATTTGCAAACTTTTGTCCGAAAAATTGATAAGTTCACCGCCACCATGTCGCGTGCGCCGATCGAAGTCGACCTATCCGCCGCCGGATTTCATATCAGCGGACGCCTGGCCTCAATATCCGATCATGGATATATTCATATCCGTTATGCCCGGCGCCGAGTTAACGATCTCCTAAAGACGTGGATTTATCATCTTGTCTATTGTCCAACAGCACCATCGAATTACAATAAAAGCAGCTTTCTAATCTGCAAAGATTCGGCAATTCAATTTGAACCGGTAACCGACAGCCTGTCGATTCTGGAAGATCTTCTCACCATATTTCGTCGGGGATTGGAGGAGCCGATCCATTTTTTTCCAAGATCTTCCTATGAGTATGCCGAGCAATTTCTGAGAAAAGCGGCACCCGCGCCTTCCGCCTTATCCAGGGCCAGAAAAAAATGGGTTGGCAGCGATTTTGCGAAATACGCCGCGGGTGAATCCGCCGATCCCTTTTGCGATCTTTGTTTCCGCCGCTCGGACCCCATTGACGAAAATTTTCAAGAAATCGCTTTGCAGGTATTCCAACCAATGTTTGCCTACGGCAGGGAGATTAAATTGCTCTAAAACGACCCGGAATTTCCACAACTTATTGAAAGTATATGCTGTTTCTTCAGATCTGAGTTCTTGCCGCGATCATGGAATGATGGAATATCCGAAACAAATCCTAAACTCGGATGTCTTAATGACCGAAACCATTGTTGTATAAAAAGGGAATTTTATGAGGCCTGAGTATGTGCCTCAATTCTGGAATTGGGGCGAAGCCCCTAGCTTGTAAGGAGACAGCGCATGGCACTAATCATTCAGTTGCATGACGGGGTGGCAATCAATAAATGTCCGTTGGACAAACCAAAGTTGAGCATCGGCCGCAGTTCGAAATGCGATATTTTTATTGACGATGCGGTGGTAAGCACTGCGCACGCGGTAATTGAGAAGATGGAAAATCCGGATTCCGGGACGGAAATTGAATATTATATCCAGGACCAGGGAAGCACGAATGGAACCCTTGTGAATAACCGGCCAGTGACACGCCAAAAATTAAACCATGAAGATGTCATCCGGATTGGATGGGTAAATTTCAAATTTATCGACGAAACCAAAGCCGACTCTGATCAGACAGCTAAAATTCATAAAAGCTGGATTCCCGGGGTATATTATACGAAGGATACATCAGGCGGTTGAAAAATCAAAATTGATTATTGATTATTTATGGAGTCCCGTCATTTTAAATCTTAAAGAATAATAGCATTCTTTAAAGATTCATTCTTCAATATTCACTATTTATTTTAAATCATGGAGATACCCCCTCAGATAACGGTTTCTATTAAACCTGATTTGTATCAATCGGTTTTGAACGCGAATATGTTCAAACCCGGCAGCACCCTTAAGTTGAAAGTCCTGGAGCTGAAAGGCGATCGGGCGCTGATTGATTTCGGAAATTTCAGAGCTACCGCCGATATTAAAATCCCGGTGACTTTAGGCGAAGAACTGCTCGTCAGGGTACAGGAATTCGGCAGCCAGCTCAAACTGAATTTACTCAATCAGGAACAAATCAAGACCTTATCGACGGAGTCAATACTCCGGTCTGTTGAATGCCTCACCGCCGATAGCTTTAAAAAAATTCAAACCGACTTGAAACCAATCCTAAATCAAGCCCTGGCGCCTCAAAGCACCCCCAAAATGCCAATGTCGATTCTCAATCTTTTGGCCGCTTTAAATTCCCATTTTGAATCCTTCGATTTAAAAGAAAGCGGGGCCGAAATCGTGCCGCGACTTAAGGCGTATTTAGAAAATTCGGGGCTGTTCTTTGAAAAGTTTCTTGAAAACATAATCATAAAATTATCAGCTGACGCGGAAGCGGGGACACCCAAGCAAATGACCGGTCTTGCCGACCTGCATGCGCTTGCGGCCCGCGACCTGAAAGCCAACCTCATGATGTTAAAGAATTTTGCAGACAATGAAATGTCTCTGCAAAAAGCCTGGGACGCCAAAACGGTCTCAACCCTGCGCGGTGCGGTAGATGTTTTGCTGGCCGACATTGATCATCAACAGGGCAGGGCTGTTAAACAGCTGGATACGGCCCAACCCTTTCAAGTCTTTACCTACGCGCTGCCGCTGATAGATGACAACCATGCTGCCAGATTAAAGATTTATTATCAAAAGAAGCCGAAAGCTGGTTCAAAAAAAGGGCTTCAAATTTCCCTGTTGCTGTCGATGGATCGATTGGGTGATTTGCGTACGGATTTTTACCTTTTAGGAAAAGATTTGACGGTGACCTTTTTTGTAAAAGACCGGCCGACAAAAACCAAACTCCAGGAAAATTACTCCGAATTGCAGCAATTGCTGACGCCTTTTTTTGACCAACTTTTTTTGCGGGTCATTGTTTCCGAAAAAAAAATCAAGGATTTTGACCATGAAGACCTTCAGATCGACAGCGACAGGCGGGTCGATTTACGGATTTAATGATGGATAAATCTCCAAAAGCAGTTGCGCTGAAATACGATGAAAAAAAGGACAGGGCACCAAGAGTCATCGCCAAAGGCCGGGGGGAAATTGCCGAAAAAATCGTTGCCATCGCTAAAGCAAATAATGTGCCCCTTTACGAAGATAAAAACCTGGTCCAAATTCTGGAAGCCCTTGACCTGAAAACGGAAATCCCCCCGGAATTGTATCGAGCGGTGGCCGAGGTGCTGGCCTTTATTTACCGGCTAAACGGTAAGATGTAACTCGCAACCCGTAACTCGCAACCCGTAACCCGTAACTCGCAACCCGACAAATGAAACCCTTTGACCTGCTCAATGCCCCATTAGAGGGGATTAACCTGATCGAAGCCGGTGCCGGAACGGGCAAGACCTACAATATTGAAGGCCTGTTTGTCAGGCTCATTTTGGAAACGCAAATGCAGGTCGATCAGATCCTGGTGTTGACGTTTACCAATGCGGCCACCGAAGAGCTGAAGGATAGGATCCGCCAAAAGCTGGTCCTCACCAAGGCGGCTTTTGCGCGCGGACAAAGCGATGAACCCTTCATCGCTTCCCTGATCAAAAGATATCCGGATCCCGCTGCCGCCGGGCTGAGACTCCATGAAACCCTCATCGATTTTGATAAGGCGGCTATTTTCACCATCCATGGGTTTTGTCAGCGGGTATTGCATGAGAATGCGTTTGAAACCCATAATTTATTTGATACGGAGCTCATCACCAACCAGTCCCCGCTAATCCAGGAAGTGGCGGATGATTTCTGGCGCCAGCACTTTTATTACGCCCCGGTTGAATTTATCAGTTTTGCCCTGCACAGGATCAATGGACCGGAATATTTCTACAAGCTGCTGGATGGCGTAAAAACCACTGATGTAAAAATCGTGCCCGTTTTAGCTGAACCTGCGCTGGATTCCATACAGCCATTTCGCGATTCGTTGACGGCTTTAAAAAAAGCCTGGCCGGCATCCTGCAAGGCGGTGACCCGGGCACTAACGGATCCGGGCTTAAACGCCGTCATCTACGGCAGCCTGAAGCCCGTTTCAGATAATCCTGAGATGACGCAAAGAGACCTGCGCGTGATCACGCTGGTGGAAGCCATGGATCGTCTTGCCGATCCAATCAGCATCGGGTTTCCTCTCTTTGAAAAATTTGAAAGATTGACGAGCACCAAGTTGACAAGGTCTACCAAAAAAAATCACACGCCGCCCAAGCACGATTTTTTTGATCTCTGCGACCTTGTATTCCGGCAGGCGGAAAATCTCAACGCTGAAATGGAAAACTATTTTTTGTTTCTAAAAGCCAGGATATTTGCCTATGCCGCATCCGAGCTGAAAAAACGAAAAAAAGCAAGCAATATCCAGTTTTTTGACGATCTTCTGGTTATGTTGCGCAATGCGCTGCAGACAGAAAGCCAATATCTGCTGGAAGATGCGATTCGCCGTAAATACAAGGCCGCCCTGGTGGATGAATTTCAGGATACCGACAGCGTCCAATATGAAATTTTATCCCGGCTTTTCGCTGACAAAAACAGTCTGCTGTTTATGATCGGCGATCCCAAACAGGCTATATACAGTTTCAGGGGTGCGGATATCTTTTCCTACATGAAAGCCTCCCGCAATGCTGCCGTCAAATTCAACCTGACAGAAAATTGGCGTTCACAGCCCGATCTGATCCAAGCGGTCAATACCATTTTTTGCAGTACAAGGTTGCCGTTTGTCTTCGAGGAGATTCCTTTTGACAGCGGTAAACCCGCCGGGCATCCTGCGATTTATACTGATACTGCGACGGCACCGTTTACCCTGTGGTACTTGGACGCGGCAAGGTTTTCCGCCGAGGACAAACCGATCAATAAAGAAGATGCCGTTCAACTGATTGCCCATGCAGTCGGCGGTGAAATAAGTCGTTTGATATCCTGTGCAGCACCGGTTGCGCCCGGTGAAATTGCCGTCCTGGTCCGAACCAATGATCAGGCCCAACTTATTAAGAATATTTTGAGCGTCAGAAATGTCCCTTCGGTTCTTTACAGCACGGGTAATATCTTTGATTCCAGCGAAGCCTGCGAAGTGGAAAAAATACTGAACGGAATTGTTGATCCCGCCGGCCTTTCAAAGCTTAAAGCAGCTATGGCCACGGATATCATGGGAGCGCGGGCCGACGAGCTGGTCTCCGGTGATCTCGGATCGCGCTGGTGGGAAAGCCGGCTGGCCCGTTTCGGAGAATATCATAAACTCTGGGACCGTTATGGGTTTATCCGCATGTTCCGTCTGTTCATGGCCGACGAACATGTTAAGGAGCGACTCTTGTGCTTGCCGGACGGCGAGCGAAGACTGACTAATGTCCTACATCTGGCTGAAATTCTGCATCGGCAATTCTCGGAAACAAACTCCGGCATGACCGGCCTGTTAAAATGGTTGACTGAGCAGCGGGACCCCCGGACGCCGCGTCTTGAGGAACATCAACTGCGACTTGAAAGCGACGAGAAAGCGGTAAAAATAGTCACGATCCACAAAAGCAAGGGCCTGGAGTATCCGGTTGTATTTTGTCCGTTCGGATGGGAAAGCTCCCAGATCAGGGGACCGGAATTTACTTTTCATGATATCGATGATGACCGGCGGTTGACGCTTGACCTGGGCTCGGAATCAAACAGCCGCCATCTCGCCCAGGCGCAAAATGAACTTTTATCGGAAAATTTAAGGCTGCTTTATGTGGCACTGACCCGGGCCAAACAACGCTGTTATCTTGCTTGGGGACGCATCAGCACAGCTGAAACATCGGCCCTGGCGTATTTGCTCCATTGCAATGAAATGCCGCCGGCCATCTCTCCGGTCGAAGATTTAACCCAATATGTCAGAGCCCAATTTGCCGCTAAAACGGATGCAGAATTTATCCGGGATTTGAATATGCTTGCCGACAGATCTCAAAACAGCATCCAGATTGAACCACTGCCCGCGCCTTCGGATCCGGATACGGGATTCAGACCGCCAAAAGAAATAGAAACGCCGCTATTCTGTCGTCAATTCAACGGTAAAATTGATCATTCATGGAAGATTTCAAGTTATTCTTCACTGGTATCGACCGGTGCACCGGACCTGGATCTGCCGGATCGGGATGTACCGCTGAAAACCGCGGTATCCGGCTCGATAGTCCCGCCAGAGGACGCACAGGGTGAGAAACCTCCTGACGACAATTCTATTTTTGCTTTTCCAAAGGGTACCCGTGCCGGAATATTTTTCCATGATATTTTCGAGCATCATGATTTTGCAGCAAAAAATCCCGCCGACCTGGAACGGCTGGTGGCAGAAAAGCTGCAACAGTATGGTTTCGATCCAAAATGGCAGCAAGCCGTTTGCCGGGCTTTAAGAAACGTAATTTCGATTTCTTTGCGGCCGGATCTGCCGCAATTGAAGTTATCATCCGTTCGATTGCTGGACCGGATGAATGAAATGGAATTCTATTTTCCATTAAAAACAATGTCATCACGCAATTTAGCCAAAATATTCAGCAAGAATGGCCGGACTGCGATCTTGACGGATTTTTCCGAACAACTTGAAAAACTTAATCTCGTCCCTTCCCAGGGCTTTATGAAGGGGTACATGGATTTGGTATTTCAGCATCAGCAACGTTTCTATCTGGTGGATTGGAAATCGAATTATTTGGGCCCATGCCGCGAATCCTACGATCAAACTTCCTTGCATCAGACCATGAAAACGGATTACTATATTCTGCAGTACCACCTTTACACCCTGGCATTTCACCAATATCTGCGCCGCCGGAAAACG
>Ga0307426_1001681_pt1 | contig 14306 bp, 11 predicted proteins | sample SalMarWE160340MG_FD_202165 | JGI IMG/M metagenome (GOLD analysis project Ga0307426, IMG submission 202165) | Salt marsh sediment microbial communities from the Plum Island Ecosystem LTER, Massachusetts, United States - WE1603-40 | ecosystem: Environmental > Aquatic > Marine > Intertidal zone >... | reverse complement strand
GGTGCTCGACGGCGCCGATGGCAAGGCCGATTACGCGGGCGCGGTGCAGGCCTATGCCGATTGGCTGACGCCGTTGGTGCTGCGCGATCCAGGGCAATGGCGCGGATGGCGCTACACCAGCAGCAACTAGGACGCCTGGCTCAGTCGGCAGCTGCATTTCCGTAAGAGACAGCGCCGTGAGGAAAGGCATTGCAATTGTGACGGGGGAGCGCAAAGCGCTCGGTCTCGGCCAAGGGTGTGGCGATGTCGCGGGCCTCGAAGGCGAAGGCAAAGGGGCAACCGGCTTCAGCCACCGCCATCTCGGTCTCCTCTGAAAAGGCTGAGCGCGCGCCGTAGGGGTAGCAATAGCCCCAATCGCGGCTACCGCCATGGAGTTCCACGAATGCCGAGGAGAGCAAGACCTCCTCGCGCTGGCGTTCCGGCGACAGGCGGATCGACAGTTCATGGCTGTGGCTGTGCGGACCGACCCCCATGCCGGCGTCGCTCAGTGCGCCCACGCCGTGCTCGTCGAGATAGAAATCCTGCCAGCGTGGTGGTGCCCCGGCAAAGGCGTGCTCGAACAACCGGTCGAGAACCTCCGCCCTCTCCTCTCCAGTGAGCCGCCAGTTGAAGAGCTGTTTCAGGAACTTGGTTGCTTGGTCCGCTGTCTGGTGGGCATATGGGGACGCCGCACTGCCGCTTGCCTCGGCGGCCGCCAGCAGGTCCGGCGCCTCCGCTTTGAGCCATTTGAGCGCGGCCAGCGCGCCAAGGCGCCCCAAGGCCAGGTGGACCTTGTGCACGTCAAGAATCCGGCCCGTCGTCGGCGGACCGGAACTCACATAGAACAGGCCGAACAGTCCTCGCGCCTTGAGCACCGGCAGCACGAAGTCGAGGTGATCCCGCAAGCCGTCGTCGAAGGTAAGGAGCACGCCGTCTGGCGCCGGGGCGCCTTCCGTCCAGCGCTGGAAGGCCTCACGATCGACAAAGCCGTGGTCGCGCGCGAAATCGTCGAGCTGGCGCTCGAAGTCGGCGAGCTTCAAATAAGGGAAGTGCGGCAGCTCGTCCGCGCCCGGGCGGACATAGTGATACATCACCGCTTTCACGGCTTCGATCCCACGAGGCTCACGCATCCCGAGCGCTCGGCTTCCATCGTGATTGCATCGGTCTCGGCGATCAGCGCCGCGACGAGTCGTTCATAGCCGCGCCGGCTCAGTTCCACGCTGATCGGTTCCCAATCCTCTTTGCCGATGATCTTGGCCCACACGCCGATGCGGCTATCAGTGAGCGGCAGCGCGAGTCGTCTCAAAGTCGCGCTGAGCTTCCCGGTGGCACGCTGTACGCGCTCGAAGTCCTGAGGCCGACCGTCGAACATGGCTACCTCAGGTTCCCATGGCTCGCCAAGAAATGCGAGGACTTCCCGCATGGCGGTTTCGGGGGCGAGCACGAGCTTCTCATAGCGCAGCTCATGATAGGCCGGATGACCCTCCGCGCCGAGCCAGTCCCGCGCGGCACCGACCGTGTTGCACCAGTGATTGGCAAAAACTGCGGGCTCCTTCCACTTCCCAATCTCAACCATGGAGGCATAGACGTCGCGAGGATCGCGCACGACATGGATGATCTTGGCGTCAGGCCAATAGGTCAGGATGCGGTCGATGGCGCCGACGTTGTAGGGGGTCTTCTCGGCCCAGCGCGGCTTGCCGTCACGGGCCGAAAGAAAGCGCATCAGCCGGTCGAGGCAGGCGTCGGCCTGGACCTCATCGCCAACCGCCTGTTCGAGTGCCGAGGGGGGGACGTCAAAAAAGATGGCAAGCCGCTCCAGCCATTCGCGCCGTTCGGTGGGTGTGTTCCGCCCATCCTGCGCGAGCCACTGGGTCTCGAGCCCGGCAAAGATGCGCGAATGGCGGCCGAGCATCGCCCGCAGCAGCGAGGTGCCGGATTTGAACATGCCGCCAATGAAGACAGGGTCGCGCGACAGCATCCTTGGACCTTCCAGACTCAGGTCCAAACTTGCCGATTCGCGACGGCATGTCTTGGCCAATTCAGGGTTGAACCTGACGTCGGATCATTGAGCAAAGACGTTGCTGAGCGTGCCGATGCCCTCGATCGACACCTCGACCGTATTCGCGGGATTTTTCATGCTGCCGACGCCGACCGAGGTACCGCAGGCGATGACGTCGCCAGGGAGCAGCGTCATATCCCGGGACAGCAGGCTCACCAGCTTGGCGGGCGGGAAGATCATATCGCTGATGGGATAGTTCTGGCGCTCCTGACCGTCGAGGTTCGTTCTCACCCGTAACGTCATCGGGTCGAGGTCAGTGGCAATCACCGGACCAAAGGCGCCAAAACCATCGAAGCTCTTGGCGCGGGTCCATTGGGGAAAGTTCGGCGTCTTGGTGATGAGCTCGGCCGCGGTCACGTCGTTGATGCAGGTGTAGCCAAAAATGCAGTCCCTCGCCTCGGCTTCGCCGACATCACTGCAGCGCTGTCCGATGACGATGCCGAGCTCGCCCTCATAGACCACCTTGCCGGCGTAGGACTTTGGCCGATGGATGGTGTCGCCATGGGCCGTGAAGGCGCTTGGCGCCTTGAGCAGATAGAGCGGCTCTTCGGGGGCGTCCGCGCCGATCTTAGCGGCGAGCTCGCGGAAATTGTTCCACAGGCAGATCATCTTGCTCGGATCGCATGGGGTCAGCACACGTAGGCCGGAAAGCGGAATGGACTCTGTGGTTGGGGTCCGTGGGCCGAACAAACTTCCCTCCCAGATCTCGACGACGCCGTCCCGCACGGTGCCGAAACCCGGGCGCCCCTCAAGTTCGAACCTTAGCCAGTGCGCCATGGCATCATACCTGTCTCACCGGGTTCCGCCGCGGCGCCAATGATTTTGCCGGGCACCACGCCCTGTGTGCAGGCTGTCCTTATAACGCAGATCGCGATAGAGTCATTCTATGCTTGAGGGCTTTATCAGCAAGCGTGGTTCTGTGCCGGACGACATGACGGCCGAGCTCGTTCGGCACCTGTTGAGTCACGTCAGGCGATCCGGCCCGATCGATGTTCCCCTGGTCCTGGTTTCTCAAATCTCCCGCTCTGGAGGGACCTGGCTCAGCCAGCTTCTGGACCATCATCCGCAAGTCTGGGCCCATCCGCTCGAATTGCGGTTCGGGGATTCAAAACGGAAATGGCAATGGCCCGACTTTTCCATGGCAAGTGACGCGCAGGAGTTTTGGACTCTCCTTCGCTATGCAAAGGCGGAACAAAGGTTCGGGAGCGGTGCATATAACAAGGGCAATGATGAACCTCACCCGATGCTGTTCAGTGCCGAGATCCAACACAAACTGTTTTTGGCTCTTGCCGCGGAGTACAGGCCATCGCGTGAGCGGGAATGGCTCGACATCTACTTCACGTCATTTTTCGGCGCTTGGCTGGATCATCAGAGACGCTACGGCCCAAAGCGGTATGTCACAGCGTTCGCTTCGCTGCTAGCCATGTCCCCTTCAAGCATGGCGCGGTTTCGCCAAGTTTACCCAGATGGCTGGCTTATCAGTGTCATCCGGGAACCCTTGAGCTGGTATGCCTCAGTGAAGCAGCGCTCAACCGGGCGAAACGAGCGGAAAAGTTCAGTCAAGCCGCATTATTATGGACCAGAGGCAGCGGAAGCTGCCTATCTCGACAACATTCGCGCCATGCGCGACAACCGCGAGCTGTTCGGGGAGCACTTCATCCTCTTAAGCTATCGGGACATGATCGCGAACGCGGAGGCTGTCATGCGCACCCTGGCGGCCAAGATCGGACTGGAATGGCACCCGATTCTCACGCGTCAGACGTTCAACGGCATGGTGATCAAGCCCAACACAGCCTTCCGTGGCGAGCTACGCAAGACTGCCGACTCCATTTTGACCGAAGAGGATGTCGCTCGGATTACCGACGGACCAATGATGGCGGCTTATCTGGCCACGCGGCCGAAGGCTTGACCCGCAATATCGCGGCGCAGTTATCCGTTAAGAGTGTCTCTGACGAAATTTGCGGTCTCCATCAAATTGTCGTTGAACACGTCGCCGTGGGTGGATCCTAGCACCCTATATTGCATGCTTCCGAGATTGTTTGGCCAAAATCCCGTTTCTGCGAGGGTTTCCTCTGCCCTAACCGAGCTCACGAGAAGCGTGGCCTTTCCTGCATATGGGCGCGGCTCATGATCGTAGAGCGCTGCGCGGAACTGCAGCGAGATCTTCAAGATCCGCTCCGCCGTGTAGGAGCGTTGCGGTGGAGGAATCTCCTCCATCTGCTCCACGCGTCGTTCAATCATGTCGCGGTGCTCACCCAGCTTCTTCTGAGGCATTTGTGCAGGATCGAGGTGGAGGAGCGCCTCTTTGCCTTTGCCCCCTCCGGTAAGAAGCCCCAAAATCCTCGCGGCAATGCTCATCTTTGAAGTCTTCTTCGCACGTTGCTTCCTCTGTTTCTTTTGGGTCGACGAGGGCTTAATCCTGGGGGGCATCGGCGTTGGATCGAGCAGGATGAGATGGTCGATGGTCTCGCCCGCCTTCTCCAGCTGCATGCACATTTCGATTGCGATGAATGATCCCGCACAGATCGCGGCGACGTGGTAGGGGCCGGCAGGCTGAACTGACCGGATTGCCTCGACGTAAACCGTAGCAATTTGCTTTACGGTGACGGCCTTTTCGGCGCTTTCGAGGGGCGTGCGGCCGTCGAGCCCCGGGGCTTGGAACAAGTAGACTGGACGCTCTTTCCCTATAATTTCGAGGAAAGCCGGCCGGAAGAAAGCGAAACCCTTTCCACCATGCACCACGAACAGGGGCGGCTTCGGCCCACCCAAGGCGCCTAGGATGAGACAGGCCGGAAGCTTTAGCGCCGCACTGCCTTTTTCGGCGAGCAGTTCAGCCTGCTGTGCGACCGTCGAAAGGCGGATGATATCCGAAGGTGTAAACCGGGTCCCGAACGTCCCCTCAATTTCCGCGGCCAGCGTCGCCGCTGCGAATGAATCGCCGCCGAGCTCGAAGAAATCATCCACGACGCCGACGACGTCGACCCCGAACACCCCCTGCCAGATCGCTGCGAGCTTTTGTTCCAGCTCGGTCTCGGGGGCTTTCCAATCCGTGGAGAGCGCAAGGTCGGACCGCCGCAACTCATCCTTCGCCGGAACGAAGTCCAGAGGCCATCGGTCTTTCGCCTTGCTGCGCTTCAATTCCCCCTGCCCAGCCACGGATCACCCCCTTTTTGCCGCAACCTCGCCATAAAAACGATCAGGTGGGGCTGTGGCAAGCTGCTTTTTCATTGCGACTTTCCCTATAACCGTTCCGACCACGCCAAGGGTAAGCGTGTCGACGGTAGATGGCGCGGCAGGCTTAGCGAGTGGCGACGCGCTTCGTGGTGACCGCCGGCTTGTCCCTTACGGGCGCCGATGACCTCGTTCCGCCAAGAGCCGCGTCGAAGATCGACTGCATGAGAGACGCGGCCTGGCCTGAGGTGATGTCACTGTGCTTCGCGAACACGCGCCGCGCGCGCCGCTGCGGCAGCAATTCGGCCCAGGGATTATCCATATCCCGCTCAGGAGAGGCGAGAATTTCGACTGGTCCGTCGAACTTGCGCGGCTTATAGCGCGACACCGCGACGTGAAGCTTGGCCCGCGCCTCCACCGACTGCGGCATCCCCGGCAATTTTGAGCGACCCCGCTCCTCTTTCGCCAGCAGCTTCTCGCGGAATCGCTGCATGGCCTCGGCCGGGTCCTCTCTCTTGCCTATGATCCGCCTCGCGACGTCGCACATCTTGTGCCAAAATATTTGCGCCCGAAACAGACCCGGCAAGCGCCTATAGCCCTCGCCCTTCTGGCGACGCGCCTTCCTCTTGAGGACCCGTTTCGTCTCCATGCCGCGGTTCTTCGGCAAACCGGGGTCCAGCAGCACGAGTTGGGTCACAGGCCTGCTGCGCGCCGTGAGCTGTGCGGCCATTTCAAGCGCGATCAGGGCGCCCACGCAAAATGAGGCGATCAGGATCGGTCCTTGCGGATAGTGCCCCACGAGCTGGTCGACATAGGCGGCGGCGATGTCCTCGAGGCGATCATAGCTTTGCCCGCCGCGCATGCCGGGGAGCTCGAATACATAGAGCTCCTGGCCCACGCTGAACGCCTTGCGGAAGTCGGGCTTGGGCAGGGTGAAGCCCGCGCGACCGTGAATGAGAAAGATGGGCGGGCGCGCTGCACCTCCCGTCGCCGGTTGGCCAGATTTCTCGGCGAGGAACCTCGCGATCTGTCGGGGCGAGCCGTGCTCGATGAGGGCCGAAATCTGGAAGTCATGATCTGTGCGCTCGGAAATCCTCTGACTCAAAACTTCACCGAGAAGGGAGTCGCCCCCAACATCGAAGAATTCATCCTGGGCGCCGACTTGGTCAAGTTCGAATACCTCTGCGAAAGTCTTCGCGATCAACTCCTCAAGGTCGCCGACCGGCGCCTCGTACGGCGTCTGCAGGTTCAAGCTCTGGCGCGTAATCATAGGACCTTACCCCGGCGGAGACTGTCGCATCAGCGACCCCTCAGTTCAAGATCGTCAGACCTGGTGCTACTGCTTTCCGCACAAACGCGTGCCTTCAAGAGGCCTGCTCGAGCTGTTTCCGGAGCTCAGAGCGAAGAACCTTGCCATTGGCGTTGCGCGGCAAATCAGCAACCAGCACGAATTTCCGCGGGCGCTTGTCGGGCGCAAGCCGCGTGCGGCAATGAGCGTCAAGGGCGGCTTCAGTGAGACTGGGGGAAACCACGAAGGCCGCAATCTCCTCGCCCTCAGGCAATTTGGTGAAACCCACCACGGCAACCTCCTGCACCCCCTCGCATTCGCCGATGACGAGCTCGACCTCCGAAGGGTGCACATTGGCGCCGCCGCGGATGATGAGGTCCGAGGTACGTCCGAGCAGCTGGAGGAAGCCGTCGGCATCGAGAGCGCCGAGATCGCCGGGATAGGCCCAGCCGCCTTTGAAGCTGTCTCCGGAGCCGCCCATGCCGCCGTAGATGCTTCCCGCCATGCCCGGCGAGCGAAGGCGGATCGTCCCCGGCTCCCCGGGAGGAACAACGCGATCATCGGCGTCGACGATCTGCAGCAGCACATGCGGCAGCACATGGCCAAGGGTGTCGGATCGCGTCTCGAGCTCAGACCCTGACAGCGCGCTGATGCGGCCGCAGATGGTGGCGCCATAGACCTGGACGAAATTGGCGCAAAGCGAATGCTTGGCCCTCACCTTCTCCGCCGGCGCCATCGGTGCGCCGAAGCAATAAAGCGCCTCGAGATTCGGAAATGCGGGGGTCGAGGTGTCGCCAAACAGATCGAACATGTTGCGGACGATGGTCGGCACCGCACAGAGGGACTTCGCCTCGCCGGCAAGCAAGGTGTCGGCAAGCTGCTGGGCCGAGAACAGCAGCGGATAGAAATAGACCCCTGAGCCCTGGAGCAACGCCGAGAAGGCGTGCGTTCGCGACGCCGAGAACGACATCGGCAGCGGATTGAGCAACGGCCCTTCGAGCCGCTCTGCGTCGAAGATCGACCGCAGCAACATTCGCTCGTGGTCGATGACGATGCCCTTCGGCCGCCCGGTGGTGCCAGAGGTGAGCGAGATGAACGCAGGCCCTATGCCATCTTCGTCCGGGAAGACAGGGCTGTCGTCGTGCTCGGCGAGGGTCTCGGCCCAGGATTGATTGACGACAATCGATTCGTATTCGGCGCCCGGGGGTTGGCGGTCTTCGATGATGGCCGCCAGGCTGAATTCCTTGGCCAGCAAATTCTTCTCTGGCCCATTGGCCCGGAAATCCATGGGAACGGCGGTCGCACCCAACATCCACAGCGCGATCATCAAGACGAGGGATTCGGCGTTGTCGCGGAGGCTGATGCCGACATTCGCCCCGGCGGCGACGCCGCGGGCGCGGAGCTCGCGTGCCGCCTGCGCCGCCCGCGCCGCCAGCTGAGCGTAGGAAAGCGTGTGCTGCTGCGAGATACTGGCGCGGCGATCCGGCCAGCGGCCAGCCATGCCCACGAAAACGTCGGCGAGATTGACAGAATTCAAGTCCGAACCCTCGACAGCAGCCTTCTCATCGCCTACGGCGCGTCCCCAGGCCTTCGCGGGCACCCTAATAGCAAAGCTACGCGGCGAAGGTCGAGGGCATTGACGACGGGCACGCCTTCAAACACTTACACGGGCCTGAGGGCGCAGAGAGGGGTCGCCTTCACGAGCCTTATTATGGTCAAATAATACGGGCTCCCATCGTGGAGCCTACTACGAGGGCTTTCCGAAAGGCCGGTGGAACTGCCGGCCTCCGACCCCAACATCGCGACGGAATTGCTGGCTGGATGCCATATGTAGATCTCAAGAGCGAGATCCTCGATCAGGACATGTGCGCGCGCTGCGGCGCCTGCGTCGCTGTTTGCCCGCCAAACTGGCTCGCAATCGGCCCTGACAGCACGCCGGTCACCACAGTCGACCCCGAAACCATGGACTGCGGCACGTGCTCGCTGTGCCTCGACGTCTGCCCGGGCAAGGACACGGCGGTGCCGCGCTCCGAAGCTGATATTTTTGGCCGGAGCCGCACGCCGGCGGAACGCTGGACCGGCATCTTCCGCCAAAGCCTCGTCCTGACTTCGACTGATCCCCGCGTGCTCAAGGGGGCCGCCGCAGGCGGCGCCGGGACGACGCTCATGCTGACCGCCTTGCGCTCGGGGCTGGCCGACGCCGTGATCGTCGTCGGGCGGAACGCCGACCGCCCCTGGGTGCCGGCGGCCGTGATTACGGACAGCGAAGACGAAGTGATCCGCTGCGGCCAGACAAGCTATTGCCTGACCCCCAACCTGCAATTGCTGCGCGATCCGCGTTACGCGCGTATCGCCTTGATCGGCGTGCCCTGCGAGGTCCAAGCGGTACGCAAAATGCGGACTCTGGTGCCGATGCCGGAGGTCGCCGAGAAAGTGGTGCTAGCGGTCGAGATCGCCTGCGCCTCGAGCACCATGCTTGCCGGCACCGAGTTTCTCATCACCGAGAAGCTTGGCGTCGCGCTCGAGGACGTGGTCGAGATGCGCTACCGCGATGGCGAATATCCCGGGGAGTTCGCGGTGAGGACGCGCGGCGGCGAGCGGCGGGCGCTCCCCTTCTTCGAGGTCGTCGACGAGTTCAAGCGCTTCAAGACACACCGCTGCCTCGTCTGCGGCGACTGGTGGTCGGGTATTGCCGATGTGTCGATTTCCGACGGCGATCCCAACATCTACGCCAGCAGCCAAAGCGGTGCGAAGCCGCCACGGCAATCGATCGTGATGACGCGCACGCAAGAGGGCGAGAAGATCGTGCAGGAGGCGGTCAGGCTCGGCCTCGCCACGGTCACGCCCCGAGCGTTCGTTTCCGAGGAAAATCTCGGACTGCAACGGAAGCGGTTCCGCTATGCCTCCTTCGCCGAGGCGATGCCGAACCGGGTGCCGATGCCGCCGGTGGACTACGAGGAAACCGAGGCGCTGTTGTCCGATACCGAAGTCATCGACCGCATGTCCTACCACATGCGGATCGTGCCGAGCGGGCCCGAGGCGGCAGGTGCCGGCAGGCGTGACAAGGCCCCGGTTACGATCGGGTTCAGCCTTGCCAGCGCGCGGGAGATCGTCTGGCGCCCGCCGGGAGACAAGGCCATCGCTCAGCGCGCCGCATTCGCCGCGGCCCTCTCCGACGGCACCAGCACGCTCCACAACGTGCCTCACTCCGACGATATCGAGGGCAACCTCGGCATCCTCCGCCAGCTCGGCGTCGATATCTGGGAGGCCGCCGACACCTCCTACGTGATCGGCGGCAGAGGTCTGCGCGGCTTCAAGCTGTCGCAGGCCGGCTTGAGCCTGAGCCCCGGCAATTCGGCGACGACGGCGCGCATTCTCATGGGCCTCCTTGCCGGCACCCCAGGCGATTTCCGCATCGACGGCAACCAGTTGTTGCGCCAACGACCGATGACCTGGATCGTCGAACCTCTGCGCCAGGCGGGCGCCAATATCGTCTATGAGGTCACCCAAGGCCGGCTGCCCACGCTCATTCACGGATCGATGCTCGGCCCCATCAACCACAGCGTCGAGGTGTTCAGCGCGCAGCCGGTGTCGGCGCTGCTGTTTGCCGGGCTGCAAAGCAGCGGCGAGACGGTGATCAACCGCCGCGCCAAGGCACGCGATCACACCGAACGCCTGCTCCGCCATCTCGGCGTCACTGTCGATGAGACCGAGACCAGCGTGCGCATGTCGCCACCGGACCGCATCCCCGCCTTCGACCTCACGCTGCCGGGCGACGTCTCGACGGCGTCGCTGCCGATCGCCTGCGTGGTCGCGAGCCCCCTGCCCCGCCGCCTCGTGATCGAGGATGTCGGCATCAACGAGACGCGGACGGGTTTCGTGCGCACGCTTCAGGCCATGGGCGCGAACATCGAGATCGAGCCGACGGAGATGCGCGGCAACGAGCCGATCGGCCGGATCATTGTCGAGTCCGGGCGCCCGCTCCGGGGCATTGGGGTGGAAGGCGCCTTCCTGGTGCAGAGCATGATCGACGAACTGCCGATGCTGGCGGCGCTTGCCGCGAGAGCCGAGGGCCGCACCGTGATCCGCGATGCGCAGGAACTCAAGGACAAGGACACCGACCGTATCGCCACCACCGTCGCCACGTTGCGCCCCTTCGGCGTGAACATCGAGGGCACCACGGACGGCTTCGTCATCGAGCCGTCGGAACTGAGAAGCGCAAAAACCCTGGCATTGCCCCCCGACCATCGGGTTATCTTCGCCGCGATGACCTTGGCGAGTTCGCTCGAGGAGCCGACGACCATGTCCGGCTGGGGAAAAGTCAGCGTGTCCTTCCCGGGCTGCGTGGACCTGATGACCCAACTCGCATCCGTCTCTCATTTCGAGGCGGTGTAAGCCGGAGGGCCTGGCGGTGGAGGCGGTCGACACCATCATCATCACCGGGGGCGGAGGTCATCTTGGGCGGGCCGTGGCGCGCTGGTGGGCGAGACCTGGCATCAAGATTGTTCTGATTGATCGCGACAGGGAACGGCTGGAGCGGGCCCAAGCCGATCTCGCCCCACTCGGTGCGGAATTGACACAGGTCGCCGCCAATGCCGCCGCGCCGGACGACCTCAAGGCAAGCGTGGCGGCACTTCCCGCGTCGCTGTGGCTCAGTCCGCCATCGCTCGTGCTGGCGCACGCGCTTTCGGGCAAGAGCGCGGACGGGACCTCGGCGCGTCTCGGCGGGTTGGACCAGGAGCATTGGCGAGAGGTGCTCCACGTCAATATCAGCTCCGTCGTGTTCGCGATCGAGACCTTCCTGCCGTTGATGAAGCAAGCTGGAGGCGGCCGCATCGTTGTCGTCTCCTCGACAGCGGGGGTCTCGGCGTCGCCGACCGCCGCCCTCTCCTATTCCGTCTCCAAAGCCGCCGTGGCGGCGTTGCCTCGCCTGCTCGCGCTTGAGCTTGGCCTGTCGCAGGTGCTGATCAATGCCGTTGCGCCGGGCAAATTCCTCAATCCTGACTGGCCCGATGACCCCGAGAAGGTCAGGCGCTATGAGCGGAGCGTGCCCTTGGGCCGGATTGCATCGGCCGACGAGGTCGCAGCGTTGATCGGATTTTTGAGTTCCGGCGCCAATACCTATGTCACTGGCCAGACCATCGTCGAGGACGGTGGGCGGCTCTCGGCATTGCCGACGGTTGAACAGTCGTGAGCGCGTCGCCGGCCAGCAAGCTGCCCCTCGGCGACCTTGCTTACGCGCTGCCGGACCATCTGTTGCTCGGGGCCGGTATCGCCGGGGGACTTAGGGGGCTGCCGCAGCGCGGGGAGATCGAGAACATCGTCATCTTCGGCATGGGCACCGGCAGAACGGCCGGAGATGTCGTGCGCGCCGTCGGCGGCGCGACGCTACCGGTGCCGATCCTGGTGGAAAGCGCCTACGAGGTTCCAGGCTGCGTCGGCGACCGATCGCTCGTATTTGCCCTCTCCGGATCCGGCAACACCGACGAGGTGAACCATGCTGCCTCGGCCTCCGTGGCGCGCGGCGCCCGTCTCGTTGCCCTCACGACCGGGGGCTGGCTGATCGACTTCGCCGAGGACGCCGGCGCCGCCATCGTCCGCATCCCGCCGGAGATCAAGCCGCCTCGCGCCACGTTTTGCGTTGTGGTGGGCGCGCTGCTGGCGACGCTCGAGCGCACCGGATTCCTTCCCGAAGCGAAGCCTTGGCTCGAAAGTGCCGCGTCGCAACTCCGCCACCGGCGCGAGGAGCTCTGCCGCGACGGGAGTCTCGCCGAGCGCCTCGCCTCGGATCTCGTCGCCCGGCACGTGATCTGCCAGGGCGACACCCCGATCGGCGCCACGGCGGCGGAGCGCTGGAAGGCGCAAATCAATCAGAATGCGAGGCAATCGGCGTCAGCCTCGGCCCAGCCCAATGCGAGCCACAACGAGGCGGTCGCCTGGGATTGCCGGAATGACCTTACCCTCGCGCGCGACGCCTTCGTGATGTTGCGCCATGGATACGAGGATCCCCGGGTGAGCCAGCGGATGGATCGCCTCGCCGACTACTTACGCGGCAAGGTCCCGGTCCACTCGGTGCGTGGCGAAGGCGGCACGCCGCTCGCCGTGCTCATGGATCTGGCCATGATCGCGGACTTCACCTCGCTGCACCTTGCGGTCAAGAACGGCGTCGATCCGCGCAGCGCGCCCTTCATCTCTCACACCGTCAAGGAAGGCCTGGCGGCGCCGAAGCCTCCAAACAAGCCTGCTGGGTCTTGAGGCGTTGCGGCCGCCCCGACGCGCCGGCGCTACATCTCTGACGGGTCGACGCCGCCGCCGGCGATACGGCCTACGAGCAACCAATCAGCATAGGCGTCAGGAACAGCGCTCCGCAGTTTGGTTTCGAACAGCTCGACGTCCGCCTCGTCATAGAGGCCGCGCCAGCGCCCGGACTGACCCTTGTTGACTAGGCGCAACGCTCCGCCCTCGAAATTCTTCGCCATCTCCGGAATCAGCACCGCCGCGTCCTTGCGCATGGATTCAAAGCTCGCCGAGCCAGCCATCCGCTCAAGCTCGGCATCGGACACGTCGATATCGAGAAAGTCGGCGATGCGCCGCATCTCGCCTGGGAGATCGGCCTGAAGATCGTTGTAATGCACGAACAGCAGGTTCGGAGCTTTGCGCGCGTCCCAGAAGCTGCGCTCGTAGTCGAAATAGGAGAGATACGGTGTTCCATCTTGCTGGCCGGCGATGGCGCCGGTGGTCAGCCAGTTGTGGAAATGGACCGCCGGATCCGGATCGACCCGGGGATACGGCCGGCGCAGGCTCGGCTCCGCCAAGCCGATGGCGTCCATCCTTTCCAGCGCTTCGGGGCGGAAGCCGGTGCAGTGATTGTGGTACGACATGCACACGTCGCGGCCGTCGCGCACGACGTGGATGTACTTCACGGTTTCGAAATGCGGGATGCCGTCGAAGGGGATATGGGTCTTGACCGAGCGGCGGTGCTGCTGGGCTTCGAAACCCTCGACCAGAGCCTCGATCGGCCGGCGATTGACCTCCCACCACGGAAAGGTTCGGTCGAGCGCGAGCGGTTCCTCGGTGCGGAAGATCAACAAGCTCAGGATGCGCTGCATCCAGGTGGTGCCACTCTTGGGATAGGTGGCGACGATAATGTCGTCGGGACGCGGCCGGAAGGCGCGCCAGCGGTCGCTGTCGATCAGCCAGGTACAGTAACGCTTCTCCACGAAATCAAACCCTCCGACTGCAGCAATGGCCGAGGCCAGGGACCGGATACTCTAGGCTGCCCCCCTCAGCAAGCCGGGACCTGGAAGAGCCCGTCGCTCAGACGCCCGTCGCGTGACAAAATGCCTTACTCTTGATCCCAAAGTTGTTGCAGACTGCGGGTAGGGTAGAATTCCGAGCTACAAAGCAAACTAGAAAAGGCCCAGCCCGTCGGTTGGGAGGATTACCTGTGGGCATTATCCGCAAGATCCAGCGCGGCAAATTTCTCAAGACCATCGCCAAGCTCCACCCCGGCTGGCACCAAGGCCCGAACAGAACAGCCTTTAACCGCTACCCGGAGATTTTTGCTGTGGCCGCCGCGTTGCTGCCCAATGCATTGAAAGTACTCTCGTTCGGCTGCTCGACGGGCGAGGAATGCGCCACACTTGCAGAATACTTTCCAGCGGCAATGATCATTGGGACCGACATCAACCCTCTGAATCTGTGGAAAGCCAGAAAGTTTAGAAGCAAGCGAGTCCGGTTCGTTTACGCCGCCGATCGCCTGCTGAGGAGATCCGCCCCGTTCGATGCAGTGTTCTGCATGGCCGTGTT
>Ga0307426_1001679_pt1 | contig 14318 bp, 9 predicted proteins | sample SalMarWE160340MG_FD_202165 | JGI IMG/M metagenome (GOLD analysis project Ga0307426, IMG submission 202165) | Salt marsh sediment microbial communities from the Plum Island Ecosystem LTER, Massachusetts, United States - WE1603-40 | ecosystem: Environmental > Aquatic > Marine > Intertidal zone >... | reverse complement strand
CTGGTCAAGGCGATTAAGGCCGGCGAGGAGATCGCTTCCAAAATGGCTGGGATTCAGCCAGTAAATAATATGGAGGATCCACCCAAAGACCAAAACCCCGAGTTTAAAGTTTACAGCAGGCAGTGGTTTGAGGCCAACTGCAAGCGCTGGGGACCGTTTACCGCCCAGCGGTATGAAGAAATCCTGCGGCTGTATATCTGGCCTGCTGAGGCTTTCGGCAAACCCATCGACAAGATCTGCCGCAAGGAGATCAAGCAGCATCTGCGAAGCGTTTACAAAAAACGCTCGCCGGCAACCGTCGAAGCAGTCCATGGGGTCATTTCCGGCATTTATGAAGAGGCCATCGATGATGAAATCGTCGGCGCCAATCCGGCCCGGGGGTTGTTGAACAAAATCCTGCCGCCCAAAAACCAGCGGGACGAAAAGCAAGCGGCCCCTTTTACCCGGGAGGAGCTGCAGCTCTTTATCGAACAATCGCAGCGGTCTTGTTCGTGGACTGAGCAGCTCATTTTAAAGACCATGGCCTATGCCGGCCTGCGTTTGGGCGAAGTGCTGGCAATGCGGCTGTCCTATCTGGATGTCGATAAAATGGCTTACCACGTCACCGAAAGTTACAAGCTGAAGCGCTTAAAGAAACCCAAATTCGGCAAGACCCGCATCGTGGACCTGCCGGCTTATTTGGTGGACGAATTCAAGGATTATGTCCGTAACCTGCAAAAAGAGAATTTGAAGCAGGGCAGGGGCGCAAGTATGGATTTGTTGTTTGTCGACCCCGGAGAAAAGGGCCTGTGGCCGCACAGCCAACGCAAGGTTCAAGGAATTGTCAAAAAGGTGTGCAAAGATGCCGGTCTTGAAATTAGAAACCCCCACGACCTGCGCCACACCTACGCCACGTTGCTCCTTATGGCGCATCAGAGCCCGGGTTATGTCCAGAAACAGTTGGGGCATTCCTCGATTTCCATTACGATGGACATCTACTGTCACTGGATTCCTGGTGAGGGGCGCGGCGGTCTGGAAGCGGCTTTGGGCGGCGGTGATTTTGTACCAAATCGTGTACGAAAATCGCATATAATCGCATATGACAAAAAGCGATCCCAGTAACTACCTGAAATCGCTTTTAAAAAGATGTGGTTGGTGCCGAAGGCCGGACTTGAACCGGCATGAAGCCTTTATTAGTAAGGGTTTATAGGGTGTTTGTCACACATTTGTCACACAACAGCTTTCACCGGCATCTATCAAAAAGGTAAAATTTTTAATTTTCTAATAGAGTGGAGGCGGCGAGAGTCAAACTCACTAAATCACAATGATATCAAGTTGACCTTTTGATTACTGAGCGTAATAAAAACACTCTGTGGATCTTGGTGAATTGCGCCACCCGTAATTCAGCCAAAGTGTGGATTATACATAGCTAATGTGAATGCTGATTCCAACATTTCAACCTTTCCTTAAATTCCTTTACCAAAAGGGCAATGCGGATAACTGCAATCCGGGCAGTCTTTGCAAAGCCCGCCATGTCCCAAAAAGGCCAGTTCGGCCTTACCGATGTGCTCACCCGCTAAAATTCTCGGCAACACCAGATCCAGTACCGTGATCCGGTGATAAAGGCCGCAGGCCGGAATCCCTAGCAATGGGACCTCCCCTACATACGCAGTCAGAAACATGGCACCGGGTAGCACCGCCGATCCATAGTTCATTTCCGTGGCTCCCGCCATTCGGATTCCTTTGCGGGTCACATCATCCGGATCCACGCTCATCCCGCCGCTGAGCAAAATAAGGTCGCAACCGTTTTCCAGATGGTTGCCAATAGCCTTGCTGATCAGTTCTTCATTATCAGGGGCAAATGCGATCCTTTCTACCTTTGAGCCCAGATCAGTGACTTTCTGGCTTAAAACCGGTGCAAAACGATCTTCTATCAACCCATGGAATACTTCATTGCCGGTGATGACCATACCAACTTTGGCCTTTCGCAAAGTCCTGACCGAAAGGGCGGCACCGTTTTGTCGTGCAATCGCGGCCGCTCGCTCAATCGGCGCACGCTGCATGACCAGTGGTATGGCACGGGTGGCGGCCACAAGGTCGCCCTTTTTCACAAGTGTGTGATTGTGAAGGGTGGCACACATGACCTCGTCGACCATGTTAAATGCGGCCAGCGACGCAGTATCAACCTTGAACAGGCCGTTTCTTTCCGCAAGAAGCTTGATTTTGCCTTCCCGGGGCGCATTCTGCCAGGCGATGCCTTCGCCGGCCAGCGCGGCGGCTAAAATGGCCGCGGCCTGATCCTCGTGAATTTCGTTTTCTGCCAGTTCGATAAGGTAAAGGTGATTTTTGCCAAGCTTTTGCAGATGACAGAGGTCTTCATTGCAGACAGTATGACCTTTGTGGAAGGCCGGCCCTTTGAATTCACCGGGACGGATCTCTGTAACGTCGTGGGCCAGGTTCGTTCCGACGGCATCTTCGACCTTAATTTTTTTCAGCACGGTCATTCTCCCCTTTATCAATAATGATCACCCGCAAAGCCGGTTCAATGAACTTCCGTCAGCAATTATATCAACTTATGATTCATATTTTTTTCTAGACCTGTCTCCTGAGGGGGAACATAGTTCATGTCCGGCCATGTCACTTCAATCGGATTAGAAAAATAACTCCCCTTTGTACAGGGTGCACACAACACTTGTCCGTCGACAACGACTTCACGGTTATCGCGCACAACCTGTCCACATCGGCTGCAGGCAGCCTTGCGGCGAGTCGGTCCGGGAAGGTCATAATCGCCGAGTTTGACCTTAACTTTCTGGACGCGAAATAAGACGCTGTCCGGCATGCGCTTATAGGCGGCCAATTGCTGGGCGGACTTTCCGTCCACTTCCGGTGCATAGACCGAAGCCAGGCTACGGGCGTCTTCCGTGCAGAGGACCCGAAATGACTCAGCGGTCTCCATATTCACAAAGGTTGACGCCATAATGCCATAATCTACGTACTTTAGGGACCTTCGACCCAATTTAACTCCGGTTACGTGCGCGACCGCATCGGCCGTGCATCGGTCCATCTCAACATACACAATCAGCTTCTTGACCTGATCCCGTCGGGTCGGCTCATCCAATCCGATCAAGCGGCAGCCCAGCATGGCCATGCGCACGCCGACCACCTGACCCGGGCAAAGATGACCATGCGCGGCCGCCGAAGAGGCCAGTAATGCTTCAAAAGACTTCATCGTTGTTTCTCCTGAAGGGCTCAAAATCGAACGGCCTGATTCAGCAGCCCATATCTCTTTCAATGGAATCTGGACCGTCGTCCCTTTCCAAGGGAATTTTTCTTTCCTGCTGGTTCGGTTTGGTTTCGGTCGGCTCAGCCACCGGCTTTTGATCCGACAGCTTGTTCCATGCCCGCATTCCGCCTTTGACCGAATAAGCCACCCGGCCTTTAGCGGCGGCCGCCAGGGCCGCTGCCCGACTGCGCCGGCCGGAGCGGCAAATGAACACCAGGGTTTTATTCCGGGGAAACTGTGCGGGATTTTTCAATACTTCTTCCAAAGGTACGTGAGCCGCCTGCTTGATATGGCCCAGCGGTCCTGTAAGTTCATCGGTTTCGCGGACATCCACTAGATAAAGGTTGGGATCCATTTGGATCAGGCGCCGCAGGGTACTGACATCGATTTCCAATACCTGGCCCCGGCTGCCGGAAGTTTCCACAGTGTTACTGCCGGGAGCCTGGGCCCATGCCTGGGAGACAATGAAGTGCTTTCCCCCCATCATCAGGACCAACAGACCAGCCGTCAAAAGCAAGGTGTTAAAAATCAGGCTGCGTATTTTTGTGGAGACTAAAAAAGACATCCTTTTTTCCTCTTAAAAAAGCTTTTGTTAAAGCCAGACTATAATGGCTGTAAATTAATCCGGGTGTTGGAAAACGAGGCGCTGCCGCCGATGGGATCGGTCAGACAAACGTCCTTGATAACCGGATCTACCGCCAGCAGGGCGTTGGTGCAAAGACCGCCGGCGCGCCGATTGTCACCCTTTATTTTGTTTCCGTCCACAATGACGTCATTAGACCCGTAAGCCCAGTGACCATAATGCCAAGACACCGCCAGCGACCCGGGCCTGATACCTTCAACTATATTTACGCGACCGACCATGTCAACCACCCGGTTGTCCCCGTCTTTAAGTTCCAGCCGGCCGTTGGGATTGTCCGCAGAAACCAGCCGCACCATCTGATCTTGCCTGAGACCCAGTCTGCGGGCATCCCGGGTACTTATCAGAATCTTATTGGTCGGCTGCAGGCTGATATTTCCCCAGTAGTTGGAAATGGTGCGCGACTGCCCTCCGATTGGTTCCTTAAAGGTAATGATCCGGAATGGGTAGGCCTCGGACCGGGTCAGGGGATTTCCGGCGGCATCGTATTCGCCGCCGATAATTGGCACGCCGCTGAAATATTTTCCGCTGATGCTGTTCTTTTGTTTGGCCACTTCCTCTCGGAACAGGTAAAACATGCCGCCGAAGCCACCATACTTCATTTGCGCGTCTTTATAAGCATTGCCGAATTTATCAAAGCGGCCGCCCCGGTTGAGGACGTACACCGCCTTGCGCAGCTCTTTTTCCGAGCGCAATGATTTTTTCCAGCGAATCTCGTCAAATACCGAAGGCGGCAGATGCCGCCGGGCCTGGCGAAAAATCTCCATCTCAGCGTCATCTGCATCCGGCACCGCCTCGTTCTCTTTGTCTCCAAAAGCAATATTAGCGGCTTCTTTCAGGTACCAGTCCTCGGGTTTGGTAAAATCCAACCCCGGCTCAAAGGCATCCGGGCCGAAACCGGACAGATTCAGTTTGCGTGCCACGGCAATCATAAAGGCTTCCATGCAGATAGGCATCTTTTCACCCCCGATCACCACCTCCTCGGTGAGGGGTTTGCCCACCGGCTGGCGGATTTTACTTACTTTGGTCGGATTATCCGGAGTCGGGTGCGGCATCCCCCAGCGTTCCAGAAACGTCAAGTCGGGTAAAATATAATCCGCATACATGGAAGTTTCCCCAATGACGATATCTGAAGCAATAAACAGCGGAACCCGCTTCTGATCTTTCAGCATGTCGATGATCTGCTGGTTTGCCCCAGGCATTGAGAATGCCGGGGTGCCCATGTGCGTAAACAGAATTTTGCCCGCATAGGGGTAGCCCGTGGCAAAAGAAGGAATGACCTCCTGATAGACATTCCCGGTAAACGGATACCAGGGGCGCCGGGCCGGATATCCCTTTTCCCGGAAAAGGGTAGAATCCTCATAACGGCTCTTTTCCCGTGTAATTTTGAATCCGAACGCCTTTAAGGCCCCCGGATGCATTTTACCCAAATTGTATACATTTCCCGACTTGCCGCCGGCTTCATGCCAGTGGCCGCCGCCTTTGATCAGGCCGCCTTCGTAATCGGCGTTGCCGATCAAAATATTTAAGGTAATAATCAGGCACCCGGAGTAATACCCGTCGGCCTGCTGCACCGGACCGCGGTACATATCAACGGCCGCTCTTTTCCCGTGGGACGTCAGCTCCCGGGCCACCTCAATAATGGTTTTCAGCGAAACGCCACATTCGTCGGCATATTCCTGCAAAGGTCTGGCAAAGGCTTCTTCCGCCAGCAGCTGAAAGGCACTTTTTACCGTTATTCCGTTCACTTCGGTCTTAACGAATAGATCCCCTTCCACAGGATGGGTTTCATCCTCAGGAATGACGGCAACCAATTGACCGTTCTTAGAGACCACAAACTGGTCTTGCGGGCCGACACCGACCTCTGAAGCCCGCAGCAGTTCCTGGGGATGGCCGTCCACAATTTTAACCAGATGCGTGGCATTGCTCCAGGTGGGTTCCCCGTTGGTTTTGGCTGAGGCCTTGTTGGCATTTTCCAGATACCGTTGATCGTAACGGTTGTTTTCCAAAATCCAGCGGATCATGGCCATGGCCAATGCGCCGTGCCCGTTCGGCTGTATCGGCAGCCACCAGTCTGCCTTGCCGGCATCATGAGACAGGCGCGTATCCACCACCGCCGTTTTCATGCCCCTTTGCACTTTACCGGTGGTTACCTTTTCGGCCATGCAAGTGAGTCCGAAGTTTGCTGAAAATGCACCGGTGCCCCAGTACAGGACAAATTCGCAGTTAGCCAGATCCGGTTTCATGTGGCTGGTATTGTGGCCGGTCATTTCCGCATAGGCGATGTGATGGGACTGCTCGCAGATGGTGGTGTGCTCGTAGGCATTCACAGAGCCCAGGGTCTTTCCGGTAAACCGACTCATAAGCTCCTTACGGCCGTGCTCGATACGGCCGGCCATGAACACAAAGCCGTTGTTTTTGGGGCCCAGGTCCGGATGATCGGGGTCGATCATTTTATCCAGATGGTCGTGATATTTTTGTTTGAAATCAGCAACAGTCATTTTTCCTTGGCCGCACTTTTGGGCATCCCCGGCCATGGCCGCGGACAGCTTGGAATCCCGCAGCGCAATTACTTCCTCAAATCCGGGATACTGGTTGCTGTCGCCGGCATTGGAAAAGAGTTTGCCTCCTTTTGTAACCTCATCGATAAACTGTTCGAAAGGAATAGCTTGCCACTGGTTGGAGCCCCTTTCGCCGGTGCGCTTGAGCACCTTGCGAACACGGTAGGGATCATAGTAAGTCTGAATGGCGGTCTGGCCCTTGACGCAAAGCTTGCCGTCAATCGTTGCCGCTTCCTGTGGGCTCGTTTTATAGGGGATGTGCGGCAAAAAGTTTTGCGGGCTGTAGGGATTGCCGGTCAACTTGGCCAGAGTGCCGTCCCAGATCTTGGCCTTTAATTGACAGGCCACGTGACATTGCAGGCAGGTGGTGTACAGCAAGTTTTCGGGCAGAGCCAGCTGATAGGGAAGGACTTTTTCGGTTGCCGCCCGGGCTTCAGTGCCGAAGAAGCCCGCGACGGCTTTGGAAGCCGGGACCGCCAGAGCGCTGCAGCCCCCCACGAAGGCGGTAGATTTCAAGAACTGTCGCCGGGACATCCGGTTTTTTCCGGCCGGCATTTTTTCATCAACGTGCGTGTTTTCATGATTGCGCATGGTTTATTTCCCTCCTTCGTTGGCGGATTTCAGTGGTAATATGGACAGCATGCGGTAGCCTATATAAAAAAGAGCGATGACCAAGGCTACGGAAAAGGCGAAAACAGCCCATTCATTTGCGGATGGGAAGTATTCAAATTGCAGCCGGCTGTCCGTGTAAGCTTCCTGCAGCCCCTTCATTGCCGGTGTGATGAACCCCGGAATGACGTGATTTAGCCGCACGGCGATATAGAAAAGCGCCACCAGGCCGCCGCCGATGGCGGCCGCCAACCGGCCGGTCGGCTTCCACAATAAAACGATCAGCGGAGCAACGGATCCCAGCAAGATGTGGAAAATCCAGAATACGTACCAGTAATGGCCGAAAAGAATAGAAGACATCAGCCTGTAACTTTCATCTCGGCCGTACCACATGGCGACCGAATACTCGGACCACTCCAGCAGTAGCACGAACAGCAGCAGCCCCACCACCGTGCGACTCAGGATCTTCAGGGTCTCCTGGACCGGCGCTGTCGACGGGGCCGGAAGCAGGGCGGTGGCAGCCAGGACCAGGGCAACCCCCGAAAGCAAAGCTCCGCCAATGGATAAAATCGGCCCCAGGGCGGAATGCCAGTAGGGGTTGGATACCAGGGTGGCGAATTCGGCGCCGTTTGCTCCGGAAAACATCAGGGCAAAAAAAATGCCGATCCATCCCATAGCGTACTGGCTACCAGCAGTTTTTCCGTCGGATGCAATTTCCGTGATAAGGGCCCACGCCACATAGAGCAGGTAAAGCATGCTTAGCCAGGTGGCGATGGCCAGCAGGGAGGAAAAGTTCGGACGGGTGAACACTTCGTATAGACGCCACATGTGGCCTAAGTCGAAGCTGATCACCAGCAAGCCGGCGATCATGGTCACCAACGAGATCAGCAGCGCAGGGCGCACCAGCGCCCGCAGGCGCTTGACGTCAAAGGCATAGATCACCCAAACCAGAAAAGAGGAGCCGATGGCCAGGCCCACGAAATAGATCTTGCCGGCCACCCACAGCCCCCAGGGAACATAACTCCCGTAATTAACGAGCAGCTCTCCATGGCTCATGCGCTGGAACACGCCGTACAGCCCCCAGAGCGCCAGCCCCAGCCAGATGATAAATACGATGGTTTTTTGCGTTTTATTCATTGATATTCTCCTTGTCGGCTAAACGAGGTAATAGACGGACGGCTCGGTGCCCAACTCTTCTTTCAGTCTCCTGACGCGGTTGGAACCCGCCAGTTCGTGCACCAGACTGTTTCTGTCGGTAGAATCGCCGAAATAGGTCGCCCCTCCCAGGCAGGTGGTGACACAGGCCGGCAGCATGCCCTCGCGGATGCGATGCAGACAGAAATGGCACTTGCGGGCATTTCCGATTGGCGATTTCTCGGTTCCAGGTTTCCGGCGCCACTGCTCGCTGTATTCATAGTTGGGCCGGGTTTCGTAATCCATAATTTCGGGTGTCGGGCTTCCGTAAAATTCCCCGAAGTCGGCCGTGCGTGCGTTGTATGGGCAGGAGGCCAGGCAGTTGCGGCAGCCGATGCAGATATCATAATCGATCACCACGATGCCGTCTTTGCGCTTCCAGGTGGCTTTCACGGGGCAGACCGGCACGCAGGGCGGATTATCGCAATGCATACAGGGCCGGGGGGTGAACACCCAGGAAACATTGGGAAACGTTCCGGTCTCCACCTTGGGAACCGGGCGGTACACCACGCCGGGTGGAAGGTTATTCTCTGCACAACAGGAGACAGTGCAGGCGCTGCATCCGACGCATTTTTGCTGATCAATCACCATCACCCATTTGCGCTCGGCAACCGGTTTTTTCAGGGCCTGTATAAGCTCCACCCGCATGCGTTCCAGATGATTGCCGTCGGCAAAGCTCTGAGGATTGCTCAAGGGAGTCGGCTTTTGATCGGCATCAGCGGCCTGAGCGGTTTTGGTTTGAAAAGCAGCAAAAATGCTGAGGCCGCCGGCGACCAATAATGAATTTTGCAAAAATTTCCTGCGCTGCGATATCCTGCAAGCCTGGGGCGCTTTGAAAATATCCTGATTTTGATTGCCCGACTCTGGGCAGTCGCCTGATACGCTCTGATGCCCGCCATCAAGATCGGATCTTCGAGGTTGATTGAATTGTTTCATAACGAAAAATCCTCCTGGTTTTTCCCTGATCACCAGGGAAGTTAATATTCGATATCGAAATTAAGTTATAAAGCGCAGCGTTATTCCTATATTGAAAGAAGAAGGCAGAGCGGCATTCAGCCATTGGGGGACTTTTGCTCGACTTCATTTTCCTCAATGCACCTTAACCAGAAAAAAAGTTCGTCCGAATCAACTGGTCGGTTGATACAGGCATAAATGTGGTAGCAGATAGCGTCGTGCAATTCGGGGTGAAACGGGTGGCACGATAAACAAAAAAAATAGACGCCTGGGAATTTTATGGTGAGATCCCTAAGCGTTCGATTGTCCACCGTGACGGTGTCGATGTCCCAAAAAATGGCCTTGCATCCGGTGTTTTTGATGTTTTTTTCGATGCTGTGTGACGAAAATAAGGGCGTTGCTTTAAATTGACCTTTTTCGAGCAATTCGCAAAACTCCCGGCATTGCTCTTCATCCGCATCGATCACCAGGATTGATTTCTTCATTCGCTCGCGGACTCCTTGAACGAATCCGGCAGGAAATGGATCCGGAAATTAAACTTAAAGGTTTCGACACCGCAATGTAGCAATGCTTATGCCAAGATAGACCCTTCGGATGTCAGGTGTTCAATAGAGGATCGGTGGGAAGGCAGGATTTGATTTAACCAATTGAAATTTATTTTAAAATAATTATAAGAGAAGGATGCCGACAGAAAATTTATCTTTAACGCAGAGGAAATTGGCCGGCAGAATAATTTTGAATCTGTACGAATTTTAAACAGGAAAATGGCTTTATGATTTATCTTATTTAATATTAAATAGTTATCTATGTACTGATTCCGGACACCTTTTTGGGCTGCCCAACATACATTCCGGTATTCTACCCTGATGGTTAACGGTGCGAGGATTAGAGATTAGATGCCATTTGAAAATGCAGCTAGTGGATGGTCGGTTTGCCAATCTGGTATTTTTTGATTTTTTCATAAAGCGTGCTGCGGCTGATCCCCAGCTGCAAAGCCGCCTTTTTCTTGTTCCAGTCGCATTCCTCTAAAACTTCCTGGAGCAATTTTTTCTCGTTTTCAACGATGGTACTGCTACCCGGGGTCTGAGTTTCCGAAGTGACAAACGACGCAGCATCGCGAATTGCAGAAGGCAGGTCCGAAATTTCGACGGTGCTTCCTTTCGCTAAAACGGCCGTATGTTCGATACTGTTTTCCAGTTCGCGAACATTACCCGGCCAGGGATAATCAAGCAGTCGTCGCATGGCTTCCGAGCTGAAATCCTCAATTTTTTTATGCTGTTCGGAGGCAAACCGACACAAAAAGTGACGAGCCAGCAGCGGAATATCGTTGCGGCGCGCGCTTAATGAGGGCAGCTGAATCGGAATAACATTAAGACGGTAAAAAAGGTCCTCCCTGAAATTGCTGTTTGTGACCTCTTGCAGAAGATCCTTATTGGTGGCGGCCAGGATTCTGACATCCACTTTTAAGGTCTTTTCACCGCCCACACGTTCAAATTTCTGGCTCTGGAGAACCCGTAGTAGCTTAATCTGGGCCGAAGGCGCGATCTCTCCGATTTCGTCCAAAAATACCGTACCGCCGTCAGCCTGCTCAAAGCGCCCAGTCTTCTGGCGGATAGCTCCGGTAAAAGCGCCTTTTTCGTGGCCAAAGAGCTCACTTTCAAGCAGGGTGACCGGATAGGCCGAGCAGTTAATGACGATAAACGGGTTATCTTTACGCGGGCTCTGCCGGTGAATAGCCCGGGCGACCAGTTCCTTGCCTGTTCCGCTTTCGCCCTGGATGAGGACCGTGGCGTCGGTGGGCGCGATATCTTCAATCAATCGATAGAGGTTTTGCATCTGAGGATCCTTGCCGATGATCCCGCTGAATTCGGCGGTATGCTCAATCCGGGTTCTCAGCTCGCGGATTTCTTCTTCGTGGATCACCGAGCGTCGGATCGCACCTGCGGTCTGGTTTAATATCAGATCAATGATATCCAGCTCTTTGGTTACGCACGCACAATTGCCGGTGCATGCGATCAGCAGGGCTCCCTGAAGCTGATTTTCATGATAAAACGGAAAGGCCACCAACTTTTCTGCGGCGTGAAAAACATCCGGCAGGAAAAAAGTGCTGGATGGATCCGCTTCGAAAAACTCCATTTTCTTAACTCTGGACACAAGCTCGGTCGCTTTTTGAGATGCGGCTTTATCCAGGGTTAACGATGCATTTTCAGATTGAAGGAAAATATTTTCACGATTGCTGCTAAAGACCAGCAGACTCATATCTCTGCAGGTCACGATGCTCTGCAGTTCTTTGATCAGATAGCGGCAGACATCCCGCAGATTTGTCAGGGCCCCGATTTCCTGGGCAATGGTAAATGAGGTGCGGGTTTGCCTGTGGGCACGGTCCAGTTCGGCGGTTTTTTCTTTGAGCCGCAGCGTGTAGTCTTTTATACGGGCAACCATGTGGTTGAAAGAAACGGTCAATTTGCCGACTTCATCCTGACTTTTTAACTCAACCCCAACATCGAGGTTGCCTTCATCGATTCTTTCGGCTGCTTTGGCCAGTACGGCCAGCGGGCCGGTTATCCGTTTTATAAACAGCAGGCTTGCGCCCATGGCTATCAAAAGAATGGCAAGTGTAAGCCCGGTCATCTGCAGCCACAACTGGGCAACCTGGTCCCGATATGGCTTTTCGTAAATGCCCAGACGCAGCAGCCCGGCTTTTCCCGAAAATATCGGCCAGGCAATATCGAGGTATCGCTCCCCCTCGGTGGAGACAATTTCTTGCTGGTGGCCGTAATTGGCTAAAATAACATCGTTGGCACCGAGTAATTCGACCGGGATTCCCTGAGTGAAAGTATGGGCAAGCACCTGGTTGTCTCTGATAATAAAAATATAGGCTGTATGTGAATTGCTGGTCATATGTTGATCCAGCATTTTCTGAAGGGCAACCAGGTCATTGGTCAGGATTTTATCGGTGGCATCAAGCGCAACAGCGTGGGCTATATTTTCGGCCTGGGCCGCCATCGAAGCAAACAGGCTGATGCTGTATCGATGGGTAACCAGCAGCGAGATAAGCAGCCCACTGCCGATAACCAGCGCTGAGACGATCACGAGTAATTTGCTTTTAAGGCTATGCAGTCGCATGCGATTATTTATTCAGGGTAGCGAGGTTGCGATTAATTTTCCGAATGCTGTCGTACCATTCATCACGGGGGCTGATAAATCGGTCGATCAGTAATTCATTCAGAATTTTCCGTCCTTGAGGATCCTGATGCATGGCAAACAGCTCCTGGCGAATCAGTGTCTTCATTCGAGGTGCCAAAGATTTTGAGGCCACGATCGGCGGAATACCATAGGGTTCCGACTTTCGGATAACACGGGTTTTCGATGTAAAAATGGGATTTTTTAGGTGAAAATACTCCCAGATTAAACCGTCAACAGCGGCTCCATCCACCAGCCCCTTGGCCACCGCCAGGATGGCGTTATCGTGGCTGTAAGTGTAGATGGTTTTTCTGAAAAACGTTTCCGGGTTTTCTCCCATCTGCGCGAGCCAGGCGGTTGGGACTAATTTTCCGCTGTTGGAGTCCGGATCGGTAAATGCAAACACTCCACCTCTGAGATCAGCCAGCGATTGGAATATGCTGTTTTTATTGACAATCAGATACGACTGGTAAAAATGGCTGTTTTGAACCTGGGGTGTTGCCAGCAATTCAATTCCGTATTTTTCCTTGCCGAGGGCATAGGGGCCGGAGCAGATAAAAGCCAGATCAATTTGGCCTTTGGCCAACAATTCATTAATTTCTCCGTAAGTTTTTCGCTGTACAAACTCAACTTCACGACCCAGTTTGGTACCGATATAATCCAACAGCTGTCGGTAGTAAACGAAGGTTTCCTTGGGTGATATGATTGCCGCAACGGCGACTCTTAAGCGTGCCGATCCTGGATCCTGGCTTGTCGGACGCTCCACTGCCATGGTCTTTGAAAAATCAACTACGACGGCATCACTGTTCCCGTCGCATCCGAAAGTATACGCAACCATCGCAATCAGGAAACACGCTAATATGAGTTTTGTCCTTGTTTGCATGAAATAAATGACCTTTTGAATATCGGATATGCAGATAGGGTACTGAATAATAGACCAATTTTATTTGTGTCTGAAAATCGTACACATGAATTGAACATACCACTTTGTAGAAATTTCAGTCAATAAAAAATTATTCGCACTTTAAAGTTATTCTAAAATTTTCACTGTCGCCGAAGACATTTCGTGGTCCACTTTTGAGCGCTTATCTGGATAGGGTCATAGGGGCTGCTCAGGGGGGGTGTGTAACTGAGATCGATGTCGTTCAGATCTTCGATTCTCAAGCCGCTGTATATGGCGGCGGCAAAGACATCGATCCGCTTTGAAACTTCCGATTTTTTATGACCAACTATCTGAGCACCCAAAATGCGATGCGTTCCCCTGTCGCCGGTGAGGCGAATTCGCAGTTTGTGGGCGCCCGGGTAATATACCTTGTGATCCCAGGTTTCAGTTTCAACCGTCAGCGGATCGAAACCATTTTCCCGGGCGGTCGTATCGCGCAATCCGGTTCCGGCCGCCACGAAATTGAAAATCTTGACGGCCTGGGTGCCGAGGGTTCCCTGAAACTGCCTGTCTCCTCCGGCCATGTTTTCGCCTGCCACCCGGCCCTGTTTGTGAGCGGTGCTTCCCAGTGGCAGGTAGGTGTATTTCTGCAATAGTTTATGCCAGGTTTCCACACAGTCGCCGGCTGCATAGATATCCGGCAGAGTGGTTTTCATCCGGCGGTCGACTTTAATGGCGTCTTTGATTCCGGTTGTGATACCGGCCGCTTGCGCCAGCTTTGTTTCCGGTCTAGCACCGACGGCGACTAATACGATATCGGCGGATGCGGAGAAGCCTTTCGAGCCGATAACGGTAAGGCTTTGCTGATTTTTTTCAATTTTTCCCACCGCGATGCCGGTCTTGACTGTCACGCCGTGTTTTTCGAGTTCAGCCCGCACCAGATTTCCGAATTCCGGATCCACAGTGGTCAGCACGGAATCCAAATATTCAACCACGGTAACCTTAAGCCCACGGTAAGTAAGAGCATCGGCC
>Ga0307426_1001677_pt1 | contig 14341 bp, 10 predicted proteins | sample SalMarWE160340MG_FD_202165 | JGI IMG/M metagenome (GOLD analysis project Ga0307426, IMG submission 202165) | Salt marsh sediment microbial communities from the Plum Island Ecosystem LTER, Massachusetts, United States - WE1603-40 | ecosystem: Environmental > Aquatic > Marine > Intertidal zone >... | reverse complement strand
TCGCCGCTCCAGCCCTTTTTCGGGCCCAACGCACCATTTGGCGATTTCTTTGGGAGGGACTTTTTTAAGCACTTCTTCGGGAATGTGCCTCAGGGAGAGATGAAGACCCACGCCTTGGGATCCGGGTTTGTAATCAGCCAGGATGGTTTCATCCTTACGAATAACCATGTCATTGACAAGGCCACAGAGATCAAGGTGAAGCTTGAAAGTGGGAAAGAATATGACGCCAAGGTGATCGGGCATGACCCTAAGACGGACCTGGCCTTAATACAGGTAAAGCTTGATGAAGGCTTTCCCACACCGGCTCCCTTGGGTGACTCTGACGCCATTCGGGTCGGAGACTGGGTGATGGCGGTGGGAAATCCCTTTGGCCTGGGGCAAACCGTGACCACTGGTATTATCAGTGCCAAAGGGCGCATCATCGGGGCAGGTCCTTACGATGATTTTCTGCAAACCGATGCCGCCATCAACCCGGGCAATAGTGGAGGCCCCCTGTTTAATATGAAGGGGGAAGTAATTGGAATCAACACCGCGATCATTGCCCAGGGCCATGGCATCGGGTTTGCTATCCCCATCAACATGGCAAAAGATCTTCTACCCCAGCTCAAAAAAGGTAAGGTTATCCGTGGATGGCTCGGGGTGACGATTCAGGATATAACCCCCGAACTTGCCAAATCATTTGGATTCAAAAGCTCTAAAGGAGCTCTGGTCTCTTCTGTTGCCAAAGGTAGCCCGGCTGAAAACGCGGGGTTGCGGCGAGGAGACGTGATACTCCGGTTTAATGGAAAAGAGATTGAAAATACACATACACTGTCGCAGCTCGCAGCAGCGACCGCACCCAATACCCAGGTTAAGGTTGATATCCTGCGCAATGGGAAATCTGAAACCATAACCCTGACCATCGGCACAATGCCGGCGGAAGAGCAAAAAATGATTTCCCCTAAAAAGGAAACCAATTGGGGGATGGCGGTTCAGGAACTTACCCCGCAACTGGCCGAGCAACTTGGATTGGAATCGGGAACAACCGGTGTGGTGATTTCCGACATCGAATCAGGAAGCCCTGCTTCAGATGCAGGATTGCGTCCCGGCGATCTCATCAGGGAAATGAACCGAAAGGGGATTGAAAACCTCGATGATTACAGTCAGGCTTTAAACCAGGCAAAAAAAGGCGACAATCTTCTGTTGTTAATTAAGCGGGGCAGCGGGGCATTATATGTCGTACTTACACCACCCACAAAAAATAAGGGGTAATACCCTGCCGGTCCACAAAGATTTCTGGCAGGGCGTGGTTTTTGTCCGGAGGGTTTCGGCCATTTGCCGGAACCCTCTTTATTCTTCCGAGTGAGAAATCAAATGTGTCTATCGGTCTGGCCTAATAACTCAGCATCAATCATGGGGGAAGAGAGTCAGGTAACCTTGGGTAGTCAGTGAGCAAGCTACAGTCAAGCGAGCCCTCTATCATTCTGAGAGGGACGCCAAATATTCACTAAACACTGGGAGGAGAAATATGCGAAAAAAATACTATGAGATTGTCATCGAAGGGCCCTTTGATCTAATAAAAGGCTTCATCATCGGCTTCTTTGAGGGGAGAAAGATCGGCGGTGCAATCATTTTTGAACGGGAACATCATGTGAAACGAGAGGATGGCCTCGAACACCTCTTGCGCGCGATCCATGTAGAGGAAGACCGAGTCCACATTCTTATGAGTGAAAGAACGTTTCGAATCCTCGATCAAGCGCTCAATAACCGAAAGCATATGATTAATCTCAAGGTTGTTTCTGAAAAAGAAATCGTGCGTGCTCATTTCAATTTCACCTATGCGGCATATGCCAAGCGATTCAGTAATGAGCTAAAGGAACTGTTCAGTAATCTGCCTGAAGGGGTTCGGCTCGAGGGATATCAGCCCGATGAGATTGAAAGAGAGACAAAAGACAGTACGGCCGGCTACGCACCATTACACAAGTACGAGATCAAGGCTAAAGGAAGAGTAAACGGCCCGGCAAATGAAGTAATCGATTTCTATGACAAGATAGAACATAACGACTGGATAGAGCCTGAGGAGATAGAACTCGAATTCTGAGGCTCACCCTTGACTTGTCAATGATGGCATTGGTTCTTAAGTGGGGAAGGATAAGAGGTTACTAGTGGTTGTCAGGCAATATAGAGGTGAAAGTGTTTGTGTGGTAATAAATGTGAGTGATGATAACATTACACTGCCTGAATACGAAAGAAAACTAGATATGATTACCCAGACACTTTTCTATGGAAACGTGGCCCCATATGGGGTCTATTTTTTGGGGAGGCCGGTGCCGTCCATTTGAGCTATTCCTCGCATGGCTTCCGAATGGTTGCACCCTCCGCCCGGCAACTCAGCTTATTGCGCAATCTGCTAAATCTATCCTGATCAGGAAGGAAGGGTGATTCGTACAATAACAGTTTACGCAGAAACGGGCTTCCATGTTTTATGCTAGGTTTCCAAGATATATGAAAGATGGTCATATCAGGCTGAGACCCCTGAGGATCCTTGATGGCCCTTTCATGAGACATGGGTTCAGGAAAAAAGAAATTCAGGAGGCAAATTGTTTGTCTAAGCCCATATCCAGCGCATGGTTTTCTGTCTGGTGGTGGCTGAAGATAAACTTTGCCGTTTCTTACTGCATAGAGATAGACTCAAAGCGCGTAGGATTTATTGGTTTATACAACCTGAGGCTTGGCAAATCCAGTGAACTGACACTGATGATATTTGACGAAAGTGTCAGGCGACTTGGTCTTGGCAGTACAGCATTTGATCTTCTTGCACAAAATCTTAGAAAGCATTCTATAGTCAAAAAAATAGTTGTTCGAGTCAAAACTGAGAATGAGGCTTCAATTTTCTGGCGAAAACTCGGGTTTGAGGAAATTGGTAGTATGGATGGTGCAAGAGACATACTCATGGACCTGGATATTGCGAACTCAGTAGAAGAGGATAGGCATTACGACGTAACGCCAGAGTTCAGATTGTTGACGAGCACGCATAGGTGAATCCAATAATGCCAATCATCGATGGGTAAAAACATTACCAACCCACCTGAGTCATCCCATCTGTAGCAGTGAGGAGAACTGTGCTACCCCTCATGAACAACCTTTCCAAACTGTAATGTTCTTGAAAGCACAGTGAAAGGATTGATGCATATAGTAAGGGAAAAGCCTAAAAGAGAGACACTGGCTAAATTCTTGATCGATATGAAAGGAGGAGACATTATGGATCTTACTTTAAAACGAGACATACGGAAACTCATGGTTGATACCGAGGACGTCAAACGGGCCTTGGATATGCTGGAACAGGACCACGCCACATGGGCCAGAAAGCGCGAGGAAAAGGACCTGAAGAAGATCATCGAACGTGTCAAAGGGCTGGAGTTTGACGTGAGCACGATGATGAGTGATTGCTCATCCCTTCCCCACCAGGAGGAAAGCAAGGGCATCAGCGAAGATCTTCACCAGGCCTTTAGGCGTCTGAATGCCCTGTTTGAAGATATAAAGGAGGTGAGATCGGAGCTAAATGGTTCATATATTCACGCTGGAGAACTCTGGCAATTGGAAATCGATTGGGGCAGATTCAGAAAGACCATCCGGGAGATCCAGAAACACCTCCAGGCTGGCGAGAACTCTCCGAGAATAAAGAAGGAAAAAATTATTTTTCAAAATCATATCATTTAAGGGAGGAATTAAAGATGAAACACAAAAACACAAGGATTCGACAGTTAGCTGGAATCATATTTTTATTGGGGATCATGACATTTTTCTTGATAAACCAGAGTGCACAGGCCGCGGTGCTTGGGCTCGGGAAGAAGGCGCCAGCCTCTTTCGCTGATCTGGCCGATAACGTCAAACATTCGGTTGTGAACATCTCCACCACCCAGGTGATAAAGGGATCGCCGCTTCAGCCCTTTGTCGGACCCAATGCCCCTTTTGGGAATTTTTTTGGAGATGACTTCTTCAAACACTTTTTTGGGAATATGCCGAAGGGAGGAATGAAGACACATGCCTTGGGCTCCGGATTCGTCATCAGCGAGGATGGCCTTATCCTCACGAATAACCATGTGGTTGAAAAAGCGACTGAAATCAAGGTGAAGCTTGAAAGCGGTAAGGAAGGTAAGGAATATGATGCCAAGGTAATAGGCCGGGATCCCAAAACAGACCTGGCCTTGATTAAGGTAGAAATTGATGCCGATTTCCCCAAACCGGCTCACATTGGGGATTCTGATGTCATACGCGTTGGAGACTGGGTGATGGCGGTTGGAAATCCCTTTGGTCTGGGGCAAACCGTGACCACCGGTATTATCAGTGCTAAAGGGCGCATCATAGGGGCCGGCCCCTATGATGATTTTCTGCAAACCGATGCGGCCATAAACCCGGGCAACAGTGGCGGTCCACTGTTTAATATGAAAGGGGAAGTGGTTGGGGTCAATACGGCGATTATCGCACAGGGGCAAAATATCGGCTTTGCAATTCCTGCCAACATGGCAAAAGAGCTGCTCCCCCAGCTCAAATCCGGCAAGATCATCCGGGGCTGGCTCGGTGTGATGATCCAGGATATCACTCCTGAACTGGCCAAATCCTTTAATCTCAAGGAAACAAAGGGGGTCTTGATCTCGGATGTCACGGAAGGCAGTCCGGCCGACAAAGCCGGCCTGAAGCGAGGAGACGTTGTCAAGCAGTTCAATGGAAAGGAAGTCAAAAATGCGCACATGCTCTCTCGAATCGTAGCAACGACCCCGCCGGATGCAAAGGTCATGATTGATATTATTCGGGATGGAAAGGAGCAAAGCATCGAAGTAACTATTGGCACCATGCCACAAAAAGTGGCAGGACAACTGCCGGAAAAGGCAACGGCTTGGGGCTTGTCGGTTCAGGATATCACGCCGGAACTGGCCCAACAGTTGGGATTGAGCCCAAAAGAAAAAGGTGTGGTGATTTCCGGCGTGGAGCCCGCGAGTCCAGCAGCACAGGCAGGGCTGCATCCCGGCGATGTGGTCAAGGAGGTAAACCGTCAGAGTATCCAGGACCTTAATGATTACAACCAGGCATTGGAGAAGGTCAAAAAGAGTGAAAGCGTGCTCCTTCTAATCAAACGGGGCAGTGGTACCCTTTATGTAGTTCTTAAATCAGTCTCCAAAGGCTAAGGCCCCTCCCACACCGCAGACGGATTCCTGACGGTTTCTGTCTGCGGCAGGCTCATCAGGGAAATGACCGCTTTTGCATAAGGCCGATATTCAAAGAAGACAGGTTCCCTGATACAGCTCTTAAGAAAATGCGTTTGGGGCAATGAGTTACTACGAATCCTACACAAATTTTGGCGTTCAAGTAAAGGGACAAGGTTGTCTTGCAATCCCAACATAATTTTTGAAGACCTATGCTTTAGTCAATGGGTCCAAGAGACTGGAAAATAAATATGTAAGCAAGGGGGAACTGATGGGTAAGATCAAGCGTACTCTTGTTGTGAGCAGAATGACTAAATATTGCCGAAAATCCCTTCATTAAGGTATTTTATTTGGCACAAAAATATGGGGCTGAGCTTTATGTTATCCATGTGATTCATAATCCTTTCGGATATGAGGGATGGAATTTGCCCATAACATCCCTGAGGGAAAACTACTGTAGAATTCAAAAATAAGCAAGAGAGGGACTGGATGCACTCATAAGTTCGGAGAAAACTAAAGGTATCACTGTAAAAGAATTAATTAGAGAGGTAGAGCCCATCGAGGAAATCCTGAAGCTGGTTAAGAATGCAAATGATAGATTTAAAAATAGGAGGTTATTTATGATGGAATCCATTTCCGTACCAAGACAAAAGACAAAGTTCCTGGTTAATGATTTTGTAAGAAGCGTTTATAATTGGATGTTCATCGGTCTGGCACTGACCGGCTTTATGGCCTATTTCGTATCCACCAATGAGGCCATATTACACCTGATCTACGGCAACAGGCTTGTCTTTTTTGGTCTCATCATAGCGGAATTGGCCCTGGTTTTTTCCATAGCCGGTATGGTGAACAGGATGAGCGCAAGTACCGCCACCGCGCTATTTGTTATCTATTCAGTTCTGAATGGTGTAACCCTGTCATTCATATTTCTCGCTTATGCCCGTGCATCCATAGTAAGCACATTTTTTATCTGTTCGGCCACTTTTTTGGCGTGTAGCATTTATGGCTGGACCACCAAGAAAGACTTAACGTCCTTGGGTGGGTTTCTCGTGATGGGCCTGATCGGCATCATTATCGCTTCCCTGGTCAATATGTTCATTCGAAGCAGCGCCATGAGCATGGTTGTGAGTTATATTGGTGTGATCGTATTTGTGGGCCTGACCGCTTATGATACCCAGAAATTGAAAAATATGGCTGTGACTCAACCTACCAATCTTGATGGGGCTGTGGTTAGGAAAGGAGCCATTTTAGGTGCGCTCTCCTTATATCTTGATTTCATCAATCTGTTTTTGATGCTGCTCAGGATTTTTGGCGGAAATAGGAATTAGGGCGGAGACCTTCTGTGATCGTGATGGTCAAGGTCTTGATTCTGTCCCTCTTTGGGAGTTACCAATCGTCATAAAAAAACAGTAAAATATACATGTTCAGAAGTTGCCATTTTGCTGGGCGCTATTGGGATACTTCTGGTTATTTATTTGGTCCATGTGTTAAAAGATACATGCACAGGCACCGCTTGATGGAAACAGAATAATACGATTAATCCAGCACTGGACGAATACTGTGGGTCACGTAGATAGTGCATGACAACTCTAACTAAGTGGACAGGTGCTTGACAGGATCAAGAACAAATAAGGGAAATCTTATCCATGCCTTCGGTCGAGATCCTAAAATATATAAAGCACATCCTAAGGGTAATTTATTCAAAAGAGTCAGCCAGTGAAGTTTTTGGAGACTTAAAAAACCTTATGGATGTATATGCAAGAACTGAGGTCATTAAAGAGAAACGAAAAAAGTACAACGATAAGGTTCTACTCAATGAAAAAGATGCAATTCTTATTACCTATCCAGATACAATATACAAAAATGGCGAAAGCCCTCTTTTTACTCTTCACAACTTCTTAAAAAAATATATAAAAGATGCCGTTACAGCAGTTCATCTCCTCCCCTTTTTCCCCAGCAGTTCGGACGGTGGATTTGCGGTTAAAAATTACAAAGAAGTCGATCCCAGATTCGGCTCGTGGGAGCATATCCGAAAAATTGCCCAGGATTATCGTTTAATGGTCGATCTTGTCATGAATCATGTGTCGAGTAAATCAAAGTGGTTTGCGGGGTTTTTACAAGGCGACAAGCGATACCGGGAATATTTTATCTGGACTGACAAGCCGATTGACATGCCAAAAGTGTTCCGACCCCGAGAGACACCTCTTTTTACCAAATTTGAAACCGCCAGGGGGGAAAAATATGTGTGGACGACATTTAGTGCGGACCAGGTAGACCTGAATTTTAAAAATCCGGAAGTGCTTCTAAAAATAATTGATGTCCTTTTGTTCTATCTCTCTCAAGGAATCGAGATCATACGCCTTGATGCCATTGGATACGCGTGGAAAGAACCGCATACCAGTTGCGTAAATTTAGCGAAAACCCATCAAATCGTCAAACTTTTGAGAAGGATACTAGAATATGTTGCACCATACGCACTCATTTTGACGGAAGCAAATTTCCCTTATAAGGATAACGTATCGTACTTTGGAGAAGGGCATGAGGCGAATATGGTGTATAATTTTTCACTTCCTCCCTTGGTGGTAGATGCCTTTGTGCGAGAAGATGTTTCCTATATCTGCGAGGAGACTAACAGGCACAGGCAGGATCTTCTCTTCTTCGACTTTCTTGCATCCCACGACGGGATAGGGCTGTCGAGTGCAAAGGGAATTCTCAAGAAAACAGACTTCGAGAATCTGCTCCGCATCACCAAAGCCCACGGTGGGTTAATATCATATGAGGTGAAAGATGGCATCAAGGTCCCCTATGAACTCAATATCAGTTATTTCGATGCTATTAACAATCCTCATCAAGAAAGGGATTCCCTCGCTGTTCGGAGATTTATTGCCTCTCAGGCCATTATGCTCGCTTTAAAGGGCGTTCCCGGCATTTACATACACAGCCTGTTAGGCTCCAGAAACTATTACAGGGGCGTGGAAGACTCAGGAATAAAACGAATGATCAACCGTGAGAGACTTTCTCAGGACGTCATTGATCCGATTCTTTCGGATGTCCATTCTCTGCGATATCAGGTATTAGCCGGTTTTTTGCAATTGCTAAATGACCGCAAACAAATCCCTTCATTTCACCCGTCCGGTACAAGACAAGTCCTTGATGTTGATAAGAGTTTATTGGTAGTTATAAGACAGTTTAAAGACGAAAGGGTATGTGTGGTCATAAACGTGAGTGACAATACGATTAAGTTGCCGGAATACAGAGGAAAATTAGATCTGATCACTCACACATCATTTGATGGTAAAGTAGCTCCATATGGAGTATATTTTCTCAAATAGATGAAATTGCACCAATGTTGATGGAACATATAATGATTTGTCATACCCTATTCGGCCATAAAAGCACTTCAAATACGTCTTGATGCAGTCATGGGCCGCATTAGCGGGTACACATCTCTTTATACTGGTAGCACAGGAGACAAAAAATATGAAAAAAACAAATTTTCAGATTCATCAAAAAGAACCGGATATTCATGTCAATAAACCGGCTGAACGCAAATTCTGGCAGAAACAGGGTCCCTTTAACATCTGGTTTTTTATTGCCATGATGATCTTCTTATATTTCTTCCAGACCACAATGCAGGTAAAAAGAGAGCAGATCCCTTACAGCCAGTTTCAGCAGTATCTGGAGGCAGACCAGATTGCTGAATGTGTGATCAGGGAAAAGTCCATTATCGGGACATTGAAACAGATGGACAATAAGACAGGCAAACCGGGACATTTCATAACAGTACCGCTTTACAACGCCGATCTGGCCAATGCCCTGGAAAAACATGGGGTCAAATACAGCGTGGCAGTGGAAAGTCACTTCCTGAGTAATCTCTTCTTTACGTGGATCATCCCGTTTGCCGTAATCTTCCTACTATGGCGTTATCTTGGCAAAAAGATGGGCTCGGCGGGAATGAATTTCATGAACATCGGTAAGAACAAGGCGCATATTCATGCCGAAACCGGGCAAGAGTTCACTTTTAAAGATGCTGCGGGCGTCGATGAGGCAAAGCAGGAGCTTGGGGAAGTGATTGAGTTTTTGCGAAATCCCGAACATTTTCAACGGTTAGGAGGGCACATGCCTAAAGGGGTGCTCCTGGTGGGTCCTCCGGGCACGGGCAAGACTTTACTGGCCCGTGCGGTATCCGGAGAGGCCGGCGTACCCTTTTTTAATATCAGCGGCTCAGATTTCATCGAGATGTTTGTGGGCGTAGGGGCTTCCCGCGTGCGTGATCTGTTTGAACAGGCCAGGGCAAAGGCCCCCTGTATTATCTTCATTGACGAACTGGATGCTGTCGGCCGTCAGCGGGGCGGTCCTATGGCTATGGGCGGACATGATGAAAGAGAGCAAACCTTAAATCAGCTTTTAGTGGAAATGGACGGCTTTGATACCAGTAAGGGCGTGGTGGTTATATCTGCTACCAATCGGCCCGATGTTCTGGACAAAGCCCTGTTGCGTCCCGGCCGATTTGACCGGCAGATCGTGGTTGACAAACCGGACCTGAAAGGGAGGGTGGATATCTTAAAGATCCATACCCATGAGCTAAAAGTGGCCCGAAATGTGGATCTTGAAATCATAGCCAGAAGAACACCAGGATTCGTGGGGGCCGATCTGGCCAACGTAGCCAATGAGGCTGCTATCCTGGGCGCACGGACGAACCATAAGGCCATCACCACGGAAGATTTTGAGGCAGCCATAGACAGGGTCATTGCCGGGCCGGAAAAGAAGAGTAGCACCTTGAGCCCGGAGGAAAAACACCGGGTGGCCTATCATGAATCAGGGCATACCCTGGTGGCAGAACACGTGCCCACAGGTGAGCCGGTTCACAAGGTCTCTATCATTCCTCGGGGAATCGGCGCACTGGGCTATACTTTACAGGTTCCGGAAAAAGAAAAGTTTTTGATCACCAAAAATGAGCTTTTGGATCAGGTCGCCATTCTCTTAGGGGGAAGGGTTGCCGAGGAGATTGTGTTTGGAGATATTTCCACCGGCGCCCAAAACGACCTGGAACGATCATCAGAACTTGTACGTAATATGGTCTGCACCTATGGAATGAGTGAAAAATTAGGGCCGCTTACCTATGGCAAAAAGAATAGATCACTGTTTTTAGGAACGGAATTTGGTGAAGAGAAAAACTACAGCGAGGAAACAGCCCGGCAGATAGACGCCGAGGTCAAGGCAGTCATTCAGGAAAGTTATCAAAGAGTTAAAGCGCTGTTAGAAGAAAATAGGCCCACCCTGGATGCCCTGGCCGCAAAATTGGAGGAAAAAGAGGTCTTATCCGGAGAAGAGGTAGCGGGGATTGTTAAAGATAAGACGTAAATGCAGGCCTAAGTCTTACCACAATGACAAAAGGCAGACCTGAGGAGCTTGCTAGGGAGCTTGTGACTAAGGCCGGTGAGAAAGCAATCTGGCAAGAGAAGATAAATTCACTAAGTCACATTAAATCAAAAAATTAATCAAACATGATGAACGGTTTTTCAAAGGCCTATAACAGGATTGTTTTAGGGCATCCCAAAGTTGTACTGATCGTGCTTTTATTGTTGCTTGCGTTTTTTTCATATCACGCGAAAGACTTCAAACTCGATACCTCTCCTGATACTCTATTATTAGAAGATGATAAAGATTTAAAAACATTTCGTGAGATTAATATCCGATACAACATCAAAGAATTCTTAGTCGTAACGTTTACTCCGTATGAAGATTTATTCTCTGAGGCATCCTTAAAGCGCCTAAAAAAATTAAGAGAAGAATTAAGGTCATTAGAAAGAGTTGATTCAGCAGTAACACTTCTTGATATTCCACTTTTCGAAACTTCCGGTATCGAACTTTCAGGAATCACAGAGGAAAATATTAAGACCTTAGAAGATCCTGCTGTTGATGCTGAAAGGGCAAAAAAAGAAATACTGCAAAGCCCGATATATAAAGATTTAGTTCTGAGCGCCGACGGTCAAACCACCGGCTTAATACTCTACCTAAAGGAAGATACCCATTTTTCAGAACTCTCAAAAAAAAGGAATCAACTTTTAGATAAAAAAAGGTCTGTAACACTCAGCCAGCCTGAGCAGTCTCAATTAGAAGAATATATGGCTGAGTACGAAGATTACTATGCCGCTTTTAATAGGCAGCGGCATCAGGACATCGAAAAAATTCGATCAATTATACGTCCCTATAAGAAATATGCTGCGGTGCATTTAGGTGGAGTGCCAATGGTCGCCGATGACATGATTACATTTATTCGTAATGATCTGGTGATATTCGGCTTTGGAGTTTTCATTTTCATAGTAGTAACGCTCGCTATTATATTCCATGAAATACGATGGGCAATCTTACCACTGCTGAGCTGTTTTTTTGCAGTCTTGATCATGATTGGGATGCTTGGCTTTCTAAACTGGAAAGTGACTGTCATATCGTCAAATTTCATTTCTTTGATGTTGATACTTACCATGTCAATGAACATTCACCTGGTTGTTCGTTACAGGCAACTCTGTAAAGACAGGTCATCGGAGAGCCAGTTTGACATTGTGTCTACCACCGCTAAGAAGATGGTGTGGCCGTGCCTCTACGCCGCATTAACAACAATTTTAGCCTTCAGTTCATTAGTATTCAGCGGCATTCGACCTGTCATTGATTTTGGATGGATGATGGCGATAGGCCTGACTGTAACCTTTTTGACTTCATTCTTATTGTTCCCTTCTGTTTTGATGTTACTCAAAAAATCCAGTTCCTCGATTACTGGCAAAAGACAATCCGCAATTACCTCGAGACTCGCATCGATTGCAACATTTCATGGTGATAAAGTAATCATTGTATCAATCGTGCTTGCCGTCATAAGCTTAATCGGCATTAGCAGGCTAAAGGTGGAAAATAGTTTTATAAATTACTTCAGTAAGAAAACTGAAATATATCAGGGGATGAAATTAATAGATGACAAGCTTGGCGGCACAATGCCGCTTGACGTTATACTTCACTTCAATGAAGAGCAAGCCGATCGCGCAACAGATGATACTTCTGTTGAGGCCGATGACTGGGCCGGAGAGTCTGACCCGCGAGATTACTGGCTTACGCCTTTTAAGGTTGAGAGGATTAAAGAGATTCATGATTATTTAGCCGGCCTACCCGAGATCGGAAAGGTTCTCTCTCTTGCCTCTATTATCAGGGTTGCCGAGCAGCTCAATAAGGGGAAAGAATTTGATGGCATTGAACTGGGAGTGTTGAATAAAAAGATTCCTGATCGAATTAGATCTAATATGGTAGGCCCTTATATCTCTGTTGATAATAATGAAGCTCGAATCTCTCTTAGAATCTTAGACTCTATGAAGGATCTCAGAAGAAAAGAACTTCTGGAAAGAATCAGCAGTGATCTCAGTAGTAAATTTGGACCTTCAGGGATCAGGGCAACGGTCGCCGGAATGCTCGTTATGTACAACAACATGTTGCAGAGCTTGTTTCGGTCACAAATCTTATCATTGGGCATTGTGTTGTTAGGCATAGGGATCATGTTACTCATTTTGTTCAGATCCATCACGCTGTCCATCATCGGCATTATTCCCAATTTGCTTGCAGTAGGCATAGTCCTTGGGATAATGGGCTTGCTGAACATACCTTTAGATATGATGACCATAACAATTGCTGCTATCACAATGGGAATAGCGATCGATAACAGCATTCACTATATCTATAGATTTAGAGAGGAACTGGGCAAAAACGATAACTATGCCGATACCTTACATCTGTGTCATGGAACCGTGGGCAGGGCTATCCTTAACACGTCAATAACAATTATATTTGGCTTTTCCATACTGGTATTGTCCAATTTCCTTCCGACTATCTACTTCGGCGCTTTTACTGGACTGGCCATGTTTATTGCACTGTTATCTGTCCTGGCGTTATTACCAAAACTAATCTTAGTTTGGAGACCATTCAAACTAACAACCCCTAAATGATGAATTTTGTGTATTTTTTGGGGAAAAATTATTTGCTATTGGCTGAAACCCTTCGAACATGGTAAAAATAAATATGGAATTCGAATAATGGATTTGGTTTAGAATTTTGGTCCTTGTTTAGCATTTAGTGCTTCGGATTGATCCCTGAAGGGATACTGCGCACGGATTTAACAATTATCAGCATGAAACCGGTGAATAAGTAGAGATACGGTTTTAAAAACTGTCTGGTTCCAGCTTATCTGGCTTAGTGGAAAGTAACTAAAAAAGAAAGGATGATGACTATGGCAAAGCATTGTTCTAACAATTATCGACTGTTACCTACTGTATTATGGAAGAGCTTTGTGCTAGCAGTGGTATTGGTGCCTGTAACCCTATGGTTTCTGACCGCTTCTGTTCAACAGGCATGGGGAGCAAAAGCACCGGTTGACTTGAGCACCGCCATTGAGCGGGTGGCAGAGCAGACTATTCCCGCTGTTGTACATATTGAGGTAACCCAGCGTCAGGAGGTGAAGCTCACCGTTCTCCGCAAAGGTAAGAAAGAAGAGCTTACTGTTAAGATAGGTAACCTCGAAGACGCGACGAAATTGCTATCCGCCTCTGTCAAGGAACGCTTGGGGGCAGAAGTGCGTTCTGTAATGGCCAAAGAAAAGGAAAAGTATGTTTTGGATTCTCAGCATGGAGTTGTAGTTGCTTGGTTGGATAAACAGGGACCTCTTGGGCAAATTGGTTTTGAAGTAGGCGATATTATTCTGGAGCTCAACGGCCAGCGTGTTGAAGGCATGGAGAGCTTTATTGATCTGGTGAATACATTAAAGCCCCGCCAAAAAATAGCGGTGCTTGCACTTGATCACCGAAGTGGCGATATCGGCTACGTACAAGTGGTGGTGCAATAGGAGATTATTTTGGATCAGAATATAATGAGCATGAAAGAGGCAAAAAAGGCCTCTATAAATGAATTATTTAAGACACTTTCGTCTAGTGAAAAAGGTCTTTCGGCTTCAGAGGCTGAAGGGAGACTGCAACAGTACGGCTACAATGAAATCGCCGAGAAGAGAATCAACCCTCTTCTCAAACTCCTGAGCTACTTCTGGGGACCCATACCCTGGATGATCGAGATCGCGGCGATCCTGTCGGCTGTTGTCCGCCACTGGGAGGATTTCTGGATTATCT
>Ga0307426_1001675_pt1 | contig 14360 bp, 13 predicted proteins | sample SalMarWE160340MG_FD_202165 | JGI IMG/M metagenome (GOLD analysis project Ga0307426, IMG submission 202165) | Salt marsh sediment microbial communities from the Plum Island Ecosystem LTER, Massachusetts, United States - WE1603-40 | ecosystem: Environmental > Aquatic > Marine > Intertidal zone >... | reverse complement strand
CGTCGAAGCCGAAGGAGAAAATGACGATGAAACAAAGCAGGTTTCCAAAAGGATGGGATGAGGAACGTGTCAAGCGTGTTCTCGATCATTACGAAAACCAGAATGAGGATGAAGCGGTTGCCGAAGATGAGGCTGCCTGGGAAGATACGTCGCATACTTTTATTGAAGTTCCGAATGAATTAGTTCCAGCTGTGCGAGAATTGATTGCCAAGAAGGTTGCCAGATTATTTTATATGACTCCAATTTAATAAAGTACGAAAGCACAGGGTAGCCGTTCAGCGAAATGAGTTAATATCTATTGAAGATCAGGATAAAGATCAGATCATGGTAAAATGGTCTGTCCCAGCATCAAATGAATTCAGACAATCGCTTCAACGAATACATCCCCTCCAAGCTCTTGATCGGCTGACATCCATTTAAAAATATGCCTTGACAATCAAGTCCGCATTCGATAATTTGACGGTAATAATTTCCGCTCATTGTAGGCTTCCATATATTGTTTTGCCGCTGATTCCTCTGTACATTTCTGATGCGTAACGAAGGCCTTTTTGATAAAGCGCATTGCTGACAATTCTTTATGAAGGTTTTTATTTCTTACGCCAGCGAGTACAAAAACATTGCCGATCGAATCGCAGTCGGATTGCGGCAGGATGGCATTGATGTCTTCTTCGATCGTGACCAGTTAGCACCCGGGGGTGCATATGACACACGTATTCGAAAAGCGATAAAGCAATCGGACCTGTTCATTTTCCTGATCAGTCCCGAGTCTGTTTCAGAGAATGCCTACGCGCTAACGGAAATGGGATTTGCACGGGAACGATGGAAAAATCCAACGGGCCATATATTGCCGGTGTTTGTGGCAAAAACAACCTTGGACGAGGTTCCTGCCTACCTGCGTTCCGTCACTATTCTGGAACCGGAAGGCGACTTGATCGCTGAGGTGCTATCGAACGTTGCGAGGCTCAAGGCAAGACGTCGGCTCAGATCGTTTCTTTTGGCAGGCAGCCTGCTTTTTGCCGCAGTGTTTTTAGTGCTTGTGTTTGCAAAGTTTACCGCATGGCAAAACGATGCGCCTGCCAAGCAAACCTGCTATCTGATTTTGCAGGTACGTACCACAGGGACAGCGTCGGAAAGGGCAGGTGAATTCGTGGCCTATGTGTCAACGAGTGACGGTGCAACCAATTCTTTTATGCTGTCTAATGCTGGTGCAGGTCCCGTCCAGATCAATCTCGGCCGACAGGAGTACTGGGAGGTCGAAATCGTCGATCCGAAGGGCCTATCATTTCGAAAAATCAAAATCCTCGGGTGTCCCCAAACCTCGATGGAGAGGAAACTGGATGAAAACCACCGCCTCCTTATACAACCGCGATAACCAAATGGTGCGCCTGATGTGCATGATCTGTTTCCTTTTTTTATTGATCTTGCCTGTCAGAGCCTTTACTGACACCATCGTGGTCGGCCAAATCGTGGATCAAACAACGAGGTCAGGGGTCGGAGGAGCCGATATAAAGATCACACGCGGCGGCAGTACATTGGGAGAGGCCGTCACCAGACAAAACGGCCAATTTACCGTATCTTTTGATATCGGCAGTTCAATGGACGTCAAGAATGTTACGCTCTTGATCGAGCATGAAGACTTTGAAAAACAATCCTTGTTCCTGACGATCACTGCGGGTCGACCCGATAAGACGGTCTACGAGGTAGTCCTGCTGCCGAAAGCGCTGAGCGGATGTCAAATGCAGGGTGAACATGGCGGGGTCGTCGGCTATTTCGGATCAGAAGAATTGGCGTACAACATCACCTTTGCTCTGACCTACAGCCTGCTGACGCGCATACAGGCCTTGAATCTTGCGGCTGATTTTCAACCGATGTTTGTTGCCTGCAACGAAGCTCGACCACGCTCGCCCCTTCACTGGGGCAATTTCGCTAAAGCGCTAGGCGCGGACGTTTTTTTATCAGGTAATGTCGAGGAAAAAACCGATGAGAAGCGCTATGATGTCAATATCTATGTTAGCGACCGCTTCGGGCTTTTCATTCCTCCCTTGCATACTCTCAATCGCAGCGTAAATCTAAAAGAAGCCGACGCTGCAAAACTGGCACCGGAAACCCACGCAGCGATTTTGCTGGCCGTGGCCAGCGGTTTTGAGCAGGAGGGCGCGTATGCTAAGTGTGTCGAAATGACTGTGGCCGCAGAGCAGTTGCTTCAAGGACCGACGTCGGAAATTCAAAAAAGCCGGCAACGCTGCCAGGCTCAACTGGCAAACATTGGATTAGTGAATAGAGGGTCGCAATGAAAACTCCCGGCATAACCATGTTACTGCTGGCAGTCGCTTTGCTCTTTTGCGCGGCACCGGTAAACGCCGAAATGCGGATTGACATCGAAAAGGAACTCCGGCTGCTTGAGCAGGGAGAACCCCTGCCGAAACATATTCCTTTCGCCCAATACCGGGTAGCCGTTTTCACCTATGAGGACCCGGACGGCACCGGCCTCGGAAATGATTTGGCGGCACTTGTCGGGAAGCACATTCTGCTGCACAGTGGTGTCGTCTCATTGGGTGTGCTGCGTTACGAAGGGCAATTGTCGCCGAACAAGCTCAGCCGCCTCAGTTATTTCGACAAAGTTGAACGTCTGATCGAGGCACAAGAAGTCTCCCTGGCGGTTTGGGGGATGATTCGCATGATCGGGGAAAATCTGGTGATAGACACCTACGCCCAGATACCCCGGAAGATCAGCGAACAGTATTTTGCCTGGCAGCTCAGACTGCCGGAAGCAATGGGAGGTGCAAATCTTCAGGCGCATCTTCGGCCTGATCGAATCCATCTGCAGAAATTATCGATTCCCGGCCGCTCGCAGGACGGGATCGTTGATGCGGCAAAACAAGTTGACGCATTGCGAGAAAACCCCGATGCCGCAGCCGAGGTAAAAGGCCACTTGCCCCTGGGTGAGGTGTATTGGGTCATTGGGCGGCGTGGTGATTGGGCAGAATTCAAGACATTATCAGGGTTGACAGGCTGGGCACCCATCTCGGGAAATTGCATTTTAGAATGCCGCCTCCTTTTAAACGCCGCGCAATTCGCGGCCAACCTCCTCATTTACATGCAGGACAGACGCGAAACTCCGAAAGTAATGGCCGGATTGTCCACCGATACCCTGGCCGTCACCGAACAGATCCAGGCCCTCGAGGCACTAAATGGCAACTTCCGTCAGATCAGGAAAATTTCGCTGCCGCTGGCAGAAAGATGGATCGGTCCCCGTCGCTGGAAGGGTCAAGATCCAACAACTAAGATTGACCGCGGCAGCGGTGTTCCGCCTGGAGGAGCGGCCTTTGCAAACCTAAGGACTCTGGCACTGATGGCGTATGAACTGCAGGCTGCATTTCAGCGTCGCATTGAGGGGGCAGGTGCGGGCAGTGATCCCCGTTGGATCTATGAAGAATTGAGTATTCCAACCGCAGCAGTTGAGTCACTGGCCTTTGATCTGGCAGAGGCATCCCTTGTCGATCCTGAAAATATCGACGTCCTGCATAACCTGGCCGTTTTGTTCGAGTACGCCGGACAAACCAACAAAGCAAAACTGGCAAGGTACCTTGTGCAACGCATCCACAACTCGAAATAAAATTTAAGCCGAAATCAATACTTAAAAACTACCGGGAAATCGAACGAATAGTGGTATTTTTCAAGTAGGCGGAGCGCAGCCATTTTATTGATCAGCTGCCTGTTTTATCGGAAAAGATCGCTGAGGATGTCTACGCCTGGCGGCTTATGGTGAATTATTTTCACCCCTTTTTCAAGACTCGAAACGTTTTTATGAACGTCCTGGCTTTTATTCGAAACACTGTCATACCCAAGGGGTTTAAGATCGTTTAAAATTTTTCGCAGAGCAACAGCTCGAATTTTTTTCTCCAGAGAGAAGATTTCGTCTCCTGCGTGGATCACAGCTAGACGATTTAATTTCAGGTCTTCGATGGCGTGTCTCATGGGTGATGTAACTCGAAGAGAGCTGGTTCTTTGTGCTTCAAAACCTATTTTTTTCGACCTCTAATTAATTTTGAGAGATCAGCAAGTAACATACGAAAATCCGCTAGGCCACAACAATTTAGCTTTCTGAGTGAAATATTAAATTGTTTTTTAGAATTTATCTGCAAACATCGTCCTCACCGTTCTAATTGTCCATCATTTAAAAGAAAACCCGATATTTTTCTCAAAACATGATAGACAATAATTGGTTTTAGCTGGGTTTTTAATTTGCAGATAAGATTTGATGATAATGAAGATTATGTATGATCAAGTTATGTTGAAGTGAAGAGTAGGGTAGGGCTCATATTTCAATGAAATTGTGCCCAAATTGTGCCCGTCAAGGTCAAATATTTCCAAACAGTTCCAAACGAAACCAAAAGTTAGTCGAAAAAGTTAAATAGAATCAACCACTTGAAATTACACCGATTTTGAGCTTAAAGAATCTTGGTCTTCGAATCCGTAGGCCGCAGGTTCGAATCCTGCCGGGCGTAACACAAAATTAAAAAAGGTCGTGGAAGAATACCAAACCGCGGCCTTTTTTTATTTCCAAATGGTCTTGACATCAGATGATTGATTGGTTAACATCAAAACATCATGGCACGAACAACGATTGATATAGATGATCCTATTCTCAAAGAGGTTAAGGCAATTCAAAAAAAGGAAGGCCGATCCATGGGGAAGATTGTTTCCCAGCTTCTCGCTGAAGCGCTCGTCAAACAGAAATCATCGGCAAAGTCTCCGGGATTCAAATGGATTTCGCGACCGATGCGGTCCCATGTGGATTTGGCCGACAAAGACGAAGTATACCGAATCTTGGATCGTGATTTAAAATGAGCTATTCCGTTGACGTTAATGTGCTGCTCTGCGCCTCAGATCAAGCTAGTCCCAGATACGACAAGGCAATGCAGTTTTTGCAAAACCGGGCGTCAGATCCTGAACTTTTTTGCATTTGCTGGTCGACGCTGATGGCTTACATTCGGATTTCCACCCATCCAAGTATTTTTTCCAATCCGCTTTCACCAAAAGAGGCCTTGGAAAATATTGAGAATCTCCTAAAACAGCCGCGTGTGCGGGTGTTGTCGGAAGACGATGGGTTTCTGGCAATATACCGGCAAGTGAGCAGCAATTTTCCAGTTCGCGGTAATTTGGTTCCAGACGCTCACCTTGCCGCCTTACTGCTGCAACATGGCGTTCGAAGGATATATACTGCTGATTCTGACTTCAAAAAATTTGAATTTTTAGAAGTTAGCAATCCTTTCTCTTGATTTTTTTAGAAGTACACCCGATAACCGATGACATTACGCCCAAAACTATTCACGGCCGCATTTTTCAAATGACTTCAGACAGTCGCTTCAACGAATACATCCCTTCCAAACCCTTGATCGGTCTGGGCTTTTTTTCATGCTTTGAGTAAAACAGATGTTTAAACCGCTGGTAATTGTTGGACACAAACTCCCTGGAGCCGATGATGCCCGAATCCGTAAAATAGCGTGTGCGGTATCTGAACCGATCGCTTTTGCTGAGTTCAAATTTTCGGTTACGCTCCTTTTCAAGGACCTTGTCATCAATGACCTTGACGTTTCCTTTCTCAGGTCGGTTTAGCGCTCCTGCTTCATAGACATATTGACGATACCTTCTGATGCGCTCCTTTTTACTTTTGACATTGAATTCCTTTAAGCCGAAGTCAGTGGAAAGAAAGTTGTCCTGGTTATTGGGCTGGATATGATAGCCCAGTGAGTTCCAGCGGTATTGTTCCGGCCGCACCACCAGGCCGGCGCGAAAAGGATTTAAGTCAATATAAGCCAAGCAGTTGATCAGTGTCTCGCCGTTTTCAACAATGACGCTCTTGAAACGGTCGCCCCAAAAGTAGCCCCGCCGGTTGTGGCGCTGGTTGTAAAACCGTGCAAAGCCGACCTTGATTTCGCGCATAAATTCGGAAAGGCTTGATAGTTTCTCACGCAAAGATGGCACCAGACCTTCTGCAAAAATACGCTCATCACCATAAAAATCCACAAATCGTTTTAGAATATCCGCGGCTGTAAATTTGTATTCGGGATACATCCTCACCAAAATATGGAAATGGTTTCCCATCAGACAAAATCCCAAGATTTCAACAAAATACAAACCCGCGTAACGCCGGATCAGATCCAGCATAAAATCCTTTTCAATATCGCCCAATGGAAAGCCATCCAAGGCAGTTCTGGACAGCAGGACAGTGGAATAGCAATTTGTAATCTTGGATTTCTATAGTGATGTTATTGCATGATAGGTTTAAATCGAAGAATTGCAAGGGGAATTTGGTTCCACATCCCAGGCGTGATATACAGCGCTTTCATCATTTATTATCAATCGCTGGATTCTTGGCATGGTTGGCTCCTTTGTGCATAAATTTTTGCATTACCTTACATAAGTTTTCATTCATGTCTAGAATAAAGTACCTGTCCCTTTATTTCTTTATTTTTCTTTTCCTGGAAGACCAGCGCAGCAAAAACACCTCCAGCCTGAACGGTAAGGCCGTCGACCCTTTTTCTCCCCAGAAGCTGAAAAGCGGCGATGAAATCACCTTTGATACCTATAAATTTATCTTTTTACTCGAACATCAAACTCCTGCCGGCGATACGGAAGAAAGCCTGTAAATAGACGTTCTGTTCATTTTTACACGAATATTTTCCAGTATTTTTTGTGTATTTCAATGCTTTTGCGCAGGGATGACAACCGGGGAGGACTATCGGATTTGTATTTGTCCAGACGATATTCCTTTAGGCCGGAAAGCGAACACATTTCCTTAATGACCATAAGGCCGCATTCGCGGATCCCCTGAATGCTGTAGCCGCCCTCCATAATAAAAGCGATTTTCCCGCCGCACACCCTATCGGCTGTCTGCAGCAACAGCCGCGTAATCATGGCATAACCTTCGGGAGTACCCTGCATGCCGGTCAATTGATCGTGCCGGTAAAGATCGAAGCCGCAGGAAATCAGCATGATTTCGGGTTCGAAGGCGCAGGCCAGAGGGTTGACGAAAAAGTGGATGACCTGGACAAACTCCCTGTCACCGAGACCCTTGGCCAGGGGGACGTTGACGCTGTAGCCTTCACCCGCGCCACTCCCTGTTTCGCCAAAATTGCCGGTTCCCGGATAACAGGGAAACTGGTGCATGGAAAAATAGAGCACCGAATTGCTGTCATAAAAAGCCGTCTGGGTACCGTTTCCGTGGTGGGCGTCAATATCCACGATCATAATTTTCTTTACGCCGTAGGCGTGTTGCAGATAGCAAGCCCCCAGGGCAATGTTGTTAAACAGACAAAACCCCATGGCCCTGCCCGGTTCGGCATGGTGTCCCGGCGGACGGATGGCCGCAAAGCCGCGCCGGGCTCTGTGGCGCCATATCTCGTCCAGCAGACTGAAGACCCCGCCCACAGCCAGGCAGGCCGATTCAAAGGATTTGGCTGTGGTTTGGGTGTCCAGGTCCAAAGATATTAATTTTTTCCCAGCGGTGGCAGCCACGCGTTCGATGTGGGCGGCCGTGTGAACCCAGGCCAGCTCTTCTTTGCCGGCCACACGGGGCGATAGGCTCGCCCATTTGCCTTCCAGAACCGGGTCCTGCAAAATGCTCTCAATGGCGTCGAGGCGCTTGGCGTTTTCCAGGTGCAAAATTCCCTGCAAATGCAGGGAAAAGCGCGGATCCTTCAAAACCAGCAGCGGCTGCACAGTGATTCGGTTCGTGTCGATTAGGCGGATGCGGCCATAACGGATGCCGAATTCAAGCAGGCTTTCGGCTTCGGGAATACGCTGTTTGTGCTTTAGTAGCAGCTTGGCCGCAGTTTGGGCCAAAATCGGCTGGGACCTGGCCGACAGGCATGACTTCAGGAATGCCAGAGACTGGTCGCGCTTCAGGTCGGTCCGTGGCCGGCGCAAGAGGGTCCGGATTTGGCCTCTGATCAACCGGCTGACCTCTCGAATGACCTCCGAGCGGACCGACCGGCTGCGGTCCGCCATAACCGCAAGGGCTTTCAGCAAGGAGCCGGTGGGTTGCTTCAGCACATAGACATACAATCGCCGGGATTTAAAGCCGATGTGATCGTAGAACGGAATAGCCTGAATTTCCGAATCCAGCAGGATCTCATCGACATCGGGCATCCAGTTTTTCCAAAGCATCCACACCCCGGCCACCAGAAAGGTCCCCACGCCGCTGAGGCGGCGGCGATTCTCCCCGCCGGTATCGCGGGTTGATCCCCCGGCCGCGGCGAGATACTTAATCTCGATCCCTTTGTAGAAGAGTGCCTCCTTGAAGTGCAGATAGACCAATCCGACGATGACGCCATCCACCACACAGGCAAACAGGTTTTTGTCCGTCCCCTTTTCCAGGCATTGCAGGGCAAAGCGGACATGGAAAAATTCCAGATCCAGATCGGCCATCTGCATCAAGGCTTCCAAGGTGTATGGGAATTGGATGAAATAAGCCGGCGTATCCGCATCGACGACGCCGGTGAACAGCACGCGGGGGTCGGCGGCCGTTTGCGGCAGACTGAGCTGGGCCTCCTGCCGGCGAAAGCCCTTGAGCAGCGCCAACGGGTCCGGGTCGTTTCCGGAAAGTTCCGGTCCTGTGGCTGCCGGTTCGGCCTGAAGCCGGGCGCAAGCGTAGTCGATTTCGTGTCGCACCATCAGTTTCAGTCCGGCTTCGCGGATCGACCGGGCAACCTGGCGAAAGTCGACGGGGGCCCGGTGCAGGTCGATCTCCTGTTTTTTTATCAGTTCACCGTATTTGACCAGCAGGCGCTGCTCGATGATGCCCGGCCCCTCGTTGAAAAAGATGATTTTTTTGATCGGCACATGCTGGTTGTCGAATAGAAAATAGGGATCTCCCGTGGTTCGGTTGCCGCCCACATCGATCCGTCCCGTTCCGAACATCTTGCCCAGAGCATAACCGATTTCCGGATCTCTTATGGCAATCGCATCAATGGCCTGTTTTATGTCTTCCCTTTTGAGCATAACATGGATTTTGGCGGCTATTGAATCTTTTCCCCTGGCGTGATGTCCGCTGGACGGGAATCGGCAGGGGTGAGCCGTATGGGAAGCTCAACGGTAAAAGACGATCCTGCACGACCCGGCGACGCTACACGGATGACACCGCCCAATTTTTGCAGGATATCCCGGCAAATGGGTAGTCCCAGACCGGCGCCATGCGCTTTTGTGGTAAACAGCGGCTCAAAAATTCGGTCCAGATCATCTTGGGCGATACCCGGACCGCTGTCGTTGATGACAACCCTGATGGTGGAGGCCTGCCGGCGGGTGCTCAGGCGGATCTCCCCGTTTTTATCCACAGCCGCAATGGCGTTTAAAAGCAAATTCTGGAAAACCTGGCGCAACCCGGCACAATCGCTGCGGACCGCAGCTATCGGATCCTGGTAGTCCCGCGTGATGCGGATATTGCGCAGTTCAAGTTCCTTGTGCAAAAATGCCAGCAGATCGTCCAACAGTCTGTTGATCTGGAAATCGCTGATCAACGGATCATCGGAACGAACAAAGCGCAGGAATTTATCCATCAAGGTGCGGCCGCGTGTGGTTTGAGCCTGAATCTGCTTGACGGTTTCACTGCTTTCCGATGCAGCGCTGCTGGCGGCCGTATCCAAAAGCCAAGCGGCCGACACGTCAATATTAACCAGAATGTCCTTAATCTCCTCGAAAAAACCGAGTGAAAGCTCCATGGAGGCGGAAAGAAAGTTGGTGCGGCGCAGCTCCTCGTCCAGTACCCGCAGCCTGCGGCCCTTGGCTTCCAGTCGCGAAACCAGCCAGCCGGTGGTCAGCAAAACCGCGCTGATGATAATCACCCCCCCCAGGATGAATGTGAATAACGCAATGAGGCGCACCCGATTCAAGGCCCGGTAGATTTCAGCGCGCTCCACCCGAACCACGTTCAGCCAGGGGACCTTGGCCTGCCACAGGGTCAACACCAGGTGTTTTTGGGTCTGCTCCAGACGCAGCCCTTCGTATTTTTGCCGGGGCCGGATGGTCGTTGGTTCGAGCAGACCCCCTCCTGATTGCGGACGGGTTTGCAACACACCGTGGCGGTTGACGAGAAAGGCGTCTGCTTTCAGCTCACCGGCCCTGCCGGCGACCAGAGAATTAAAATAATCGCTGTCCACCGTGGCGCGCAGGACCCATGCATCCGGTCCGCTGCCTTGTTTGATGGCAATAACGAAATGCGGCACTTTTCGATAGCCTAGGAAGACGTCGCTGATGTACGTTCCCCGTTCCATCACTTCCCGGAACCAGTCCGTATCGCGGTAGTTTTTTGTCAAGAGGTCATAAGGACCCACATAGGCGCGATGGCCGCCCTGGCGATCGATTACCCCCAGGTCTGCAAAGCAGGGCAACTGCTGCTGCATAGCCTCAAATACTTTTTTAAGCCGTCCGGGAGAAAGGAGCGCTTCCAAGGAGTTCAGCTCGGCAATCAGCTTGAGATCATCCTCGCGCTCCGTCAGGAAACGGTCGATCGCCTGCTGATGGTTCACCACCTGTACGCGCAGGGCGTCGAGGACGTGGGCTTTGAGAGTTGCAGCGGCGTAATAATAGACACCGCCGCCGATCACGATCAGCGGAATAAAGGAAACCGCCAGCAGGGTCAGGACCACTCTATTCCATGCCTGCCGGTAATAGGGATAATCGCGGCGGTTCGATGGTTTGGTTGCATTCGCGCCTGTCGACATGAATCCCGCCTCCTATTCAGGGGATGCCCGTTGCCGCGAGCCGGCATCCAGATATTGAAACACATCCCTCAGGCGAATCACCCCACTGACAATTCCGTCTGCCACGACCGGCATACTTTGAAGATTGTGCGCCAGCATCTCTCTGGCGACCTCGGCGAGGGGGGTGTCGGATGAAACGGTCAGCACGCGGGTCCCCATGATCTCGCCTAGGGTCGTATGCGGCTGGTAGTGGGGATTTTTAGAGAGAGACTCCCAGGTAAGACCCGAATCCGGCTGGGATCGGAGAGCCGCGGCCAGCAGGGCCTGTTTGGGGACAAGCCCCTGGATGCGCTGGCGGTCATCGACGATGAACAGCGTCTCAGCGGCCTGTCCTCCCCGATAGCGGTTGAAAACCGCCAACGCTTTGTCCAATCCATCTTCCGGCAGCAGCGGAATAAATCCGTACAGGATTATTTCGCCGGCCGTGGAGCGGGGCCATAGAACCGGATGGCGGCGGATGCACCCCACATCGCCGGCAGCCCGGATTTTCTCAACCAGGTCCTCGACACCGCATGGTTTTAAAAGGTAATCGAATGCTCCTTGCCGGATTGCCTGGATCCCGCTTTCAAGGGTGGCCTGACCGGTGAGCAGGATCACCTCAGTGGCGGGGGCTGTCTGTTTAATCTGCCGCAGGGTTTCGATCCCATCCATTCCCGGCATCTGGATATCCAGCACAACCACCTCGATATCGACATGATCGCGCAAGCGCTCCAACGCCTGAAGTCCTGTGTAGGCCGTGGAGACTGTGAAACCGCGCGCCTTCAAAAGCTTGGCAAGGCTCTGTACGAAGCGGACTTCGTCATCCACCAAAAGGATGTGAAGGGCTCTCACGGAATCTATCCCCTTTTCACGCGCCGGATGCCATCAGCTTAAGTAAAAGACAATGGCACTCAAGACCAGGAACATCATCCAGATGAAATGAGCCACCGTCCCTTTTTTAACCGGATTAAAACGGGCGGCATTGCGCGTGTGCCCGGCGCTGCACACGAACTGTCCACCGCTGTCTTGCCGGACGGGCAAAGCGCATAACGCGTTGTCATCATTCAGCCGGCATAAACAGGTCATCCGCCTGCCGAGCAACCGGTTGATTCCATTATACAGCCAGTTCCAGGTAATGGCAATGACCATGAACGCCAAAAGAACGATCAGCAGGCTCCGGTTGGAAAAACCGAGTGCTGCCAGCCGTTCTCCGATCCGATCCGGTTTCAGGGGTCCATCGACCCCGCCGAAAAATCCCAGATAGTACAATGCAAAGCTGGCCCCCATGACAAGCATGTTCAGGCCGAATTTATGCAGCCGATCCTGGATGAAGCTGCGTTGGGGGCTCTGTTCGACTGGCGAATATTGCGTTGGGTTGTCATTCTGCGCGTTTATCACATTGGGCCTCTTACAGTTGGTTCAAGGTCGGGGCCGGGCCCCATGGCTTGCGGAGCCCGGCGGTTTTTAGCTGTCACGTTACCGTGACCGGCAGCTGTCCTTGTTCAGCCGCCGAGCTGTTTCATCAGCGACGGCGCGATCTTGTAAAAGCTGTAGGCGCCCAGAATGAGGCAATAGGCCGGCACCACCCAGCGCCAGGCCTTTGCCGGAAAGACTTTCACGGCATACGGCGCGGCCACTGCCGCCACCATGCTGCCCAGGAGCATGGACGGTAGAACCAGATAATCGATGGTAATCCCGCCGCCGAGGGCCAGGGCCATCCAGACCACGATGGAAAACACGCAGGTCGCCCCTTCGCTGATGGCCGTTACGGCCAGCATGCTTTTCACCGGGACCCCGGAGAGCAGCCCGCCCACCGTGACCACCGGGCCGTAGCCGCCGCCGCCGACGCCCTTGTTAAAGCCTGCCAGGGCCGCGAAAAAGAGCATCTTATAGGGTTTGTAGGGCCGCTCCTTTCTCCCCTTGAAAAGCATGGCACCGCCCATCATCAGCAGCAAAATCACCACATAGAGCTTGATCCAGACCTTGGCGACCATGAAGACTGCATAGACGCCGGTCACCGCGAGGGCCACGGTTATACATCCGGTCGCCGCGATGATGATGAACAGCTTGATCGGTTGCGACATCGGCTTGAAGTGCCATTCCACGTTGCCGAACTCCTTGTGCAGAAAGGCGCCCACCATTCCGGCGCAGGCCTGCTGGATCATCACCGCGGGGACCACCTGCTTGGGATCGAAGCCTATGACCAGCAGCAGGGGGGTCATGGCGGCGCCGTAGCCCATACCGGCCGAGGCGTCGAGAAACTCGAGAATGATCGCCAGGACCACCACCCCCCAGAAGATCGTCCATTGGTTGGTTCCCATCCATCCGCGGGCTTTGACGACCTCGGAGGGCAGGCGGGCGAATCCCTCGAAAGGATTGCCCGCCAGCCAGCACCCGATGAGAAAGACCACGCCAAAGGCGGCAAAGCCCCACAGGGCGGCGACGATTTCATTCTTTTCCGGTTTGAGCCGTTCTCTGATGGTCGGCTTGGCTGCTTCCAGTTCCTGGGCCACTTCCCATCCCATTCTTTTTTCGACTTTTTCCATGAAAACCTCCTTTACTCTATGGATTGACGAATTTTCGTTTTAGATTCTTATCCCGATTCCGATGCAACTTGGTGTTCAATCTTCCCAGTAACTGAGCAATACATATGCCAAGAGCATCTCCCTGTCGGGATTTATCCGGCACACCGTCATAAAAGAGCGGTTTCGGCTGCGCGCGGAATCTATTTTTGGCTTGTTTATCAATATCTTGTGCAATTCAATTCCCTGCAATTTGTGACTGTGCAAAGAATGTAAAGCGTCTGATAATACCAGAAGAGGAAGGTCGCTTCAGCCGGACGGGTGCCAAGATTTTTTACAACATGTAAAGGAGAATCCGGCCGGCTAATGCTTTTGTAAATATCCGACCTCACAGGGGTCAGCTTTGCTCTAAGCCCGAAGGCCATGATTTCTGCAATCGAACAAGCTTTTAGGAGCAGAAAAACCATCGGACAAATGGGCCTTTTACGTCGCACCAGGGCAGGCCGAATATCAAAATTTAGGACGGTTCAGCTGGCTCACCGCTCTGAGTCAGTCCAAGGGCAAATTCAAGCAACAAATGGAATAAAAAGAGATCCTTTTATCCTCAAATTTTGGCACAATTTTTGTGTATATTTAGTATTTAAGAAATCAGATGCCCTTGGCGTTGATCGGCCCATCGCCGGCGGCATGCGTTACGTCCTTGCGGAAAGATACCACAATCAGATTTTTGACTTTCCGCGTTATACATGGGTCTTAACCCGGGGGGGAAATAATGAATAATGCAAAAATTTTACTGGTCGATGATGAAATCGGCTTTACCGGTCCCATGGCGAGGCGGCTACGGGCGCGGGGATACCAGGTTGAGACGGCAAGCAGCGGCAAACAGGCCATCGGTTTTCTTGAAGCTGAAAATTTCGACGTCATTGTTCTGGATTTAAAAATGTCGGGAATGGATGGTATCGCGACCCTGAACGAAATAAAAAACTAAAACTAAAGAAAAGAAAAGATAAGAAGTTGCTTTTTCAAAGCGGATGAATCGGAAATGGTGAATTGTGTATCGGATTCAGCTTCCGACTTCGCTCTTCGAGCTACGACG
>Ga0307426_1001674_pt1 | contig 14364 bp, 6 predicted proteins | sample SalMarWE160340MG_FD_202165 | JGI IMG/M metagenome (GOLD analysis project Ga0307426, IMG submission 202165) | Salt marsh sediment microbial communities from the Plum Island Ecosystem LTER, Massachusetts, United States - WE1603-40 | ecosystem: Environmental > Aquatic > Marine > Intertidal zone >... | reverse complement strand
GATAATGACAATCCCCCCCTACTATCCCGGCACCGGCTATGCAGTTGATCTGAAGCTCAATGCCGACGGGACGAACTACTACATCCTGCACAAGGACGGGGCGATCTACAACTCTGTCTCCGGCTGGACCCTCACCACCCCTCCCTACTATCCCGGCACGAACTATGCCGTGGATCTGGAGGTGCGGTAGGGATCGTCTTGGGAGAGGGGCACCAGCCCTTTCCGCCCAGATGACCATACGGTCAGGAGAAAACATGGCACGTTTTACCATCATCAGTATCGCGCTTGTCCTGGGTCTCTGCGCAGTGTGCATGGCGGCTCCGACAGACGATCTGGTCTTCATCCACCATTCCTGCGGCAACAACTGGCTCGGCAACAGCCTGCACGACGCCCTGCTCGCCAAGGACTACATCGACGAACGCAATGACATCACCTATGGCACGGATGTCGCCCCTGATGCTGGGCGGCCGGATTCACTGGTCTTTTATGAAGGTGACACGCCAGGTAATAGCACTAACATGAACCACTGGGTCCTCTGGTTTAACGACTACCTCCAAGGGGTGCGGAGCCATGATTGTACCGACGGTTTTAACCGGATCATCATGTTCAAGAGCTGCTACCCCATCAGCAATATCACGGGGGACGGCTCCGAGCCGGGAGATCCCTTCAGCAGCACGCAGACCATTACCAACTACAAAGCAGTCTACCGCCATCCCGATGGTTCGGGGAATATGTATACGCACAACACCTACACCTACAAGCCCCTGGCAGACATCTTTGCCGAGAACCCCGATATCCTCTTCATACCCGTAACCGCCCCTCCGCTCAACTATACGTGCACTACCGATGCGAATGCGCACCGCGCACGCCTGTTCAACAACTGGCTCAAGACCGACTGGCTTGCCAGCTATCATGCAGCCCACCCGGGATTGAACAACGTCGCGGTGTTTGACTGGTTCGACGTCCTGGCCTATGCCGATGACCACCCCCTCCATCCCAACCGCCTCAAAGAAGAGTATGGCGGCGACCCCGAAAGCAGCAACTCGCACCCCAACGCCACGGCCAACGCCTACTCGACAGAGGTCTTTGCCACCAACCCGGACAATTTCATCGATGATGCGTGGGGGGCCTTTGCCACCAATTTCCTGGTCATCCTCCACCGCGACGGCGCCATCTGGTTCTCAGATACGGGGTGGCTGACAGATACCCCACCCTATTATCCGGGGAGTGATTATGCGAGGGATATGGAGATAAGGGGAGATGGAAATTATGTCATCCTCCACAAAGATGGTGAGATATACGATTCTGAGACAGGCTGGAGCTATACGTGGTGTCCCAATCCCCCGTATTGTTGGAATATCGGTTGTTCTTGCGCGCGGGATGTAGAATATAAGCAGAACGGAAACTATGCAATTCTGCATCAAGATGGTGCCCTCTGGCACTCAGATGCGGGCTGGTTAGCTACCACCCCGCCATACTATGCCGGCACTGACTATGCCCGTGCCCTGGAGGTGCGTGTAGATGACAGTTATGTGATCCTGCACCGGGATGGGGCGATATACGACTCTGCTACCGGTTGGATAACAACGACACCGCCGTACTATCCAACCACGGTATGGGCCGTGGATATGAAGCTGGAGGATGGAGGATATGTGGTGCTGCATAAGGATGGCGCCTTGTGGAGCACCTCAGGTGGCTGGGTACTCACCTGTCCGCCGTACTATCCTGGGGCCGATTATGCCCGTGACCTGGAGCTGGTGGGGGGCGGTTATGTGATCCTGCACCAGGACGGTGCTCTTTACGATTCGGTTGACGGTTGGAACGTGAACAAGCCCCCCTACTACCCCGGCTCCAACTATGCCGTGGACCTGGAGGTACAGTAGGTGTGATACACAGGTAAACCTGATATATACACACACGGGCTGGCCCTTTTCATATTCCTGACCCGCCCCAGCTCACCGGTTGCCCCCGTTCATCCTGTTTCTGACAGCGTTATAAGGTCAACAATCAGGTATTTCCTTCTTGACATTGGCCTTATTTTGTGAATAGATAGCATCAACAATCCATCTGATTCTCTAAAACTGCACACTGTACCAGCAAACCTTCTTGGAGTGGGGGATGAAACAGAGAGTTTTCCAGAAGGTAGCGTAGCCAGAGGCCTTTCTCGGGGGGGTATGTCCATACCCTGAAGGAGGCCTTTTTTGTGAATCTCTGAGGAGAAGGGTATGTTATGGGTAAGATATTCATAATAGCTATCTTTAGAATGGTGTATTCTTATAAAGACATGGATGGAAGGGAGGTGATAAGATAAGAAAACGGATTTGACTCACATACCCCCTTATGATCAGAAAAGAGGTGAAGCGACAAGAACGGTAAGGGAGACGGAATGCAAGAGAAGAGGTATGAGAACAGAATATCGCAATGCAACAAAAGGAGGAAGTTATGCAAAACATAGTGTTGAGGCTTTCACTACCCCTGATCCTCGTCGGGGTGGTGCTGATGTACGCGCCTCTTTGCCTTGCTCAGGATGACTGTACGCAGCTCATCAACACATTGCGCCAGAATACGAAGCTCATCGAGCCTGACTTGGTGCTGGAGGATTTTGTTCAGGGGAAGGCGACGACCGGCGTGATCGTCAATCTGAGAAAGCCATTGAGTGCTCAGGAGCAAGGAGATATTAACGATATGGCGTACCGAAACCAGTTGCAGGCGAGCGTTCAGGAGGCTCAAGATCGGGTGATCAACCGTCTGGACCCCAAGGAAGTGACCATCACGAATCGATTCACCTATGTTTTCGGTTTCTCTGCTGAGGTCACCCCGGAGGGGCTCAAGGCGTTGACGGAACTCGATGGGGTTGAGTCCATCAACAAGGATAGGATCCTCGAACCGCACCTGCAACAGGGCATCCCCCTGATGAACGCAACGACCGTGAGAAGCACCTACAACGGATCCGGCCTTGCCATAGCCATCTGTGACACGGGGATCGACTACAACCACCCCAGGCTGGGCGACGGCTCGTTTCCTAACAGCAAGGTCATCGGCGGCTATGACTACGGTGCAGCCCCAGATGATGCGGATCCCATGGATCCCTGGGGTCACGGAACGTGCTGTGCGGGTATTGCCGCCGGGAACCTCGGCACAGTAGGGGACTATATCGGAGGGGTCGCTTACAATGCCAAGCTTTATGCTGTGAAGATAGCTAATGATGTCGATGGAAAGGCTAGTGAAGCCAACATGATACTGGCTTGGGAATGGTGTCTTACCCACAAAAATGACAACCTCAGTTACCCGATCATGATCATCAGCACGAGCTTTGGCGGTGGGGAGTATACTTCCAGCTGTGATGGGGCTTCTCCGTCAATGACCACGGCTGCATCAAATGCCGTTGCCGCGGGGATGACCATCTTTGCCTCTTCAGGGAACGACGGCCTCTGTGGCGGCATGGGCTGGCCCGCCTGTATTACCCACGTGAATTCCGTGGGAGCGGTCTATGACGCCAATATTGGACAAAATCCGAATCCGGGATACGTCGGCTGCATCAGCACGAACTCGTGTACAGGAGGGTATACCCCATGTCCCTGTTCTTCGGGGAACTGCTATATAGACTCTACTACAAGTGCCGATCAAGTAGCGACATACTCAAACACCGCCACCTTCCTGGATATCTTTGCCCCAAGCAACGATGCCTACACCACCGATATTGTGGGCAGTGGTGGGTACAGCACTGGAGATTATGATGCCGAATTCGGCGGGACCTCTGCCGCCTGCCCCTATGCCGCAGGTGCAGCGGCCTGTTTGCAGAGCTGGGCGAAGGCGACCAGTGGGTCCTATCTGACCCCTGCGCAGGTTAAAGCAAGGCTCGTCAGCACCGGCGATCCGGTCACCGATACGAAAAATGGGGACCTCGTGCCTGGAGTCACGAAGCCGAGGGTCAATCTCGGCGCCGCCGTCGGGTCTACTTATAGCATCCTGCATAAAGACGGAGCGATCTGGCTCGGGAGCGGATGGGATATGGGCACCCCACCCTACTATGCAAGTTCATCCTATGCCGTGGATATGGAGACAAAAGGCGACGGCAGCAAGACAATCCTGCACAAGGACGGCGCCGTCTGGAACAGCTCTTCTGGCTGGACTATGACCACCCCGCCCTATTACCCCGGCACTGCCTATGCAAGGGATATGGAGCTGAGATCGGGCAACGATCAAGTTGTACTGATTGATAAGGACTTTGAGGGGACCTGGCCGCCTAGTGGCTGGAGTGTGGTGAACTACGGTGGGAATTGCGTGTGGCAGAAAAGTTCAACCACGAGTCGTACCAATTACACGGGCGGTACAGGCTATTGTGCCGACGCCGACTCCGATGAGTGTGGGTCAGGGACCACGATGAATACAGGTCTACTGACGCCTGCATTCAGCCTCGTCGGCTATACCTCAGCCTCCCTTACCTTTCAGGCATCGTTTAATTATTTGGGCACCACTGATTTTGCGTCAGTTGACGTTAGCCTCAATGGAGGAAGCACGTGGCCCTATAATCTCCTGGAGTGGACGTCGGACCATTCTGCGTACGGTCCCGGCGAGCTGGTCACCCTTGACCTCACCCCCTATTGCGGCAATGCCAGCGTGGTGATCAGGTTTCACTATTACGCTCCCTCGTGGGACTGGTGGTTTGAGGTGGACGATGTGCAGGTCGCGGCCGGTGTGTCGAGTTGCACCATCCTTCATAAAGACGGCGCACTCTGTGACAGCGTTTCCGGCTGGACGCTCTCGACCCCGCCCTACTACCCCGGCAGTAACTATGCCAAAGACCTGGAGTACCGATCGGCTACCACCTACCTCATCCTGCACAAGGATGGATCGGTCTATGACTCCGTGTGCGGCTGGAACACCAGCATCCCACCCTACTACGCGGGATCTGACTATGCGCGGGCCCTGTGGGTGAATTACGGCACGACAAACTATGTTATCCTCCACAAAGACGGGGCCTTGTGGTCCACCGACGGAGGGTGGGTGATGACCACCCCGCCGTATTATCCGGGTAGCGACTATGCTCGAGACGTCGAGCTCAGAAGCGGCGGGACGGAGTACACCATCCTGCACAAGGAGGGTGCGCTGTATGATTCCGTTGCCGGCTGGACCCTCGATACCCCGCCCTATTATCCCGGTTCAGTGTGGGCGGTAGATCTGGAGGTGCAGTAAGCAATACGCATTGCAAACTAACACAGAAAAAAGGGCTGGCCAAAAACTGGCTGGCCCTTTTCATTGCCCTGGCGCGCCCAGGGCGACTCGAAGGCCCGACCTACGGATTCGTAGTGCAATACAGCCTAAATCAGGAAAGCCAATGATTTCGGTTCATTGCTGATTTCATTGGCTTTTTGTGTGTGTAAAGAAGTTGGCAAATGTTAGGTTATGTTAGGATTTTGCGGTACGTTGGGCACAATTTCGGGCACAGTCTGCTCTGAGGAATTCTTGTGCAATTTTCGAGAGAGTTGGCAAAGCACGCGGACATGATTTTCCCTTGACTTTGGTCTTTTCTTGTGAATAGATAACATAATAATTCACCTAAACCTCTAAAACTGTACACCATACCAGCGAACCTTCTTGGAGTGGGGGAATGAGAGGAAGAACGATCCAGAAGGTACTGTAGCGAGGGCCTCTCTCGGGGCATGCCCATGCCCTGTGGGAGGCCTTTTTTTGATTGATGAGGTCTATTGAGGGAAGGGAGGGAAGGATCATGAAGAAGCTTTTACTGTTGGTTATTGTGTGTATGGCCTCGGTGGCCTTTCTGGCAGGGGGGGCATGGGGGAACGGAGTGAACGAGATCTGTGTTGATCCCGGGGGTGGTGCTGACTATGACAACCTCCCGGATGCCTTGGACGATGCCGAGACCGATGGTTTGCCTAGTCTCATCAAGGTGGTCCAGGGGACCTATAACGGCAACTTCACCTATGGCTCCAGCTCAGGCTACAGCATCACCCTGGAGGGGGGCTATACCTCAGGATGCTCGAGCAGGGTGCTCGATCCCGCCAACACCGTCCTCAATGGCGGCGGTGCCGGGAGTGGGGAGGTGCTGTTGCTCCATGATGACGCTGGCGGCGCTATGATGGTAGAGGGCTTTACCATTCAAAATGGCGATAGTGAGTATAATGGAGGCGGGATATATGCCTATTCTGAAGATGCAAGCATGGTGGGCCCCGTCACCATCCAGGAGAACATTTTCACAGGGAACACGGGTTTTGTCGGCGGGGCATATGTCTATTCCTATTCATCTTCAGGCACGGTAGGGCCCATCACCATCCAGGATAACACCTTCACAGGGAACATCGGTGTCGGCGGCGGCGGGGTATATGCCTATTCCTATGGTTCAACCGAATCAGGCGCGATCACCCTCACGGGGAACACCTGCACGGGGAACTACGGTTATGATTATAGCGGCGGGATACGTGCCTATTCTGGTTCATCTTCAGGCACGGTAGGCGCCATCACCCTCACGAATAACACCGTTTCAGGGAATACCGCCTATGGTTATGGCGGCGGGGTATTTATCGAATCCTCTTCAAATAATGGCACGGGGGGCGCCATCACCCTCACCGGGAACACCGTCTCAGGGAATACCGCCTATACCTATGGCGGCGGGATATATGCCTATTCCTCTTCATATTCAGGCACGGTGGACGCCATCACCCTCACCGGGAACACCGTCTCAGGGAATACCGCCTATGGTTATGGCGGCGGGATATATGCCTATTCTGATTCATATTCAGGCACGACAGGCGCCATCACCCTCACGAATAACACCATCTCAGGGAATACCGCATATGATAATTATGGCGGGGTATTAGCCAATACTAATTCATATAGTTCAGGCACGGCAGGCGCGATCACCCTCACGGGCAACATCGTCACCGATAACTATGCGTATGACGACGGCGGGGGTGCCTATTGCTTATCCAATTCAAGTTCAGGCACACCGGGCGATGTCACCCTGACGGCCAATATCATCTCAGGGAATACCGCGTATGAAAGCTACGGCGGGGTATATGCCCGTTCTTATGCAGGTTCTGCAACCCCGGCAGGGGCGGTCACCCTGGTCAACAACATCATCGCAGAAAATTCCGCTACGCGGTATTTCGCGGGCGGGGCATATGCCTCTTCTTATTCAAGTTCAGGCTCGGCAGGCACCGTCACCTTCACCAATAACACCGTCATGGCAAACAGCGCTGATGACAGCGCGGGGGGGGTGCACTTTCAAATCAGTGGAGGAGGATCAAGCAGCGGCGTCCTCAACGCCTACAACAACATCTTGTGGGGGAACACGGCCCCTTATGCGGCTGATGCCAATCTCAATATGGACTCCAACGGCAGCGAGGCCTACGCCTACAATAATGACACTACCGATGTGGAAGGTCCCTGGACTCTCGCAGTTGGCGACATCGATGCCGATCCCCTCTTTGTGGGGGGCGGGGACTATCACCTGCGCGCAGCCTCGCCGTGCATCGATACGGGGAACGACGCTCCTCCCGCGGGGCTTCCCACCGATGACTTTGAGGGGGATGATCGGGAGATCGACGGCGACTATGATACGACCGTCGACCCGGACATAGGGGCAGATGAGTTTGAGCCGATCTATGACATCCTGCACAAGGACGGCGCCCTGTGGGATGCGGATACGGGCTGGAACCTTACCACCCCTCCCAACTATCCCGGCACTGCGTATGCCCGTGCCCTGGAGCACGTGGCAGATGGATATATGATCCTGCACAAGGACGGTGCGCTGTACCGTTCAACGACCGGGTGGACCATGACCTCGCCCCCGTACTCTGCCGGCAGCAACTATGCGGTGGATGTGGTGTATCGCTATGACGGTGCCACGGTGATCTTGCATAAGGACGGTGCCCTGTGGTCCTCTGCCACCGGCTGGGTGCTCACCACCCCCCCGTACTACGCAGGGAGTGACTATGCCCGTGCCCTGAAGATGCGGTGGGATGCAAGCTACGCGATCCTGCATCGGGCCGGGGCGGTGTATGACTCTGACGCGGGCTGGGTGACGACCACACCCCCGAACTATCCCGGTACGGCCTGGGCGGTGGATATGAAGCTTGAGGATAGTGGATACGTCATCTTACACAAGGATGGTGCCGTGTGGAGCACCTCGGGTGGCTGGGTGATGACCACCCCTCCGTACTATCCCGGCACCGACTATGCCAGGGATCTTGAGCTGGTGGGAACCAACGGCACCTATGTAATCCTGCACAAGGACGGGTCGCTCTACAACTCGGCAACGGGCTGGCTGCTCACCACGCCTCCCTACTATCCCGGCTCCAACTATGCCGTAGACCTGGTGGTGCGGTAGATACTATGGGGGAAGGGCCAATCAGGCCCTTCCCCCCCTCTTTTTTTATCCAAACTTTTTTACTGGGTTTGATTGCCTTCACACGGCTATACTTCACCTGCGGCCTTGGTGAGTTGATCCGGTGACCTCTTGCGCCCCTTACCCTTCAGGCGATGAAATTCCTAAAAGCTCTTGGAAGACCACATCGGATCTGAGCCCATCAAAATCCTCATCGGTCATGGCCCATACCTTCACCCGCGCATCCCGCGTCAGGGCCCGCTTCAGATAGATGAGGGCCTCCACCTCCATCTCCTTGCGGCTGTAAAGACAGGCCAGATTGTAGTAGGGCAGGACTGAGGCGGGATCTATTCTCAGAGCCTCCTTGAACTCCTTCTCGGCCACGTCATACTTCCCCTGCTTGAGATAGATGAAGCCCAGGTTGTTGAGAGCCTGGGCGGAGGAGGGGCTCTGCGTGATGACCTTCTGAAAGAGTTCCTCTGCCTTTTTATAGTCCCCCTTTTGGGCGTAGAGGGCGCCGATCTCCAGATAGTCATCTAGTTCCTGATCCTGGGTCGTTGCAGGAAGGGAGGCAGGAGGGGTTATGGTGTGAGGTTTCTCAACGCTGGAGGGGGTAACGGGTTGAGATTTTGTCGTTTCTCGGGGCAGGGTCTGTGGTTCCGGTGCGGCAGGTGTCGTGCGCGTCGCTATCTGCGGCCTTTGGGGTGCAGTCCCTGCGGGGGCAGGCGACACCGGGGAATGTTGTTGTAGCACAGGTGTTGTGGGGGGTGATGAAAACCGTCCCTTCAATTGGCTCAGCCATGCGGGTTTGATAGTAAAGGTGATCCATGATGCCAGCAACACGACGTTAATGCCGATGAAACACCTGAGCAGGACTTTCTTCCACCGAGGCTCAGGTTCACCCTTCCCCTCCGTTGACCTCCTGTCCCCATCTCTCCGCCCTTTCTCGAAGGCCTTCTTGAGGGTTTCGGCCACCTGGGCGATCTCATTTCTCAGCTGTATCAGCCCTTCCATGGTTTTCCTTACTGTAAATCCAACGGCACCTCGGTCCCCGGAGGGACCTTCCGTACAGGTCTTCGTATGGGGGTTTTCCTTTCCGTCGTCGGCCTTTGGCTGGGTCTGACCGGCGTCTTCTCTTCTTCCTCAACTACCTCCACGACCTCCTCCCGACCGTCCTTGTCCACGATCACCTTATTTCTCAATATCTTGACGATCTTAAAACCCTGTACGGTCTCGTCCTGATGGTACAGTTCTTCTTCCCTCGTTGCAGTGTCTTCAATGATGGCACAGGAGACCCCCGGGCTCACCACGACCGTCCCCTTGAGCTTGAATGGAACGGTGGGAGCACTGGTCTTTGTGAGATCTGCCTCCGCCTTCTCTTCCTTTGTCTGTAGAGCAGAGGTGAAGAGATCACGCTGGTATATAACGGCATAGTGATCAAGGGTGGGTCGGGATTCGGTTGGGTCCGTTGTTGCTGTCTTGCCTGCAGGGACAGCGGGAGGGGTATAGCTGAAGGCACGATACATGGTGTACGCCGTGCTGGCACCCACCAAGATAATACCTCCTACGATGGGTGCAAAAACCACCCACGGGTACTTCTTGAGGATGAGGTTAATAATCCACATTACAAAACTGCTAATATTTTTTAATAGTCTAACATAAAAAAATGGGTGAGTCAATATACGGCCCAGTGGTTCAACAAGGCCTTCTCATCGCCGTCAGAGCTGGCTCGGTGTCACCAGGTCTCGTCATGGGGAGGGCTAGAAAGGGTCAGTTTTGATGAATCGGCATATCTTCGTGCTACAAGGCGCAGGAGGGTCATTATCTTCCATATTGCACTCGACAAAGGTCTCTTTTTTTGTATACAAGAGGATATCGTAAACGAGGGCCCTAGGGCTGTATTGGGGGGGTATAATGCATCCCGTCTTTTTTAACGTTCAACAAGCTGAGGTTTTCTCCTGTCCTGATCGCCCTGCTGTTCAGGCGAGCAGTCTGTCGGCGTGTGCAGGCATTGACCTTAAACCCTCTCCACGCGAACTAACGCAAAGACTTATAATCCCCCCCGTATTATACCCTTCCGTACACAAAGTCTATTTGGGGAAGCTCCGTTGTTACATTATCAACAGAAGAGCTTTGGGATTGAGGAAATTCTTGCCATTCACAAGAGAGGAACTTAAATGATTTTTTCAAAAAAGTCTTTTCTGGTCGTTTTCGTCGTGGCATTGATCGTTGCCGGATTAACTGTTTCTACTCCGGCACAGAACCCACCTGATGAACCCAATTATCGAAAACAAGGCGTTGAATATGATCACTTTGGCCGCATCGTTACTGATCCTCAGAGTGGAAAGGTGAACTACTTATGGGACAAGCCTGACATTGATATGACAACGAAGGGCAATGCGAAGGCACAATCTGTGCCGTTCTCAGCTTTCCCCGAGCGGACTCCGATATCAGATACGAAGCCACTCGATACTGCTTTACCAGACGGCGCGGGATACCTCCCCTTTGAAGAAGAGTGGATATTTGGCATTTTCGGAAGCGGCATAGGGAAAAGTGGCATTACAACGGCCGATATTGACAACGATGGGGAGGTTGAAATAGTAATGGGTGGTTCGACCTCTACGTTCGGCTCAAATGATTTTTGGTATGTTCTTGAATATTCTGCAGTATCTCAAGCATATCGCATGCAATGGATCAGCGACGTCTTGTCTGCTGGAATTTCCAGTATCGCAGCATTCGATATCGACAATGATGGCGTGTACACCATCTTTATAGGCTTGTCGAACGGTGATGTCCATATCTTTAATGGCTCGACCCTGGAGGAAATTGGCATCATAAACTCCCCCGGCAATCAAATCAATCGCATCCTCTATGCCGACGCAGATAATGATGCGATTGAAGAAGTGGTATTGTGCGATAGTGCTGCTGTATTTATCTATAATGCAACCTCATTCGCACTGGAGCATCAGATTCCGTACGGTGCGAGTGATTGTGAGGTGGGCAACGTGGATGCAGATGCCTCAAACGAGATCGTATTGGCGAACGGTCTGGTGCTGGAATTTAACGGCGTTTCCACCACCGTGGAATGGGATTATCCCGGAGGGGATTTCGGCTATTTGGTAGAGTTGTCCGATATCGATTCCGACGGCATGGAAGAGGTTATCGGCGCCTCTACGTGGCATTATATCACCACCTTTGATATAGATGTTCAGTCCCCAAAGTGGCAGATACCCACCGATTTGGATGTCGATGCACTCATAGTTACTGATGTAGATAATGACGGCATAGACGACGTCCTGTACGGAGACGGCCAGTGGGGTGAAATCCACTGTTATGATGCCATTACCGTAACGGAGAAGTGGCTCATTGACAACCCCGATCACGGCGTCACAAACATAGCGGTCTTCGATACCGATGGAGATGGTGATCTGGAAATACTGTGGGGGGCAGGGGTAAGCTCTACCGGTGCTGATCATCTGTACGTTCACAGCATCCCAACCCTCTTATTGGAATGGCAAAGCCAGCACGTCGATGGGCCGTTTCATGCCCTTGACGTCGGAGATGTTGATTCCGATGGACAACAAGAAATTGTCTTCGCATCATTTTCGAGTAATAGCGGATACAAAGCTGGTATTATATTCATCTATGATGCCGCAACTTACGAATTGGAATGGCAGAGCCCGACTGATATATTCGACGGATATACCAGTGTAAACATCTATGAGCTAAAAATCGGTGATGTTGACGATGACGGAGAGCAGGAAATTGTGGTGGCAACTGCTAGGTCATACGATGGGGCGATCTACATCATCAATGGCATAACACATGTCTTGGAAAACTCTTATTTGTATGACAATGGCGCCCCGATCTATTCACTGGCAATCGCTGATGTTGACAACGATGACCAGACAGAGATAATCGCCGGTGGAAGCAGAGTCACTACTGGGTCACCTGGCGTGTATGTGTATATAATTGACGGCTCCACTGGTACGGTTGAATGGAAGAGCATTAGTTTGGGGGATTACTGGTCAGAGATGTATACCCTTGAGGTCAGCGATGTCGATGATGACGGGGTACTGGAGATCGTTGCCATTAATGATAGTGTCTTCATTATTGACGGCATATCCCATCAGCAGTGGCAGAGTACGCTGAGCGGGTGTTACGGTCTGGACCTCGCTGACATAGATGACGATGATATCGATGAAGTAATTGTAGGGACCAGCGGCGGGAGTATTATTGCCATCGATGGGCAAAGCCATGCAGAAGAATTCAACGCCACTGTCAGTGCATCATCAATTGTGGGGCTCCGGGCATATAACATCGATCAGCAGGGAAGGGTTGAAATAATATTCAGCAGTGCAGGGCAGATCAATACTTACAGTATCGATGACTCCTTGCTGCTGTGGCAAAGTGAAGTGCTCGGTTCCTCAGCAGGTGATTACAATGCCATTTTTGTATCGAACATTGATCAAGATGCATTTAGCGAGATCGCCATCGGTTCAAGCTATAGAGTTATCGTCTTTGAGGGACCTCAATCCTTAGTCAGTAACTATACTATCCTCCACAGAGACGGTGCCATCTGGTCATCAGATACTGGCTGGGAGATGGGAACACCCCCCTACTACCCCGGTTCGGACTATGCCCGGGACCTGGAGTTTTCAGGCAGCACCTACCAGATCCTGCACAGGGACGGGGCGATCTGCGATTCCACCCCGGCCTGGAATATGGATACACCGCCGTACTATTCCGGCAGCAACTATGCGGTAGACCTGGAGATTACGGAAGGGGGTGCCAATGCCATCCTGTACCGTGACGGTGCCATCTGGTGCTCCGATACGGGCTGGGTGCTCAGTACACCTCCGTATTATCCGGGGTCCGACTATGCCCGCGCCCTTGAGCTGAGGGCGGATGACAGCTACGTGGTCCTGCATAAAGAGGGGGCGGTGTATGATTCTGCCTCTGGGTGGGTGATGAGCACACCGCCGTACTATCCTGGTTCAGCGTGGGTAGTGGATATGAAGCTGGAGACAGGGGGATATGTCCTGCTGCACAAGGACGGCGCCCTGTGGAGCAGTGCTAGTGGCTGGGTCCTTGATTCACCTCCCTATTATGCCGCAAGTGACTATGCCCGGGCCCTGGAGCTGGTGGGGAGTAATTACGTGATCCTGCACAAGGACGGAGCGATCTATGATTCCGTTGACGGCTGGAACATGGAGACCCCGCCGTATTATCCGGGCTCTGGGTATGCAAAAGATCTGGAGGTGCAGTAGGGAAAAAGCAGTGATCACCAGCAATCCGTAATCAGCAGTAATCAGTACAAACGGCAACAAGACAGGGCCGGCCCATAAAGCCGGTCCTTTTTTTATCCGGCGCGCCGGGGGGATCTGCGTTCTGGTCACAAGCACCTGTACAAGGGCGTTTTTCCTTGACTTTGGCCTTTGCTTGTGAATAGATAACAAATAACAATCCATCCGATTCTTTAAAACTGAGCGACTATACCAGCGAACCTTCGTGGAGTGGGGGATGAGAGGAAGAGTTTTCCGGAAGGTAGCATAACGGCATTAACGAGGCCTCTAGCGGGGTATATCCATACCCTGAAAGAGGCATTTTTGTGTGAAGTGAAGGGGCAAAAAAGAAAGGAGGTCATCATGAAAAGACTTTTTTCTGTCTTATTCCTTGCGGTCTTTTTGATCGCGCCCGCAGTCACGGCACAGGCAGCAATCCGATATGTGGATTGGGATGCCACAGCAGGTGGTAATGGTAACACCTGGATCACGGCCTTTCAGACCATCCAGGAAGCGATTGACAACGCAACCACTGTTGAAGGTGATGAGATCTGGGTGCGGGCGGGGACTTATGCCCTTACCGCTACGATCGACGTCGATAAGTCCGTGCATATCTACGGTGGTTTTGCCGGGGGCGAGACCCTGTTGAGCCAGCGGGACTGGGCGAACAATGTAACCATCGTGGATGGACAAGGCAGCGTCAGGTGTTTTAACGTCGTTCCTAATATCCTC
>Ga0307426_1001672_pt1 | contig 14368 bp, 18 predicted proteins | sample SalMarWE160340MG_FD_202165 | JGI IMG/M metagenome (GOLD analysis project Ga0307426, IMG submission 202165) | Salt marsh sediment microbial communities from the Plum Island Ecosystem LTER, Massachusetts, United States - WE1603-40 | ecosystem: Environmental > Aquatic > Marine > Intertidal zone >... | reverse complement strand
GATTCAAACGACGGCAGTGCCTGCTTTAGCGTTCAAGAGGATAGTTTCGCAGCAATCAGGAACTCCTTGTTCCCCTCCGCTCCGAGCACGGGCGATTCGATTACACCTATTACGTTGAGCCCCTCATCCTTTACGAAGCATGATATCTTATCCACCACCTCTTTGCGCTTGGCCTCGTCCCTGACTATACCCCCCTTCCCCACTTCTCCTTTTCCGACCTCGAACTGAGGCTTTATGAGGGCAACAATTACAGCGCCGGTCTTTAGCAGCTTAATTACGGGCGGTATTATCTTGGTCAGTGAGATGAACGACACGTCCACCACGGCAATATCGGCCGGCTCGCCGATGTCTTCGGGCTTGAGGTAACGCGCGTTTACCTTCTCCATTACCACGACCCGGGGGTCGTTTCTGAGCTTCCAGTCCAGCTGCCCGTACCCTACGTCGATTGCGTATACCTTTTTCGCTCCGAATTGCAGAAGGCAGTCCGTGAATCCGCCGGTCGACGCCCCCACGTCGAGGGCTGTCCGTTCCCTCACGTCAAGATTGAAGGATTCGAGCGCGGCTTCGAGCTTTAACCCTCCCCTGCTTACGAACTTGAGCGAGTCCTCTTTCAGCGTTATCTGAGCCCTCATATGAATAAGTGTCCCGGCCTTGTCCACCCGCTCGCCGTCAACGTACACCTGACCGGCCATTATAAGGGCCTTCGCCTTGTTTCTTGTATCTACAAGTCCTCTCCGTACAAGCTCACTGTCAAGCCTGAGCTTTTTTCCCGTGCGGCCGTGCCGCGAATCCATTGTCATTAGAATGTCCTGCAGCCCAGATAACGCGCTATCTCCCGGAGTGGTTCCGCCCTGCCGTCGAAATCGCGAAGCTGCAGTATGGCATTCCGAGTCAGCTCCGCCGCTTTCCGCTTCGACGTCTCTATCCCCGCTATCTCCGGGTACGTGGATTTACCGTGCCTCGCGTCTCCGCCCCTCTCCTTCCCCAGATCCCCTTCCCCGTCTATGTCCAGCAGGTCGTCAATTATCTGGAACGCGAGACCTATGGAGCTTCCGTAGGAAGCGAGCCTTTTGAGGTCGTTCCCGTTCGAGCCGCCTATCCTGCCCCCTGTCCTGACGGCTACGGTTATCATCGCCCCCGTCTTTAGCATATGCATACGCTCGACGTCCCCGAGGCTCACCTCTTCGGTGTCGGTAAGCAAGAGGTCAACGGCCTGACCTTCGATCATGCCGGACGAGCCGGCTGCCGAGGATATGTCACCGACTACCTCGCACAGGACCCCGGAATCGATGCCCGCTTCTCTCCCCTTGTTCACTATTAGACCGAAGGCGTCCGTCAGGAGCGCATCGCCGGCCAGTATAGCGGTCGCCTCGCCGTATACCTTATGGTTCGTAGGTATCCCTCTTCTGAGCGCGTCGTCGTCCATGGAAGGGAGGTCGTCGTGTACTAGGGAATAGGTGTGAATCATTTCCAGGGCGCACGCCACCGGGAGAACTTTTTCGCGTTCTCCGCCGACTGCGTCGCATGACGCAATCATCAGAATCGGTCTCAGCCTCTTGCCTCCGGCGAGAGCGCTGTACCGCATGGCTTCACGAAGCTTCGTCTGGCCCGGACTGCCGCTTTCCAGATACGACTGCAGAGCCTCGTCGACAAGCCTCTTGTTTTCGGCCAGATAGCCTTCTATGTCTATTCCCATACCGTGTCACTTCTCGGGCTCAAACTCTTCGAACGTGATTTCCCCGTCCTTGTCTTCGACGAGTATCTCGACTTTCTTCCTGATTTCGTTCAGTTTTTTGTGAGAGAACGATATGAGCTCAGTACCTTCCTGGAACAGCTTGATGGAGTCCTCGAGAGGCAGGTTGCCGCCTTCGAGCTTCTGTATGATTTCCTTCAGTTCCCTGATCGCGTCTTCGAAAGTCTTCACAAGGTTATTTTATCCCTGAAGTGTCCCGTGCACAAGGAAGCAGTGTGAGAAGTAACAAGCGGTAATGCGGATTTACAACAAAAAAGGCGGACTGTGTATAAGTCCGCCTCTCTCTACTTCAACTCTGATTGATTAATCCGGATAGTGACCGGTTATTAATTCAGCGAGTCGTAAAGATGTAATTACTGATTCATCGCGTCGTCGGCCTTGTCGGAAGCGTCGTTCATTGTGTCTCCGGCCTTGTCCATTGTATCCGAAGCTGCGTCCTGAGCGTCGTCAGCCATGTCTCCGGCCTTGTCCGCTGTATCAGAAGCCGCGTCCTGAGCGTCGTTGGCCATGTCCCCGGCCGTATCTGCTGTATCGTCAGCCATATCTCCGGCAGTGTCAACGGTCTCTTCCGTAGTTTCCTCAACCACATCTCCCGCCTGATCCACAGCCTCGCCGGTCTCCTCAATTACTTCCTCACCAGACGGAGTCTGTACCTCTTCAACATCTACTTCAGCCTCACCCGACGGTTCTTCCTGGGACGGCGGACATGCGCTAAGAGCGAAAACCAGTACCCCGCAGCTAGCGAGGAGCGACAATTTATTGAAAATTGACATTGTACCTATACCTCCTTTTAAATGAACTAATGTTTAAGCGGGCAATCGATTACCCCCCTGTAACCTAACAACATACAATATTTAAAAGTGCATTTCCAGCAATTTTTGGCAGTGCGGTTTCAGTCATATCTATGCTAATTCATTCGAATTTGGAGTCGACGGCACTATCATGGACGCGGTAATCCCGGGAGCTGTTGTAAAGCATGCCTCTTACAATCACTATATTTATAGACAAAAATGATCCCTGCCTCTCTTCCGATCGTCCTGAATATTTGTATCTTGACATGGCTTCGAGAATTCTAGTAAAGTTGTTTTAAAGATGATTACAGGAGGTGAAATATGAGACTTATTTCATATTATTCAATATTATTCTTTGTCCTCGCTCTATCTCTATCTTTTATCGGCGCTCGAGTAGATACCGCGGCGGCGGATGATTCGCTGGATGGCAAAACCTTTTCGGTCGAATTGACTAACACGGGCACAAAGGAAACCGCCAATGATGAGCTCGTCTTTAAAGATGGGACATTCATGTCCACGGAATGTGAACAGTACGGCTTCACGCCGGGAGCATATGAATCGAAATCAAAGGGCGGCGCGATTTTGTTCGAATCCACGCTCATGAGCGATAAGGAAGGGAAAGCGGAATGGGAGGGCTCCGTTCAGGGCGGCAACATAACCGGGACGATGATATGGACGAAAGATGGCCAGAACCCTGTTATATATACATACGAAGGTGCGTTAAAAGAATAGCACCGTAACCCGCTTACACGCCTGGATTCTACAACTTAACCGACCCCGCTGATATAACTCGCGGGTGCACTAGAGCTCGCTCGTCCTGAATGCTCCGAATCCTCTCCTGAGCCCCGTCGAAGGATTGTTTCAGGAAGCACGGAGTCGAAGCATGCCATTACGAGCGGCTTATCGGGCGTAGCCTTTTATCCTCAAAAGCTTTAGCATAGGAGGGTGCCGCTTGTACGGCGAAGTCTCGACGAAGCCGGGAAGCCGAATGCGTAATCCCCCGAATCTCCCCGTAGGAGCGACATCCCTTCGGCTTCGCTCAGGACAGGCCTGCAGTGACTCTACTTCGCTCCTGCTTCCCGCCCCAAACTCTTCGTAATCGCAGGCCGCAGGTGAAACAGACCCTTTTTAACTTCCATCTTCGTATAACTCTAAGCCCCATAATTCCTAAACACCCGCCGTGGTGACGAGTACCCGTTCGCTTTAATCTTGTCTCTACATATTTAATATATTTTGACATTAACATAAATGGGTTTATAATAGCGCTTTATTTCCATGATTAGTGAATACATTGTGTTTGCAATAGCATAATTCTAAGACAAATGTCATGGATGGTGTTTTGCTGAAGTTCCGAATAAAGCAACTCAGGGGGGTGATAACAACAATCTAATACTCTGATTGAGAGAAGTATAAAAGTTGGTGCATGAGGAAGATTGATTGAGAAGCCTTCGAAGGCTTCATGAAAAAAATATAGTTTTTTAATAAGTCGTTCGTTGCCCTAACAGGGTGGGAAATACAGACAAAACAAAAAAAATTTTAGGAGGAGCAGAAGAATGTATGGATTTAAAACTTATGCGTTCATAGTGACGCTTATACTTTTCGCAGTGACTTGTGTTATATCTCAAGCGGTGCCGCTTAGCGGTACCGGCTTTGCAGGTTTTATGACCGGGACGAGCGTAGATGGACAGAGCGGTTGGAGCTCTACCGGTATATGGGACGAAGAGGTTGTTGACGACGGTACCGGAAACCTGGTCTGGCGGGTGTCAAATGCATTCACATCCGGCTCATTCGGCAATATGCCGTTTGCACCGCGACCGGGCGGGATTCCCACGGATTCCGTGAACGACCCCGTCAATAGCGAACCATTATTCTTTGCCTGAGAATCATCCACAGGAGCAGCTTTCAATAGCATTTCCGGACAATTCTCATTTCGCTCGGCAACCGGTGCATCTCAGAACGGCCTCCTTCTTACAGTCAGCTTAGACAATGGGACCGGGGGAAGGCAAAGTATCGTTTATCTGGTCGATACCAGCTCGGGTATTGATATTCAGACATTCGACGTTGACCAGGATACCGGTGAATTTAGCGATGCGATTACGATCGCTTCCGGCCTCTCTTACACGGACTGGCACACTGTGAAGATGGATGCACAGTTCGCGGACGGGCCTCACAATGATACAGTCAAATACTATATTGATGATGAGCTCGAGCATGTCGGACCTAGCTGGGAGGAGTTTTACAGGAAAGACCCGGATAATGAAAATCAGGATCTAAGTAATCCGCTCGGGGTTCCTGTGCAAACGCTTATATTCCGTTTGCATACACCCGATGTGCCAGCAGTCGCCGGCGGCGGGTTCTATATAGATAATGTTTTTACATCTAACTCGGAGCAGGAGCAGCCACCGCAAAAACCCCAAAGAAATAGACCTCGGTGGGGATTTCATCGTAGATAGATGCTTTACATCTAGCTCGCAGAAAGTGAGTAGTGATTTATCCCTTTATGCAAGCATTGCAGACGTTGACCCGGCCACACTGAACAGTTCCGGTGCGGTCGGGTTTCAAAATTGTACCGCCGTTAAACAGAATACGTCATTACGAGCAGCAGGCGAAGCAATTTTCTCTTGTATAGTGCATCAGTTTCAAACTATCAGCTTTCTTTTTCTGACAACCATGAGTCCTATAACTCCCAAAACACCCGCCGAAGCTAATAGGCCCCATAAGCTGAGTGCTGGCACATTGTGTGCAACCTCCAATCGGCAAGTAGCCGAGCAACCGTCTCCCGGCGAATCGTTTCCATCGTCGCATTCCTCCAGAGAGGTTTGAATACCATCGCCGCATACCGATACGCAGAGCTCTCCCGGACTGATGCAATTAAATCCGGCTTCTATACTTGAACAATCCCCGCTGCAGCCGTCATCTGAAGCAATGTTTCCATCGTCGCAAACCTCTGCTCCATCCAAGACCCCGTCGCCGCACGTCACCGGTATACAGGGCTCCCCCGGAGTAATGCAATTAAATCCGGCTTCTATCACAGAGCAATTATTGCTACAGCCGTCACCCGATACAGTGTTTCCATCGTCGCAAACCTCTGCTCCATCCAAATCTCCGTTGCCGCACTCCAATTGACAGGCAGCCGAGCAGCCGTCACCCGACATGTTATTTCCATCGTCACAAGTCTCGATCCCTTCCAAAACATCGTTACCGCACGTCACCGGTATACAGGGATCTCCCGGAGTGATGCAGTTAAATCCGGCTTCTACTATAGAGCAATCATTACTACAGCCGTCGCCCGATACAGTGTTACCGTCGTCACAAGCCTCTCCTACATCCAAAACTCCATCGCCGCACACCTGGGCATAGGACTCTTTAGACATGAGAAACATTAAGATTGCAAAGAGAAAAACCAGTAACAAAATCTGGTTGGGAATGATTAATGCTCTAGGTAAAGTGATATGCATATTGCACCTCCTTTCTGTACTGGTTTAAGGCTATATCATGTGCTATTCTGTACTGTCCCCTTTTTGTCAAGCCCAGTTTAAGTTGGATATATCACCAACTAAAGAAGGGAGGCGAAGCTTCCCTATAATCGAGCTTTCAATTTTCTTTAAGGCTAAACTCCCAACCTCCTTCTTCGAATAACCATAAGTCCTACTAATCCTAAAATACTTGCCAAAGCTATTAACCCCCATTCGGATAGGGTGGGAATTGGATTAGTTGGTAGAGGTGTAAACATAAGAACTACTAAACCATCCCCCTCTCTGACTCCGGGTATGGTGCTGCCATTCTCTACATCATCAATGAAGGAAGAGCCTCCTCCACCTCCAGCGCCTGCACCACCACCATACCAACCACCTCCACCTCCGGCACATATACTATTGATTGGAGAATCTCCACCAAGACCAAATTCTCCACCTAGGCATCCACCAGCACCGGCTCCTCCAGAGACTTGAGTTCCTCCAAATCCTAGACTCAAGCCACTACCATAGCCTCCTGTAAGACCACCACCATCACCTCCAGACTCGTCATGTATTGCACCACCTCCACCACCTGCAACAATTACTCTTTCATTCAAGCTTACTCCACCTACCCTAACATCAGATGCTCCTCCTCCGCCTCCTCGAGGTAGAGATGTACTGTTAGCATCTCCACCGCCATTAAACCCGCCACCACCGAAAGCCTGTGTTACAGCCGTACATTGACCTCCAACAAATATTCTAAGTATTTGTCCCGGGTTAACATCCAAATCTCCTTCTGCAAAACCTCCTAATCCTCCTAAGGCCCCAAATGTATCCGCTCCCTGTGCTCCCCAGGCTTGTATATGGATTCTAAAAACATTATCAGGCACAACAAAAGACTGCTGTCCACCTGTAAAATTAAAAGTAACCTCCTGTGGCTGTGCCCATGTTGTCTCAATATTTAATAAGACTATGAACACTATTAAAAGAGTAATATTGATAGATTTTAGTACTTTCATCTCACATCCTCCTTTAATATCTTAGACTTGCCTATACACAGAACTTCAATATATGCACGATATATTTAAAAGCCTGGTGGCGGTTCGCAATCAAATGGTCGGCAACATTCGATACCATCGAAAACCATTTCTAACTTAATACATGCTTTGCATTGAGTATCATCTTCACGTCCGCCACATGAGTGTTCACAGTCCAATTCGCAATGATATACATATCGCACACCATCAGGAATCCCATCTGCAGCACATGCGCATGGTACCGGTACCGGTATCTGTGCTCCGGCGATAGACGCCAATGAAAACAAAGAAACTGCTGACAGCAATATATAAGTCAGGATTGACTTACTCATTTACTCACCCCCTTAATGACGTTGATCGGAGTCAAAGCCATTTAAAAGGAGGCAGCATAGGGCAGGTTTAAATATACGTAGAGAAAGTGAGAAACTATTGCAATCCAGCCGTCATAAACCGATGGTTTTTAGACCTGTGACTTTGCGTCCCATTCTTTCAAATGGTTTGCCCTCGTAGTTCAATCAAATCATAATGCCGGGAGGTCTCCGTTGTCAATAGTGTATATACATGCAATAAATCGAGCCGACTCTCTAGATAACTTCTGAGACGTACCTCATCATTCATTTTCTGTGTAAACCCTTTCGTCCTGAGCGCACACGAAGTGCGCAGTCGAAGGACGAATTTCTTATACTCATCTACCCATAATTAGACATGCACTTCGAATTTAAATAATATTCCAATCGGTATGACTAACGCTGACGATTTAAGAAATATACTGAAGAGAATTGACGGAAAAGGGTACAAGGCGTACAGGGATATAGAGGGCGAATACGCCTACGACGGTTTCGTACTATACATCGACCGCGCCCAGGGCGATCCTTTCGCCTCCCCTTCGAGGGTAAGGGTAAGGGTGAGCACGGACACAGCCGGATTCCCCGCGGACTCTTATTCGGGCGGGAGCAGGGAGACGGCGCTCAGGGACTTCATAGCCAGGGCATTCTGCGACTCCGCCGGGAAATTTTCGAAGGGAAACAGGGGCAGCGGAAAGAGCGGCGTCATATCCATGCGCCGGCCCGGCCAGGAAATACTGGAGCGCTCGTCCGTTGTCATTACATCGGACTACGTCGAAGCGAGGTTCGCCATGGGGCTGCCCGCTTTCGGAAGGAAGGTTGCCGGCAGGCATGCCGAAGCCATGTTCTTCGAGGAGCTTCCTGAAATCATCAACTCCTCCATGCTCTTCCCGAGCCTTGACCGTGACCGATTATATAGACACGTCGAGACATGCGAGGACGCAGACGCTCTCCGCCGTGAGATAGAAGGACTCGGCTGTGTCTCCTTCGTCGCCGAAGGCAGCATTCTGCCGCGCGTAAGCGGCGTCGACCCCCGGCCCATGAATAGGGAAGAAGCCGTCCCCTTCCGGTCTCCGGAGTCGATGAAGATAGATATCGATCTTCCGAACCGGGGACAGATAACCGGCATGGGCATTAAAAAAGGCGTGACCCTCATCGTCGGAGGGGGGTATCACGGTAAGTCCACGCTCTTAAGGGCGATTGAGCACGGCGTTTATAACCACATTCCGGGAGACGGCAGGGAATTCGTCGTGACCAACCCGAACGCGGTCAAGATAAGGGCGGAGGACGGAAGGCGAATCGAGAAAGTCGATATTTCACCGTTTATATCCAACCTGCCGTTCGGTAAGGACACCACCGCTTTCTCGACTGAAGAGGCGAGCGGGAGCACGTCACAGGCGGCGAATATCATGGAAGCTGTCGAAGCCGGAGCGGACGTCCTGCTGATAGACGAGGACACCTCGGCTACGAATTTCATGATACGCGACCACCGCATGCAGGCGCTCGTGTCGAAGGACAGCGAGCCTATAACGCCTTTTATCGACAGGGTGAGGAGCCTTAGCTCCGAGAAGAGAGTATCGACGGTACTGGTCATAGGCGGCTCGGGAGATTACTTCGACGTCGCCGACCAGGTGATACGCATGAAAGAGTACGTGCCCGACGAGGTAACGGAAGAGGCACGCAAGGTCGCAGCCGAGATTCCGACAGGCCGTGAGCCGGAGGGAGGAAGCTTCGGCAGGGTAACGGAGCGTATACCTCTCGCCGAAAGCCTCGACCCGAGCAAGGGCAAACGGGACGTGAAGATATCCGCCAGAGGACTCCACACCATATCGTACGGACGCCATACTATAGACCTCTCCTCGGTCGAGCAGATAGTCGATCCCTGCCAGACAGAGGCCATTGCCGAGGCGATAGAGTATGCGCGCAGCCGCATGAACGGAGAAAAAACACTCAGGGAGGTCGTGAGCATGGTAATGATGCAGATCGGCATGAGCGGCTTCGACGTCATTGGCGGAAAGATAGTGTCAGGCGCCTACGCCGAGTTCAGGAGCCTTGAGCTGGCTGCCGCAATAAACCGCCTCAGGACGTTAAAAGTCCGGTAAAAATATCAAAGAAATAAGAGAAAATAAAGATTTACGGCATCTATTGTCAGACGTTGGGCCAGTTCCTCATGGCGATCTCGACGACCTTCAAGAGCTGTTTCTTGCCGACTCCGCTTTTAGCCTGTACGGCCAGACCGGAGTTGAGTGTCATGATGTAAGAGGCCAGCGACTTCGGATCGGCGTCGGCCGGCAGGTCGTTCTCCTCCTTTGCCCGCTCGAAGCGCTCCGCCATCCACCTCTCGGCCATACCCCTCATTCCGGCCATCATTTCGGATATTTTTTCCGATTCCGGGCTGGTCGCGAGCGCTCCCTGAACCATCAGGCAGCCGTCGGGACGGCCCCGCTGCGTGACGAGCTCGACTTCGCCGATTAGGATAGCGAGCGCCACCTCTCGCGCGGTTTTCTTCTTGAATGACTCGTGATAAATTCTGCCGTTAAGCTCGCCGTACCGCTCTATAGCCTGCAAGAACAGGCTCTCCTTGTTTCCGAACGCGGCGTACAGACTCGGCACGTTCACTCCTATTCTTTCCGCCAGCAAGGATATCGAGGTGCCCTCGTAACCGTGGCGCCAGAATAACTCCAGCGCCGTATCAAGGGCTTTTACCTTGTCGAATGCTCTCGGACGTCCTCTACCCATATTTTTTTAACCCTCACTAAATAAAGGCTTGACTACTTATCCGTTTTATTTTTATTATATAGCATACGTTACATATTTCAATATAGATAGGAGAATGCCATGTCATACGTTGACGGATTCGTAGCACCCGTACCCGAAGGAGAAATCGAGAATTACAGGCAATTATCTGAAAACGCCGGGAAAGTCTGGTTGGAATACGGCGCGCTTGATTTTAAGGAGTGCGTTATCGACGACGATAACATTGAAGGTTTGAGATCTTTCGCCGACACCGCCGGAGTAAGGGAAGGCGAGACGGTCGTGTTTGCCTTTATCGTGTTCGAATCCCGCGAGCACAGGGACGAGGTCAATAAAAAGGTCCTGGCCGACCCGCGCATAAAATGCGAGCAGGGACCGGAAAAAATGCCGTTTGACTGCGCCCGTATGGCTTACGGAGGATTTAAGACCATAGTGGAATATTAACAGGCACTTGGAAACAAGGAGAAAATGACATGCAAAAAATCACACCGTGTTTATGGTTCGATAGTGAAGCAGAAGAGGCGGCAAAGTTTTACACATCTATCTTCAAAAACTCGAAGATAGGGAGAATCTCGCATTACGGAGAAGCCGGAACAGAAATCCACGGCAGAAAAGCCGGATCGGTTATGACCGTGGATTTCGAGCTGGACGGACAAAAGTTTCTTGCGCTTAACGGCGGGCCGATTTTTAAATTCAACGAAGCGGTTTCGTTAATTGTCAACTGCGAGTCCCAGGATGAGGTTGACTATTACTGGGAAAAACTGACCGAGGGCGGCGAGGAAAGACCTTGCGGCTGGGTCAAGGACAAATACGGTCTGTCGTGGCAGATAGTTCCGAACGTTCTCGGTGAGCTGATGAGCGGCACGGACCGCGAAAAATCGGATCGAGTAATGCAGGCAATGCTGCAAATGAAAAAACTAGACATAGAAAAACTCGCGTCCGCGTAGGGGAGAGAAGATCGTGGAAAACGATATCGTTAAAATAGCCAGGGCAGGATACGAGGCGTATGCCGCGAATGACCGCGCCGCGCTAGAGGACTTAATTGCTCCCGATTTTCATTTCACGAGCCCGCTCGATAACCGGATAAACCGCAAGACCTATTTCGAGCGATGCTGGCCCAACAGTAAATTTATAAAGGCTTTTAAATTCATACATCTCGTCCCGGACGGGCAGCGGGTGTTCGTAACATACGAGGCGCGCAGAGTGGACGGAACGCTCTTCCGCAACACGGAAATAGTCACCGTGCGCGAAGATCAGATTGCGGAGGTCGAAGTATATTTCGGCTGGAACCTGCCGCACCCGGCGCCTTCGGGCGGGTTCAATGACAGTCAATGAAAACGTAAAAATATCAAGGAGAAAAACCATGAAATCTCTTACACCTTATCTGTTTTTTGACGGAAACTGCCGCGAGGCGATGGAATTTTATAAATCCTGCTTCGGCGGAGAGCTGGAGCTGATGACCTACGCCGACGCGCCCGAGGGCAACCCATGTCCCGGGGGCGATATCGAGTCAGCGAAGGATAAAATCATGCACGGATACCTGACCGAAGGCACGTTTAATCTGATGGCTTCGGACAACCCCATGGGCGCTCCGGTAAGGGGCGACAATGTGCATCTGAGCGTCGAATGCGAAACCATGCCCGACATCCGGAAACTGTTTGATTCGCTCGGCGACGGAGGCGAAGTCAGAATGCCGCTTGAGGATACTTTCTGGGGAGCGCATTTCGGGATGCTGACCGACAGGTTCGGAATACACTGGATGCTTAGCTTTCCGCTTGAGAATCAGGGCAAATAACACATATCAACACGATAGGAGAAAGACAATGAGCAAGAAAATATTCGTGAACCTTCCTGTAAAAGATCTGGACAGAACAATGAAGTTTTTCGGTGAGCTCGGCTACAGCTTCAATCAGCTATTCACGGATGAAAAAGCGGCCTGCATGGTCATATCCGACGATATCTACGTAATGCTTCTTACCGAAAAGTTTTTCAAGACATTCACGAATAAGGATGTTGCCGACGCACATAAAACGACTGAAGTTCTGGTCTGCCTGAACGAGGAAAGCCGCGAAGCTGTCGATGCGCATATCGAAAAGGCACTCAATGCCGGGGGGACTGAAACGCGGGAGGCTCAGGATCACGGGTTCATGTACGGCCGCAGCTACAGCAATCCGGACGGGCATATCTGGGAAATAATGTGGATGGACGAGGCCGCGGTCGCCGGGCAATAACTCAACCGAGCATCCGCTACAGCACCGTTATACTTCCTTGAGTTTAGAGGCGGGAGGATAGTATCAGGCGATTAGACCGAGTTCAGGAGCCTCTAACTTGCAGCCGTCATAAACTGCATCTGGACGCTCGAAGTCTAGCAGAAATGATCAGCAACTTTTTTTTGGGTAAGGATTCCCCTTCGAATCCGGGAATGATGGCCTTATTATAGAAGATTAGGCATGACACTTTTTTTGTAATAAAGATTAGTAAACGTTAATAAATTGCATTATGTATGAAAACCGGACACTTTTCCGCCTCTTTTTTTGAATAGGAATTTTTGTACTTTTACTTAAAATGTACGCAGCTGAGAACAACTTTATTCATGCGGCAAATTTCTGTTTTTACATAAGTTGTTAGACGATGAGCTTTTTAACAAATACACGCAGTTGCGTAGAGCTTTGCATGGCATCAATTATGCACAAGAGAATAATGAAGACTGACTAATGAGTCAGCCTATCAATTTCAAAGGCGGTCTGTTATGAGTATCAAAAGTCTATGCCGTAAGGAAGTCGTAACAGTTAAACCCGGAACCGTGATTGAGGAAGTTACAAAAATCATGGAAGAAAAAAATCTAGGCTGTGTGATTGTCAGTCAAGATCAGGCAGATTGGAGAGAATTTGGAATACGCGGTGCCAAGGAATTCGGAATCGTTACCGACAGGGATATAGCACTGAAAGTTATTAATAAAAAACTGGACCCGCATAAAACTCCAATCGACTCAATCATGACAAACGGGAAACTGGTAATTCTGAGAGATGATATGGGTTTATTGGAAGCCCTGGAGCATGTTCGGGATTCGGCTGTGAGAAGGTTTCCGGTGGTAGATGCGGAAGGGAATTTACAGGGAATAATTACACTCGACGATATAATTCGACTGATGGGCAAGGAGATGGCGAATGTCGCGCAAGTGATAGAAAACGAAGAACCTCTGTTATAGCCCCCAATATATAAAGGAGGTAACACGATGAGATCACGAATATATTAATTCATGTCTCAAAAGTATTCATTTTCTTGATTCTAATGTCCGTTTCCTGCAGTCATGAATGTGAGGACAGATACAAGAAAGACATTGACGCGTGTCACCATATATATGAACTTGAAACCGTGTCATTCACAGAAAATGATATCTTGATCCATTGTATCCGGAATGCCGAAAACAACTATCAGAGTTGTTCGAAATCACAAGAATCCGAAAACTAACAGTTGTCTCAAGCCAATCTGCCAAGCCCTCGATATCCTTTGCATCAGATTGTGTTTTATACAGCTGTACCGTCCAGTTCTGTCGGCTCGGTTCAGAGCTTTACCAATTTGGAACTAGATTGAATTGATTAAGGATGAATATCGCGTGCCCGCACCCGTCCCTGTGCCGTAGAACAGGCGCAATGATCAAAAAATTTATATCATGGACTTTCGGCTTTTTCTTCGAGCCAGGAAATCATGTCCGTATGGTGACTTATCATCTTCCATTTCCCGTCCTCGAGTCTGAAGACATTGGTCGCCCGTATATTAACTTTTTGCGGCTTGCCGTCCGGGTAATTCGTTCCGCGCTCGTAATTGACGGTTATCCCGATTGTCTCGCCGGCGGTAACGTGCATTTCTTGAGGCTTTATCTCTCCGCCCAATTTAAGGTTAGCCTGCTCTAACCAAGTGCTTCCTACTTCTTCCCACCCTACGAGCATTCCGCCGGTCGGACCCATATAAGTAACGTCATCAGCGTGCGACCAGACTTCCGTCATGGGGCCTGCATCGCCTTTAAACATGGTATTGAGCGCCGCGTAAAACTGCTCGGCTGCTTCTCTCACCCCTTTCTCATTATCAGCCGAATAAGAATATTGAACATTCAGAAGCAGGAATGAAAAGACTAAAATGCTGACCCCGGAAATTCGTAATAACTTCTTTCCAGACATATGACCCCTCCCTCGCGCCATTAGTTACTCACAATCAAACAACTATCACAAATCAA
>Ga0307426_1001671_pt1 | contig 14368 bp, 15 predicted proteins | sample SalMarWE160340MG_FD_202165 | JGI IMG/M metagenome (GOLD analysis project Ga0307426, IMG submission 202165) | Salt marsh sediment microbial communities from the Plum Island Ecosystem LTER, Massachusetts, United States - WE1603-40 | ecosystem: Environmental > Aquatic > Marine > Intertidal zone >... | reverse complement strand
ATCCATCCGTATGCAGTTTCCGGGTGTTTTGGTGTGATGCCAAGAAGCACTACTTTTTCAGGTTCTGCATCGACAGTCTTAAACGCCAGGTCTATCTGATCCATGAACTTTGCATTGTCGGAAAGGTAGTGATCCGAGGGAAAGAATGCGACTGACGCTTCAGGACTTTTCTTTGCGACTCTCAGTAAACTGTAAAGTATTGCCGGAGCAGTCCCTAGATTGGCCGGTTGGACAATGAGCTGCTCTTTATGGAATCTCCTGTAGAGATATGTGTAGAATTTTTCATGAGGGCGCGTCAGTGAAATTAATATATTATCGTGAGGGATACCTAACTCGATGCGTTTAACGGTATTATCAAGAAGCGAAGTTTCCCCAAATATGCGGCAAAATTGCTTGGGTCTCTCGTCACCTGATATCATCTTCGAGAGAGAACGAAGACGTGTGCCATCACCCCCTGCTAAAACTATGCCCCATCGAGTCACGGATGCTTCAGAATCTCTTGCATGCGCTTGTGTCCCGCATACCCTCACACGCTTTCCCTTTGCAATATCATCAAACGATTGCTGGTTATTTAATAAGAGCTCGTGTGATAATAGGCCATAATGACTATCAATAATCGAGTCCTGGTTGTCAGAAGTGGAGTACTTATGGTTAAAATTTTTTTTCTTGTTCATCTTTGTTATCTCCTTTTGTCGGATTTACTTTATCCCTTAAATTCGACTCTCATGTAACTCACATCCTATTTCCCGCTGATTCGAATAGACTTAATATTTTCAGTATTGTTATGATAAATACGTCCCATGCGCGTTTTACCCTTTCCCAAAAAGTTCCACCGGTTATCCATAGTGCTATTCTGCACCCGCTTTATTAATTGCATCCAATATCAGGCGTTTATGTTTCATCAACGTTAAGTCATTAGAAAATTCGACGAGTTTACTCAGTAGCTGGCGTATTGAATTTTTAGTTTCATCATCCGTAAGGTTGCCCCCCATGTCGAACTGTCCGGCCGCGTGAGAGATAATCAGCTCCGGCTCGTTCAGAGGAACCATCTTCATAAACTGAACCAGTTCGCGGAGGCGCTTCAGATTGTGCATTTTTGCGGAGTCACTGATCGTCACACTCATCAGCGCGACAGGTTTATCTCTCCAAACATTGTCCTCCCTGGGTGTGGAGGCACGGTTAATTGCATCTTCCAATACAGCTGGTATCGAGTTTTCGTATTCCAGTGTCACGAACAGAATTGCGTCTGCAGTACGAACGCTGTTTTTTAATTCTACGACAACGTCGGGCAACAGTCTGACTTGCCGGGGATTAAAAAGATGAATGTCTTCAATTTCGTCAAGATCGAATATCTCAAGCCTGGTGTTATCCGGTACGAGCTTCTGAGCAGCCCGCAGGGCTAACCTGTTATAAGATAATTCGGTTGTGCTGCCCGCTATGCCGAGTATGGTAAATTGCTTATCAATGATTGACATTTTATTCAAGCCCCCTAATTTGATTAGTTCGATCAGTTGAATTATTTGCAAGCTCACTCAGAGTGCCTTCCATAACAGGAGAATCCATGAATTCGGGTCCTCCAAGCTCAACGTTTATCATTTCGTTAATTGTTCCTTTGACCTGATTTCTTATAATTCCTTATTGTTTGATCCGACATCGCTACGTGCTCCGGGGCTGTTGAATATGCCAAGGTCATCTCTTCGTATACGCCAGATATTCGTTTTTCCAATGCTCTGGCGGCATAGGGTCGCGCAGCTCTTTGAGCACCTCCTGGTAGACGCGCCTGTATACCTTGATTTCGTCGCGCATCTCACTGCATTCCGTAACGTTGGCTCTGTCCGCCGCTCTCACGACGCCCCCCCTGTGCGCCCTCTCGAACGCTCTTCCCATGTGCCACGATATGTACATAAGCCCGAACACCAGAACTATGTAACTCAGATACTTGACCGCAAAATAATTCATTTCCCGCCTCCTCACACACTACACGTGTCTTTACCATTTCTCTTTTACTTCTACACAAGCCGTCCACTGTTCTTTTTTGCATTATTTCTTATGATTCTGTAGCTCTTAATCCGATATTGCTACGTGCTCCGGAGCGATTTTGACGATAAAACGTTGCCCTCCCGAGTCGTGAAAAGGATACTTTTCAACACATAAATACTTCTCTGCAAGATGGTCGATATCGAGATCCGCACCCTCGTGTGTTATCTGAACGACGCGGCCGCGGATTATTACCTGCTCGTAAGGGTTTTCATGGTTCGTAACGGATACTGCAATTCTGGGATCCCGCCGCAGGTTTTGTATTTTAGTCCGCCCCTCAGCAGTATTGAATATTACGTGTTTGCCATCTGATTCTATCCAAACACTGCTAACCTGAGGCGAACCGTCCGGCATAAGCGTTGCAACGGAAGCAAAGTTTTTCCCTTCATTAAGTAGCTTTAAGGCATGTTCCGATAATTCTGTCATGATTTTCTCCTTAACATAAGTGCTATGCATATTTCATTTCTATGTATTGCAAAGGTTGTGCCAGGACAAGAAAAAGTATTCGGTCATAGCCCAAGTAGCTTAATTCACTATGTATTTAGCTCGAATCTTTCTGTTCTTTGTGCTGCATTCTATAAATCTATGCTGCTAAATATTGAGGCCTATGTGGTATGTTGAGGCCGGGCGTTTATAAAGCTTTCACGCTATTTTTCATTCTTGATGCGGAACTCAGAAGGCAAAGAGCGTTCTAGGCAAGGTATGAATAGGAAAAAAACGGATACCTTGAGCCACTTCAGTACGCCGGTGAGCCGTATTTGGGTTTTGTGTATCCTGGTAGCAGGCTCCCACGGGAATATATCTGTGAGGCATACCAGCCGCCTAGCGCCTTGATAAATTGGACACTGGTCTGTCACAATTGAAGTACAGAGCAATAAGTTGTTTAATTCCCTCAATCTCCCTGACAAAGGTCCTTTCGATAGCAGTTAGGACGCATTTTGTTTCAGAGGACTCTCCGTCTCCTGAGGTCGGCTATGACGACTATTACATATAGTATGATGGCGACAGCCATCAGCAACCCGCCGATTGACAGGGATATGACCAGGGTTATAGGAGTAAGCCAAACTGTGGATAGAATAAACGTAAGCAATGCCAGTATGTTCAGCACCGACGCTATTATTACAAATTTTCTTGACCATCCGACCCCTATTGTCCATCCTCCTCCTACGTTAGAGAAATGTTGATTCCCTGAATTCATTTCAGTTTCCATGCCTCCTTTGGATGTGGTCTCACATGGCAGTCCAAACCAAGACATGACATTTTACTGGAAATGATCTCGGAAGCGTTCTGCTCATGCTCTTCGGTTTGCTGAAATCCGAGGGTAGGGGCATGACAGCGGAGGCATATGCCGTTATTGTAGGTACCGTATATCTTGATCGGCGTTTTATATCCTGTGATGTAATAAGCCCATACGTGCCTGATACCGTCCATCTTGGCCTCTGCGTCTCCGAACAGGCCGTAGTTAGAATGACAGGTGAAGCACTGATCATCGGCTATCCACCTGTACTGATAGTGCTCAGAAGCCAGGTACTGGCTATCGGGGTTTCTGAGGTCGTGTACGAATCCGCGCATTGGATGACACGAATTACAGAAATCGACAGTTTTCGATTCCTCAAGAGATGAACCGAAATTGAGCAGGTAGATGATTGGGGAAAGAACAAAGAATATAAGGAGTAATAACCACTTACCAAAGGGCCGTGCAGTCTTCTTGGGATCTTGCACTATGATTCTTATAATCAAAAGGATGCACAGCACACTCAGTACCAGCACAATCCATCCTGCCAATGACAAGCCGTGGGCGTGCGCCGCCATCACGCTTTTTTCAAAAGGGTTCATATTTATCTTCCGATGAACGCTATTGTTTTTTGAGACATTGCTGGAATCCCTTGTCCTGCATATTTCCGTACTTGAGGGTTGTGAGATATGTCACGAGTTCCTCGAACTGCTCGTCGGAGCCTTTGAATCTTTTTCTGTACTTTTGCCTGGCCTTATCCTGACAGTCGAGAGTATCCTTGAAGTACGGTTTCGGGTCTTTGAGGAATTTTGTAAACCATTCCTTAGTTCTTATCGCTCCGACATTGGACAGGTCGCCGCCCTTCGGCTCTTTTTCTTCGTGTATATCCTTGGGCGGGACACCCTTGGATTTGGCGAAGGCGTCCATGGCCGCTTTGACCTCGGGCTCCTGAGCATTAATCGTGTGGCAGGTGTAGCATCTGTGCTCTACAAATATTGTAGGACCTTTGGAGTCCTGGGCATAAGCACCGACTGAAAATGCCGTCAACAAAACTAATACGTAAATATATGTGTGAATTTTTACCATGGTGTATATGTTCCCCCTGACTTTCACGTTTTCGTGGCATGTGGCAACTGTAAACCTCCACACTGCCTATTGATAATGATCCATATCAAACATTTAACATATGGTGCAAAAACTATGCCAAAAAATAATAAACCGTCCAATCAGCAGCCTAAGTCGCATAATTCGTTATGTATTCGACTCGATTGCGCCTTTTATCTGTTCCGTATTCCATCGGTTGATCTGTTAAATATTGAGTCTTATGCTGAATGTTGAGCCCACTTTGTAATTCTGCAATAGCTACCTTCCTTCTATTTATCTGCTGTTTTGTTATCTCCACCCAAAGTCATCTCATATATCTCCAAGTCTCCGATTCTTGAGATGACTCGCCAAAGCTTCCGGTTAAATTCCTACTGGGCTCGATCTCTTAGTTACCTAATGGTTATTTGGAAAGCCCGCTAATTATATCTAAATGAAGTTCTGTATATTGGCTTCCATGTATGTGCAAGATATTTTGAAACTTGGAATAGAGTTTGTAGAGTTGATTCCACAACGGGAACGAATGTGGCCTAACATTCAAAACAAGCTGCTTCAGATTGATAACAAGATTTCAGCCATATCATTCGCCCGTTATTTCCTTACCCTGTATAATCTGAGTGTGAATAGGTCGGAAGGTCGGATTCTTCAGATGCTGATCCGCCATTAAGGAACAGTCTGGTTTGAAGGTCCAATTCAGGATGAAGAACATTCTCACAGTGGGATTTAAATTGTCTGTAATTTGGCGATATGGATTATCCGTAATCCTCGTGGTAATTGCATTGGTTCTAACGTACCTTATGCAAAGAGCTTTTTCGATCCCCTTCTGGTTCCTGTTCTTGGCGGCTATAATGGTCAGCACCTGGTTCAGCGGCAAAGGAGCCGGTATATTTGCCGTCATTCTCAGCACTCTGGTGGTCGATTATTTTTTCACACCTCCATTACAAACCCTGTCGTTAGCACCCGAAAATCTACCCTTCGTCATCCAGTTTGTCCTGGCTGCGCTGGCTACAGGATGGGTCAGCTCGTTATTGCAGGAAAGGGAGCACTCGCTAAGGATGGTGCAAAACGAGCTGGAGATAAGGGTGAAGGAGCGGACGTCAGAGCTCGAGAACATGAACGAGACCCTTGTTAATCAAATCGCCGAGCGCAAGCGGGCCGAGGATGCACTAATCGAACATGCCGGCCTGCTCGACCTCTCTCACGACGCAATCTACGTGCGCGATATGAACGACGTGATCACCTACTGGAATCGCGGCGCCGAGGAGAGGTACGGCTGGTCAAGGGAGGAGGCGGTTGGCAAAGTCAGTCACAGGCTCACACAGACGATATTCCCTACTTCTCTCGAAGAGATAGCAGAGGACTTGTTGCACACAGGTCGCTGGGAGGGAGAACTCGTACACAAGAAGCGGGACGGAACGCAGGTAGTGGTGGCCAGCCGATGGTCCTTGCAGAGAGATGATGACGGAAATCCGGCTGCAATTCTGGAGACTAACAATGACATCACCGAGCGTAAGAAAGCCGAGGAAGAAATTCGCAAGCTCAACGAGGAGCTCGAACAAAGGGTCGTTGATCGGACCAAAGAGCTTGAAGCCGCTAATAAGGAATTGGAATCATTTGCATATTCTATTTCACATGATTTACGCGCACCGCTCCGCCACGTGGTTGGGTATGCAGAATTACTCCAAAAAAGCGCCTCTTCAACGCTGGACAAAAAGAGTGTCAGATATATGATGCTGATTCTGGAATCAGCACAACGGATGGGCAACCTCATCGATGACCTTCTGGCTTTCTCTAGAGTAGGACGTGTTGAGATGCAAAAGAGAATGATCAATACGGAGCAGCTTGTGCAAGAAGTGGTAAGCGAAACAAAAGAAGACACAGAAGGGCGAAATGTAGTCTGGAGAATCGGTTCATTGCCAAATATGTATGGAGACCGTTCAATGCTAAGACTTGTTTTTGAAAATCTTATTTCCAACGCTGTTAAATTCACACGCACACGTGCCAAAGCAGAGATCGAGATAGGCAGCATCGACGGAGAAGAAGATGGTATGGTATTGTATATCAAGGACAATGGGGTAGGTTTCGATATGAAGTATGCAAACAAACTATTCGACGTATTCCAACGCCTTCACACGTCTGAAGAATTTGAGGGAACAGGTATAGGATTGGCTAATGTTCAACGGATTATAGAACGTCATGGAGGAAGGGTATGGGCTGAAAGTCAATTAGATAGGGGCACGACTTTCTACTTCTACATTCCCAATCCACAGGAGATTTAACTTATGGGTGAAATAGGACGTATATTGCTGGTCGAGGATGACTTGAAGGACGTTGAGCTCACATTGACAGCACTGGATGAATACAACCTTGCCAACGAGGTTATTGTAGCTCGCGACGGTGAAGAAGCCCTGGATTATCTAAATCGCCGGGGAAAATTCGAGACGCGTATTAACGGTAACCCGGCTCTCATGCTGCTAGACCTGAAATTGCCCAAGGTGGATGGGTTGGAAGTGCTTCGGCGGGTTAAGTGTGACGAGGAACTGAAAATGATTCCTGTAGTAATGCTCACATCATCCCGTGAAGAAAGAGACATTGTGGAAAGCTATAAGCTTGGCGTTAATGCCTATGTGGTAAAACCGGTTAATTTTCACGAGTTTGTTGATTCTATTAAAGAACTCGGCATTTTCTGGGCGATCATCAATGAGCCGCCTCCAGGAAGTGTTAAGAAAGCATAAGTAGGATATTCATTGAACTTAAGGGGAATTGTATGGAAACTCCTTTGCGCATTCTGTATCTTGAAGATGACCCGAAGGATGCAGAGCTTGTGCAAGAGATGCTCGAGACCGAGTTTACTATCGGTCATGTAAAACGTGTTGAAAATCAGTCTGATTTCCGTGCTCTCGTTGAAAAGTGTGACTTTAACATCATCCTTGCTGATTACACCCTTCCTTCATTCGATGGTCTCTCTGCGTTGAGAATCATCCAGGAAAAATGTCTGGAAATACCGTTCATATTCGTTTCCGGAACGTTGGGCGAGGAAGTAGCTATCGAAGCACTTAAAAGCGGGGCAACGGATTATGTTCTCAAAGATCGAATGTCCAGGATTGTGCCTTCGGTGCGTAGAGCGCTTCGTGAAGCCGAGGAGATAACAGAGCGTAAACAGGCAGAGGAGGCTCTCAGAGAAAGCCATGCCCAGTTATCCAAAAAGAATCGATACGAAAGTATAGTCAGCAAGGTGACTCGGAGTGTCCATCAGTCGATTAATCTCCGGGAGGTGTTGGAAAACGCCGTTGAAGAAATGATTAAGAATATGGATAAGGTGGAACAGGTATCAATCTACTTGATAGAGGAGAAAGAAGAAGATTCGAATCATCAGGATCAGAACTCACAATATGCAGTTATCAGAGCTTACAGAGGTTACCCTGATTGGTTTATTAAGCAGGCGGGGAGAATTCCTTACCCGAAAGGCTCTACCTGGAAGACAATTATTGAAAAGACGTCAATATATTGCGCTGATATAGATCAGGATACAGCGATTGGTCCCGCCGGAAGAAAATTGGGTATGAAGAGCTATCTGGCTACGCCGATTTTTTTCGATGACAAGGCTGTAGGCGCTCTTCATATAACATCCCGCAGGAAGGATGCCTTCAATGAAGATGAGATAAATCTAGTTGAAATCGTGGCCCGGCAAATCGGAACGGCAATTAACAACGCTCAGAAAGCGGAAGCTTTGCAAAAAGCACTAACAGAAGTTGAACAGCTGAAGAACCGTCTCATGGCTGAAAATGTTTATTTGAAGGAAGAGATCAAGACTGAATATAATTTTGAAGAGATCATCGGAGAGAGTGACTCTCTTAAGAGTGTGATTCGTCAAGTGCAAAAAGTAGCTCCTACCGAAGTAACTATTCTTATTATGGGGGAAACAGGGACCGGTAAAGAACTCTTTGCCAGAGCAATTCACAACCTTAGCCCCCGCAGGGACAGACCGCTCGTCAAGGTTAACTGCGGAGCGATTTCGGCGGGCCTGGTTGAAAGTGAACTCTTCGGCCACGAGAAAGGTGCTTTTACCGGTGCGGTGCAGCAAAGAATCGGCAGGTTCGAGCTGGCGGACGGAGGAACGATATTTTTAGACGAAGTTTCCGAGCTTCCGCTTGACACCCAGGTGAAGCTCTTAAGGGTGCTACAGGAAGGAGAGTTCGAGCGCGTAGGGAACAGCAAGCCCATCAAGGTAGATGTACGTGTCATTGCCGCGACCAATCGTAATCTTAAAGAAGCCGTCGAAGACGGCTCGTTCAGGAAGGACCTTTTCTATCGCCTGAGCGTTCTTCCATTAAGAGTGCCGCCTCTCAGGGAAAGAAGATCGGACATTCCTTTGTTGGCGAATTTCTTTCTTGCCAAATTCGCGAAAGCAACCGGTAAGCAAATAACTGGTATTTCTGATCAGACTCTGGAGCAGCTAAAAGCGTATCACTGGCCGGGAAATGTACGCGAGCTGCAAAACGCGATTGAGCGTGCTGTCGTGCTTGCCCAGGAACCGACAACGGAGATAAGTGAGCCTGTGTTCGATATGAACCAGGGATTGGAAAGTCCAGATTCTGAAATGCTGGAAGATATAGAGCGCACCCATATCCTGAGAGTGCTTGAGAAGGCCAACTGGGTGATTCAGGGAGAGCAGGGCGCCGCCCAAGTTCTGGGTCTTAATCCCAGCACTCTTCGATTTCGAATGAAGAAACTAGGTATAAAGAAACAATAATGTCGTGGCGAGCATAAACTTATGTATGTATTTACTCGAAATGATAATTTAGCTGGTAGCCAAACACCCGTATTATAAATATATTAACTTTCTCCTCATTTGAACCAACATCAATTCATTTGGTCAATCATAAAGAAGCGGTGACCGGATTCTAGTCGAGAGAACTTAAGTATATTTGTTTACCCATACAAACCTGCGCCCCCTAACATTCTGAGTAGAGGATTTTGTCTGATATCTAACAACATCGATTTATTAGTACGTTCGAGAAGATTATATCCTTCACTATTCAAATCACCGCATACACCACTGGTTGCCATATATAACGAATTCTTTTTGCCATAAATATTCCATTCCTAAGAAATAGATATTGTATTGTCATTTTAATACGCGAATTTGTTACCGACGTTTCTGTATCTGCCGAATTCTTACCCGCTGGCGAGATAATTTTCAGCCTGTTTTTTTTCTCAGAGCATACGCACATATATGAATCCGGCGGCCTCAATATTTCACGGTACGCTCAATATACCGCAGCACAGGCTTCAGAAATTTGTTCTTAAAGAATGAATGAACCTTTAACAATTCAATGATCCCGGGCAGTTAACCCGAGGAGATGAAGCTCTCTATCTTATGGCACATCCTTTGCACCATAGTTATTCAAGGAGAGAGCATATACAGATGTTCATAACCACTGAGGTCTTTCAAAGAGATAGAGGACTAGCTTGAATTTGAAAAGCAGCAGTGCAAGAAGATTGACTATAAGGAGAAAAAAATGAAAGAGATCAATATGGATACCGGAGAAGCGTCACAGAACGGACTACATTTTTCACGCTCTGAGGGGAATGAAAAACTGGGTGTACGGGGAATTCATTCTAATAACATCTTTGCCCTGGCATACAAGAATTTCGATGATGAAGAGCTGGTGCGCCTCATTGTAAAAACCTGGGATGAAGCAGCGTTTAACGAGATTGTTGAACGTTATGCGGATAAGATCTACAGACTGGCAATTAGAATTACCAAAAACCCGAACGACGCAGAAGAGATTATGCAGGACGTGTTAATGATACTCTTGGAAAAACTAGACACGTTTCGAGAAGGATCAAGTTTCTCCACATGGTTGTACAGGGTGATACTAAACGCGAGCTTCATGAGCTTGAGAGCCGAAAATAAACGTAAAAATAATGTGAGTCTTGAGAATTATATGCCCTACAAGAAGTACGGTGTGCTCAAAGGCATTCAAGAAAAGGATTGGAGCGCAATGCCTGATGATGCTATTCTAACCCGGGAGGTGATGGAAAAAATAGAAAAAGCTGTAAACGATCTGCCGGATTTTTACAGGGTGGTCTTCCATCTTAGAGACGTGGAACAACTCACTAATGAAGAGGTGTCGAAAATATTGGGTGTTACTCTTCCATGCGTTAAGTCAAGGATTCACAGAGCAAGGCTTTTCCTGAGAGACAAGCTTTCGGACTATATCTATGAATATAGTTATTAACATATAGATGATTTCTGAAAGCGCATCTATATGTTAGAGTCTTGGACAGTGGAGAGTCATGCAGCCAGGGGAGGTATTGCAATATCCAATTCTGCGTCCAAAGTTTGTGAAAGATTGATACCGGAGAGAAGCGTGGATTTGTTCGACCATGAACTTCTTGATGAGACATATTATACAAGGCCATTCGAAGTTTTCCCATCCCGTCAACTGATGCGTTAATCGCAGAAATTTTATGAAAGATAAAATAGGATTTTGGTCCGTAGTCGCAATCGGGGTCGGAGGTATGGTAGGTGGCGGCATATTCGCCGTGCTTGGGCTTGCCGTAAAACTTTCACACGGCGGAACACCCATAGCTTTTGCCATTGCAGGGCTTGTTGCGCTCCTGACCTCGTATTCTTACGCGAAGCTGTCTGTGAGATATCCGAGCCGTGGTGGAACCATAGAGTTTTTAAATAAAGCATTCGGAAACGGTTTGATCACGGGAGGAATGAACATACTCTTATGGCTCAGTTATATAGTTATGCTCTCGCTTTACTCATATGCTTTCGGAAGTTACGGAGCCAGCTTTTTCCCGGAAAACGTGCAGAGTTTGTTAAAACATATCTTAATAACCTCTGTAATAATTGCGATCACGGGACTAAACGCCTTGAGCGCCGATTTAATAGGAAAAGCCGAAGATTACATGGTGTTTATCAAATTGGCGATACTATTCTTATTTGTGATCGTAGGCTTTCAGTCCGTCAATTTCGGTGATCTGGCGCCTTCCACATGGGCTCCGCCTCTACATTTGATAGCGGGAGGTATGATTATTTTCCTTGCATATGAAGGTTTTGAGCTAATCGCAAACACTGCGGAGGATATAAAGGACCCTCATAAAATCTTGGGAAAGGCATATTATCTAACTATCGGTTTTGTAATTCTGTTATACATACTTATAGCCGTAGTGGTTGTGGGCAATCTGCCGATTCAAAGTATTATCGAGGCGAAGGACTACGCACTCGCCGCCGCCGCTAGACCATTCATGGGCAATTTTGGTTTTATTTTAATCGCTATCGCGGCACTCCTTTCAACGGGATCAGCCCTAAACGCAACTCTATATGGTACGGCAAGGTTAACTTACATAATTGCTAAAGAGGGAGAGCTGCCCAAGGTGATGACAAAGAAAGTTTGGAATAAGCCCCTTGAGGGACTGCTCATAACTGCCTGCGTAAGTGTTATAGTCTCAAACCTGTTTGATCTTGAAAGTATCTCAACAATGGGCAGCGCGGGATTCTTGTTGATCTTTGCCATGGTGAACATGGCAAATGTTAAGTTAGCAAATGAAACACGAAGCGGGAAGTTGATACCTCTCGTAGCTTTCACATGTTGTGTTATAGCTCTGGGTGCTCTGCTGTGGCAGACGTTAATTACTAATCCGATGAATACACTCGTATTGATAATCATGATTGTCTTGAGTTTCTCGATTGAACTCCTGTATAGAGAATACTCAGGTCGAAAAATAAAGTCGTCAATTATTTAGGAGCATTCATACTGTTCTATGCTGGTTGGTGGTTACTTTGAAGTAGGTACTAAAAGAAGGCTCATATAATTCGGTTGACATTCTAATCTCATCGCATCTTGCTGTTAGGTATCTTTTATATGAGGTGTTTATGACTGGAAACTGGTTTATGAACGGAGGGACGGGTTTTAACATGTTATTCTGGATTCCGGCGATTATTGTCATTGTTTTAGTCATCGTATGGGCAGTCCGTAAAAGCGGTGGAAACGGCCATGAAATAAGTAAAGAGACTGCGCTGGATATATTAAAGAAACGTTACGCCCGCGGTGAGATCAATAAAGCGGAGTACGAATAGAAAAAGCGTGACATCTCCTAGTCGGAAGGACGCACTGTGAGGAGCGCTCGAAAATTCGTAGTTTTTATCGGAGTCGTTTCAGTATTGGCTGCCGGCATTCTTATTACATCTGAGACGGTGTATTCGCAAATGATGCACGGGGGTCATATGATGAACCGCAGCCAGATGATGAATCGGAACCGGCAGATGATGCAGGACATGATGAGCGGGCGGCTCCCACCGGGTATCTCGACGGAAGACCTGCCTGACCCGGACAGCCAGGGGGCTAAACTGATGGTCGGCTATTGCACACAGTGCCACAACCTTCCTAGCCCCTTCATGCATACTTCGGCGGAATGGCCCGCGGTCGCTCAGTGCATGTTTGATCGCATATCGATACTGGCCGGTATGAGCAGCGGATGGATGGGAATGATGAGAATGAAGGCGCCCTCCTCTGAACAGCAGGAAATAATAGTGAGCTATTTACAGGCGCACGCCCTTAAGCCCCTGGGCCCGAACGAAATCCCGTCGCCCGGTTCGCCGGGAGCGGCTGAATTTAAGTCCGCCTGCTCTCAGTGCCACGGATTGCCTGATCCTAAGCTACATACCGCCGATGAGTGGCCTGCAGTTTTGACGCGTATGCAATTCAATATGCGGTCGATGGGCAAGCAGGTTATCTCTGACAAAGAAAAAAACGAGATAGCCGCTTACTTATCAGAGCATGCTAAACAATAGAGCCGGCAATGCATTTACAGATAGGAGGGCGATTGATTAGTCGATTTTGTCTCCGTTCGAGGATATTCATCGGTTGTATGGAACTCTTCGATACAGGATTCTATAAATTGTAAATAATGTTGTTATGCACACATTGAAAAAAAGCAGAGAGAGGAATTCTTCAGAAATATATCAGGCACGATCTCGACCTGTTACAGGCTTGGCGGGTCGCAGAATCTTGTACATAAGGTTTGAGAATGCAGTCACATATTAATATTAACAAAATTCATATCCTGAAAGTCTTGTATAAGTCCATACGGAGTGACTGGGAATGAAAAGAGAGACACTGTCAGAAGGTATCAGAAAGAGCTGGGGATGGATACTCGGCCTTGGGATAATTTACGTGATCCTAGGCTTTATAATGGCGAGTGTTCCCATAACCGCAAAATTCGAGATCGAAGTGTTGCTGGGATTCCTCCTGATAATAGCCGGAATAATTACCATAGTAGGATCGTACATGACCGGTAACTGGAAGAGCAGCTTACTTGTGCTCCTGAGTGGAATCCTGTATCTGGTCGTGGGTGTCATGCTACTCAAGAAACCGATGGCTGACATTCTGACCCTGTCAATAGTACTAGCGGTATTCCTTCTACTGGAAGGAATATTCGGCCTCATCTACGCATTTGAAATGAAGCCTGCACCCAATTGGGTCTGGCTCCTCGTAAGCGGCATAACATCGGTGATACTCGGACTAATGATCATGGGCGAGTTTCCGGATAGCAGTGCACACGTTATCGGACTTCTCGTAGGTATTTATTACATCGTTAATGGGGTATCAATGGTTATGATATCAATAACTCTCAAGAACAGATAGGCAGTTATATCACAATCTAATCATAAGAATGTCTGATAATCGTCTACCAACTGTGTTTTATACAATATCAATAATCAGTGTTCTATTGTTTGGGTGCGCCAGATATAGCCCAAAACCAATATCTGAAAATTCGGTATCACAAGAGCTTGAGGCCACCGATATAAAACAGCTTCGTCTAAAGGCCACTACTATCGGTAATCCATTGCTTGAACCGATCGAAATTGATTCCAATAACGGTATTTCGCCCGATGAAGCAGCTGTAATGACAGTGATAGGAAATCACGAGCTTCGTGCCGCGAGGGATAAAAAAGGTATTGCCAGGGCTCAACTG
>Ga0307426_1001669_pt1 | contig 14379 bp, 13 predicted proteins | sample SalMarWE160340MG_FD_202165 | JGI IMG/M metagenome (GOLD analysis project Ga0307426, IMG submission 202165) | Salt marsh sediment microbial communities from the Plum Island Ecosystem LTER, Massachusetts, United States - WE1603-40 | ecosystem: Environmental > Aquatic > Marine > Intertidal zone >... | reverse complement strand
CGGCTTTCTGATTCAAAGTGAAACGTCCCAGGTCTTCGAGCACCTTCGAGCATAACGCAGCTTCGGACCACTGCAATGCGGGTCCTCGAGGGCAGTAGAAGATCGAGAAACGTCTGCCGATTCCGGGCAGCGGGAGGCTGCGCTGCAGGATTTGAGCGGCCGCAAACGGATTTCCGCGCGCATCTTTCCACAGCAGCCGATGCGCCTCCCATCCATATTTCCTTTTTAACTCTCCCCATTCCCAGGACTGCAGCAAATGTGCACCGGGAAGGGAAGTAACCGCGGCGTTCCATTGGGCACGATCAGATATCGATTCCGGCGGCATCGTTCATTCTCGTCCGTTGCGTCTGCTCATCCAGATGCGGTAGAGCCAGTAGAGCCAGGGGATGCGGGGGCGATCCCAGGCGCCGATGGAGCGTGCCAGGTTTCCTCCAAAGCCTCGCTTGAAGCGGTAGACGCCCCACAGTCCATCGCTGCGGTGCATGAAATTGGCCTCCAGGGATTCCTGGTCTTCATCGGGGATGCCCCACAGATCGTACTGCGTGCAGCCATGCTGGCGCGCCCATTGAATCGCCTGCCACTGCAGGAGATACGTCGGCATGCGGCTGCGGTGCATATCCGTCGACGCGCCGTAGAGATACCAGGCACGACTGCCGCGCACGAAAACCATGATCGCCGCAATCGGTTGATCTTCATACTCTGCAACGAAGAGTTCGCAGGCGCCGGATGGATGAAAAAGGTCGTATGCCCGCCGGTAATACGCAGGGACATGAACCCCGAAATCGTCGCGCTGTGCAGTCATTTGCATCATGCGCCCGAATGCATCCAGATCGTTCCATGGTCGAGTGCTGACCCCTTTCCTGGACGCCAGGCGTATGTTGTACCGCGTTTTCTGATGCATGCGGGCCAGAATCTCGTCCTCCTCGGCACGCAGGTCGACCAGGAACGTTGTCGCCGGTTGAACGAGATGCGGGCTGGGAAGAAACCCGTTTTCGCGCAGTCTGGTTTGCAGCGCCGGATCGATATCTTCATCAGGCTCGATCTTGAGTGCGACCGAGCGTTTTTGTCTGCACAACGAATCCAGTTCGGGAAGAAGCGCCGGCAGCCAGTTGCCCAGCGGGCCTTTGGGCACGTAGGCCAGGGTGAATCCCAGCGGCAGGCGGCGGAAGAGGACTTGCGCGCCGCAGCCTTCTCCCAGGACGCGTACCACCTCCCAGCCATACGCACTTTTCAGGGAACCCCATTGCGGCGTTTGCAGTAAATGTGCGTCTGGTTGCGTGTGGAGATAGGTTTCCCATTCCTCGGACGTACATCGGGGCGACACGTCGGGATTATACCATCGTGATGCCTTTGCGTTCGGCGTTCGCGCCAAAGACCGTTCCGGTGGGTAGATGAAAGAAGCACTCGGGCGGGTGAGTTTCATCATGATCGACCGATAACCTTGCGCCTTTACTGTAAACGATGAACGTGATAAGCTATGTCCAGTTTGATGGGAGAGAAAGCCCCGAATTTCACTGTGGGCTGGTATTCGGAGGAGTGAGCGTCGATGCTCAGACCCTGGGTTTTCTTGGGTATCTTGTTGATCGTCGGTCTGATACTGCCGGGTGTTGCCATCGTTGCCAACTGGATTGTTTCGCCGAAAAAACCCAACGCGATCAAGCAGTCGATCTACGAATGCGGCATCGAGACCGTGGGGGAAACGTACGTTCAACTCAAAGGCCAATACTACATTTTCGCGCTCATGTTTTTAGTATTCGACATCGAAGCCGTTTTTCTGTTTCCATGGGCTGTAGCTTACGACAAACTGAGCCTGTACATGGTTCTGGAGGGGGTTCTCTTTATCTTCATCCTTACTGCCGGGTTGGTGTATGCCTGGCGGAAAGGCGCTTTGGAGTGGTTCTAAATCCAAGGCAACCAAATGGTGGCTGATGGTAGCAACACATCAGCCATTTCGTTTTGCATGGTTTCTGCGGCTCGGGATTCGCAATTCCTCCGGGAAGTCACCCTGGTTTGAACGCGTAGGAGCGAGGCATGCCATTTGACATCAACGATCCGTTCGTCTGGTTTGGTGAATGGTTTCGTGGGCTGCTCGAAAACCTTGGTTTGGCGCCTGGCGCTGTCGAGTTTATACAGACCCTTTTGGGTGCATTTGTGTTGGGCACCGCCGCCCTCGTTGCTACCTTCTTTCTCATCTGGGCGGAGCGAAAACTCGTCGCTCGAATACAGGATCGTCTTGGGCCGAATCGAGTGGGACCCTACGGCATTTTCCAGACTTTTGCAGATGCCCTCAAACTCGTAACCAAGGAATTGATCACCCCTACCGGTGCCGACATCGTGCCGTACAATCTGGCGCCGCTGCTGGCGGTCATGTCGGTGGTGGGTGTCTGGGCGGTCATTCCACTGGCGCCGCGTTTAACCGGCTCCGACATCAACGTTGGCGTTCTATACGCCGTTTCGATCGGTGCGGTGGGCACATTGGGTATCATGCTGGCGGGGATGTCGTCCAACAATAAATATGCCTTGCTGGGCGCGTTCCGTACGGTCGCGCAAATGCTCTCGTACGCCGTGCCGATGGTGTTGGCGCTGCTCGTGCCCGTGCTGCTGGCCGGATCGATGGGCATGGTTCAGATCACCGAAGCGCAGCACGCTTATTGGTTCATAGTACTGACGCCGTTCGCCGCCCTGATCTTTTTTATCAGTTCGATCGCCGAGGTGGGACGCGCCCCGTTCGACTTGTTGGAGGCGGAATCGGAGATTGTCGCAGGATTCAATATCGAATATTCCGGGCTTCGTTTCGGCATGTTCTTCGTGGCCGAGTTCCTGCACGCTTTCACCATCTCTGCGCTCACCGCAACCCTGTTCTTGGGTGGATGGCAAGGACCGGGCGCCAGTGAATATCCATTGCTGGGATTGCTCTACTTCTTCGTCAAAACCACGGCGGTTTACTTCGTCGTCATCTGGATTCGGGGATCGTTCCCGCGTGTGCGCATCGACCAGATGAACAGCCTCAATTGGAAGCTCTTTACGCCGATCGCATTGGCCGCCTTGATGTTCACGGCCGTAGCGGAGAAGATGGTCACCGAATTCTCGCTCAACCGGATGCTCGTGCATCTGGGGAGTAATCTCTTGCTGTTCGCGATCGTGCTGACCGCATTGCGAAGTTATGCGCGAGCCAGAAGGCGTGAACAGGAAGGTTTGGCGCTTCGTAAGTCCAATCTTCAGACTGGAAGTTCGCAGACACAGCCATGAGAGTGAACGTTCAATGACCTCCCTTCAATTGGTATTTCTACTGATCGCGGCCGGCACTGTGTTCGCAGCGCTGATGGTGGTCCTCAGCAAACATCTGGTACACGCTGCGTTGTGGCTCATCCTCGTCCTGGCTGGAATCGCCGTGCTGTTCGTGCTCCTGAATGCCGGATTCCTGGCCGTCGTACAGGTGGCCGTATACATCGATGCGATCGCCATCCTCATCATCATCGTCGTTATGCTGACGCAGCGCGCCATGGGCCCGACGAAGATGCACGTCAATCGAAATTGGGGGGTGGCGTTGTTAACCGCCATCGTGCTCTTTGCGGGATTGCTGGCGCTTTTCAACCAGATGCCGGCGCTGCAGTCGCAGGCGCCTCCGTTTGCGCTGGACGCCGAGATCTTGTTGGACGACCTGGGACTCTCACTCGTCGACACCGACCGCTACATCATACCGTTCGAGGTCGCTTCGGTTTTACTGCTTGCTGCACTCATCGGTTCGATCATGATCGCCTGGCCGCGGGGTTCCGCGTCTGAGGAGGAACGTGAGACATGATCCCCTTGTCTTGGTACATCATCTTCGCTGCGATTTTGTTTTGCGTGGGTTTGTACGGCGCCTTGGCTCGTCGGAATGCGCTGGCGATCTTGATGGGTATCGAGCTCATGCTAAACGCTGCGAATGTCAACCTGGTTGCTTTTTGGCGCTACGGCACCCTGGCCATCCGCGGCCAGGTTTTTGCGCTGATCGTGTTCGCCGTCGCTGCGGCCGAGGCCGCCGTCGGTCTGGCGTTGATCATTTCGATCTACCGTCGGCGCACGACGATTGCCGTAGAAGATATCGACATGATGAAGTGGTAGGCGGGTAACGATGCAACCAGAACTCTTGACTTGGCTCATTCCACTTCCCCCGATCCTGGCCTTCTTTCTGATCGTGCTATGGGCCAACCGGAACAACCGCCTCAGCCACACGCTTGCCGTTGGCGCCATGTTGATCTCGTGGGGGCTGGCGATGACCGTCTTCGGCATGGCGATCACCAGCGAACACCTCGGCCAGCATCCCATAGTTTCTTCCGTCCCCTGGCTGCAGACCGGGGAGACTTACTTCAACGTCGGCGTACTGATCGACCCGCTGTCCGCGGTTACGTTGTTCTTCGTCGCCTGGACCTGCCTGGCGATATTCGTATACAGCACCGGCTATCACAACTTCGGGAAGAAAAGAGATCCCGAGGATCGAGCGGGCTTGCCGCCGAAAGCCGGTGGGATCGAGCCCATGTACGCCCGCTTCTTCGCTTTTATATCGCTCTTCGCCTTTGGCATGCTGACCCTGGTGATCTCGGACAACTTGCTGCTGCTGTTCATCGGCTGGGAAATCATGGGCCTCTGTTCGTACTTGCTGATTGGTTTCTGGTACGGAAAAGACTCGGCCAAACGGGCGATGATCAAAGCCTTCATCACCACGAGGGTCGGAGATGTCTTCATGCTGCTCGGACTGGCCTATCTCTACACCGAGACGGGGACGCTCAATTTCCGCCAGATCCTCTTCAACGACGAGGTGCTGCACACCCTGGCTGCGACTCCTTCCGTGATCGCCGGATTCTCGACGGCCGGATTGATCGGCTTGCTGCTGTTCATGGGCACCGTAGGCAAGTCTGCACAGTGGCCGCTGCACGTCTGGCTGCCGGATGCCATGGAAGGTCCCACGCCGGTTTCCGCCATGATCCACGCCGCGACGATGGTCTCGGCCGGCGTCTATCTGGTGCTGCGGTTCTTCCCTCTGCTGACTGCCGGATGGCACGAGGGCATGCCGCTGACACCCACACTTACAACGGTGGCCTTCATTGGCGCCTTCACGGCGCTGTTCGCGGCGACGATCGCGCTGGCGCAGAACGACATCAAACGTGTTCTGGCTTATTCGACGATCTCGCAGTTGGGGTACATGGTGGCTGCCGTGGGCATCGGCGCATACGTTGCGGGTGCCTTCCACCTGATCACGCACGCTTTTTTCAAGGCGCTGCTCTTTTTAGGCTCCGGATCGGTGATCCACGGGATGGAACACGGCGTGCATGCCTCCCAAGAACACACGGACGCACAGAACATGTTCAACATGGGCGGCCTGCGCCGGAAGATGCCGCGCACCTTCTGGACCTTTCTGATCGGTGGATTCGCCCTCTCCGGATTTCCGCTGCTCACGGCTGGCTTCTGGTCGAAGGACGAGATCCTGGCGGACGCCTTCGCCAACCATCAGGCGGTTTTTATCGTCCTGGCGCTGGCGGCCTTTCTCACTGCGTTCTACACCATGCGTCAAATCACCCTCACCTTCCTGGGGAAGCCGCGCACGCCGGCGGCCGGGCAGGCGCACGAATCAGTGTGGTCGATGACCGTGCCGCTGCTGGTGCTGGCGATCTTCGCCGTCGCCGCCGGCTGGATTGGGATTCCGGAAGAGTTCCCGGTGCTCGGGGGCTTGCTGCCGAACTGGTTCCACGAGTTCGTGGGCGGCACGCTGCTGGAACACCCCCGTGCGCTGCCGTTCAACGCCGTGCCGCTGCTGACCTCGGTGAGTGTCGCCCTGACGGGTTTGCTGCTGGGCTGGCTGGTGTATCGGCGCTTGCCATCTGGTGCTGCGGACCCGCTTTCGCGGCCGCTGGGACCCATCTACCGGTTGCTTCAGAACAAGTACTATTTCGATGAGTTGTACGATCTTCTTTTCGTGCGGCCTGCTTACTGGTTTGCGGAAACCTTCGTCTACCGCTGGCTCGACCGCGGTGTGATCGACGGGGTCCTGCACGCGGTAGGCCGGACCGCACTGCGGCTCGGATCGTTCCTGCGCAACGCGATCGACTTGCCCATCGTCAATGGTCTTGGGGACGCTGTCGGAGAGGGCGTGAAACGCGCCGGCCGTCGTTTTCGGTTGATCCAGACCGGCCGGGTGCAGGAGTACCTCGTCATTGGTTTATTGTTCACCAGTTTGTTGCTGTCGTATGTGATTTTCTTCCAGCCATGAGCTGGTTTGCGGGAGACGACCCGGAATGGAAGTCATCCAAGATCATCTGCTCTCATTGATCCTCTTCTCACCGACGGTCGCGGCGCTGTTGATTTTGATGCTGCCGCATTCGCGGGTGAAGGTGATTCGCTGGGCAGCGACTCTGGCCAGCCTGATTCCGTTAGGATTGGCCGTATGGCTGTGGTTCACCTATGACTCTTCGGCGCCTGGATTCCAATTCGTCGAACGCGCCGTGTGGTACGAAGCGATCGGATCGAGTTACTTCCTGGGCGTGGATGGGATTTCCGTATCGATGGTGCTGCTAACTACGCTGCTCACCCCGCTCGCGCTGTTGATTTCCTGGAACGTAGGGGATCGCGTGCGCACGTTCATGGCCCTCTTCCTGCTTCTCGAAACGGGTATGCTGGGCGTGTTCCTTTCCCTCGATCTGCTACTCTTTTTCGTCTTCTGGGAAGTCGGTCTGATTCCGATGTACTTCTTGATCAACCAGTGGGGCAGCGCCAACCGGGAATATGCCTCCTTTAAATTCTTGATTTACACCATGGCCGGGTCACTCGGTTTGCTGCTGGCCATTCAGTTGATCGGCGTGACCGCCGGGACTTTCGATCTGCTCGAGATAATCACCAAATGGACTGCGCTCGATCAGCCCTTGCAGTTGCTGGGTTTGCCGATCACACTTTCCACGAGCACGGTAAAAACCATCGCTTTCTGGGCTTTCGTCGTCGCTTTTGCCATCAAGGTCCCGATCTGGCCCTTCCACACCTGGCTCCCGGATGCCCACACGGAGGCTCCTACCGGCGGTTCGATGATCCTGGCGGGCGTGCTGCTCAAGCTGGGCGCCTACGGTTTCCTGCGCCTGGTGCTGCCGCTGTATCCCGTCGAGGCGAAACAATTTGCCGGCGTTTTGGGACTGCTGGGTACGTTGGCGATCATTTTCGGTGCATTCGCTTCGTGGGGCCAGAATGATTTCAAGCGGCTGGTGGCGTATTCGTCGGTTAACCACATGGGTTTCGTCGTGCTGGGAATTGCTGCCGCGGCTTTCGTTCAAAACGGCAGCCAGGATGCCGTGATCGCCCTGAACGGCGCGGTCTTGCAGATGTTCAATCACGGTCTCTCGGCGGCTGGAATGTTCCTGCTCGTGGGTGTGATCTATGAACGGACGCACTCGCGCGATTTGGATTCGTATGGTGGACTCTTTCCGCTGGCACCGGTTTACGGCGGCATATTGATTTTCACGGGCATGGCGTCCTTGGGTTTACCGGGGTTGAATGGCTTCGTTTCCGAATTTCTCGTCGTACGAGGTAGCTGGCCAATTCTGACCTTGTATACGGCGCTTTCGATGATCGGGCTGTTGATCACCGGCGCGTATATTTTGAAGGGAATCAAGAAAGTGCTTCACGGGCCGCTGAACGAGAAATGGCTGGGTCATCGGCTCGAAATCAACCGACGGGAAATCCTGGCCATCGCGCCGCTCATGCTGCTCATGCTGCTGATCGGTGTGTGGCCGAGTTGGATATTGGGTGTCATCAACAACACCATTCTCCATTTGTTCGGGTGACCGAGGTTGCTGGCGGATGATTGAGATTCGCAATTGCTGTGTACGAGATTATTTCCCGATAACGCGGCTTGCTTCACGGAAGCTAGAGAGTAGCTTATGAATTTTCCAATCCTGAGCGTGATCAGCTTCATTCCCATCGGGACGTCGATGATTCTGCTGCTGCTTCCCGGCGAACGCAAGAATCTCATTCGCTGGGTTGCGCTGGCTGCCGCGGCAACCTGCTTTTCGCTCTCCGTTATGGCATACTTTTCCTACGATCAAACTGTCGGTGGGTATCAATTCGAGGAAGGTCCATTCCCGTGGATCGCGGCGCTCGGCATTTCCTACCACGTCGGCGTGGACGGCATGAATCTGCCCCTCGTTCTGCTTACCGGCGTGGTTATTTTTACCGGCGTGCTGATCTCCTGGGGCGTCGACGATCGGCCGCGGGAATTCTTTGCCTTTCTCTTCATCCTGGCGACAGGTGTGTTCGGTGTTTTCATCTCGCTCGATCTCTTCCAATTGTTCTTTTTCTACGAAATCGCCGTTTTCCCGATGTATCTGTTGATTGCAATTTGGGGCTGGAAAGTCACGCGCGAATACGCGGCGATGAAGCTCACCCTGTATCTCTTTATCGGTTCCGTTATCGCCCTCGTAGGCGCTCTGGCGATGTACTACACCGCTGATATGCACACTTTCGACATGATCGCATTGCAGCAGGCGGGATTTTCAACGGCTTTTCAGCGTTTCTGGTTTCCTTTCGTCTTCTTCGGATTTGCCGTCCTGGGCGGTATCTTCCCGGTCCACAACTGGTCCCCGGATGGCCATGTCGCCGCACCCACAGCGGTTTCGATGTTCCACGCCGGTGTGCTGATGAAACTGGGCGCCTTCGCTGCACTGCGCGTGGGGATCATGCTCATGCCGCAAGGCGCCAGGATGTTTGCTCCGTTGATTCTCGTTCTGGCAACGGTCAACGTGGTCTACGGCGCGTTGATCGCCATGGTGCAGCGGGATTTTAAGTACGTTATCGGGTTTTCGTCCGTCTCACACATGGGTCTGGTGATGTTGGGTTTTGCCACGCTCAACCTGAACGGTCTGACGGGCGCCGGGATGCAAATGTTCTCTCACGGTGTGATGACGGCACTCTTCTTTGCCGTCGTGGGAATGGTGTACGATCGTGCGCACACGCGTGAGATTCCCAGGCTGGGTGGATTTTCGAAGGCCATGCCGCTGGTGGCCGTCGCGTTCATCGTGGGCGGTTTGGTGTCCATGGGAATGCCGGGTTTCTCCGGTTTCATCGCCGAATTCCCGATCTTCATGGGCCTGTGGCAGCGGCAGCCCATCGTGGCCATCATCGCCGCGCTGGGCATCGTCATTACCGCGTCCTACATCATGCGCGTCATCGGCCGTGTTTTCTTCGGGAAGATCCCCGAGGAATTCGAGGGTCACATTCCGAGCATCACCCATTTCGATCGCCTCGCATTGATCTTGTTGGCCGGTATATTGATCCTCATCGGCGTATACCCAACGATTATGGCGCCGCTGGTCGAATCCGGCGCAAATGCCGTCCTGGCGCTTTTCGGAGGTGCATAGGTGGCCTTTGCGGAGTTTGAATCCACCCACGTACTCTTTATTCTCCCAGAGATTCTGCTTCTCAGCCTCGCCGGTTTGATTCTGGCGGTCGATATATTCTGGCGGCGCCAGCGGCGACTGCTCGGATGGGTCAGCGCGGGCGGATTGCTGCTCACGTTTATCGCAACGGTGATGTTCAGCCGGCCGGAAATCGGCGGCGATTCCTTGCTGATATTTGGCGGGATGCTGCGCCACGATTGGATCGGGTTCACCTTCACATTGGTGATCATCTTCGCTGCGACGGTAACCAGTATCATCAGCCTTGATCTGGATGAACTGTCCGTTCAGGGCGAGTATTTCGCCTTGGTGCTCGTGGCTACGTTTGGCATGTGTTTGATGGCCACGGCTGCGGACTTGATGATGCTCCTCTTGGCGATCGAGACCACTTCTATCCCATTGTATATTTTGGCTGGTTTTATCAAGGCAGACGATAAATCCACCGAAGCCGGGATCAAGTATTTTCTTTTCGGAGCTCTGACTTCGGCCGTGATGCTGTATGGCTTCAGTTTGCTGTACGGTTTCACGGGAGAGACCAACATCTACCGCCTGGCAGCCATGATCCGCGTGGAAGCTTTCTCGCCGTGGGTCTTGCTCGGTGCGATGTTGTTAGTCCTCGTAGGATTCGGGTTCAAGGTATCCGTCGTTCCTTTCCATTTCTGGAGTCCGGATGTTTACGAAGGCGCGCCAACGCCGATCACGGCGTTTATCTCGACGGCCTCAAAAGCTGCGGGATTTGCCGTGCTGCTGCGCGTCATGCTGGTGGCATTTCCGACGGTCGAATCCTATTGGACCACATTGCTGGCGATCCTGGCCGCAGCAACGATGACGCTCGGGAATTTACTCGCCATCTCTCAAAAGAACATCAAACGCCTGTTGGCCTACTCCTCGATCGCACATGCCGGTTATGCGCTGATCGGGTTGGTCGCCTTGAGCAGTTTCGGTGCTGCCAGCCTGGTGTTCTACCTGGTTGGTTACGTGGTTACCAACCTGGCCGCCTTTACGATCGTCATCCTGTTTGCTCAGACCGCCGGTTCCGAGCAAATCGCGGATTATGCCGGATTGAGTCGCCGTTCGCCGGGTCTGGCTTTGGCGCTCATGCTGGCACTGCTGTCCCTGGCCGGCATGCCGCCGCTCGTAGGTTTCGTGGCCAAGTTTTACGTCTTTGCCGCGGCGGTGCAAAGCGGCTGGATTTGGTTGGCCATCGTCGCTGTGCTGAATGCCATTATCGGGCTGTACTACTACATGACGATCCTGAAGGTGGTTTACCTCTATCGATCCGATGAAGAACACGTGGCCATCGACGTGCCGAGACCCCTTGCGGTGACTTTGGGGCTTTGTTCGCTGGCGATCGTCGGAATTGGAACGATCAGTGGACCGTGGTTGAATCTTGCCGTGGAAGCGGCAAAAACGCTGTTTTAATTGGACAAGTGCGCTCTTTTGACCCTAAAAAACGCTTGTGATAGAATTCTCTGACGATGGCCCAAAACGGTAATCCACCCGGTACAGCGCAAAACCATTTGGGATTCTCTCAGGCACTTATCGGTGTATTCGGAAAAGTTGGATGTCTAACCCTCTTCCTGGTCATCATCCCAATCGTCATCGGCTTGCTCATCGATCTGCATTTCAACACTCAGCCGATCATCACAATCGTTTTTGTGTTGGCAAGCTTCCCATTAACGATGTTCCTGATCTATCGAGTGGTACTGCACAGCACCGCTGGTCTTGGCAAGCAAACTGAGTCTCAGGATTCTGAACACGAGGAGGTTACGCGTGGAGGAAACCCGTAAGTGGCGCTGGGGCGTCAATCGCTGGTTTGTCTTCCTGTTTATCATACTGGGTGTGTTTGCCGCCAAAGCTTTTCCTCCGATCCTGCCGCACGTACAGTTACCGGCTGAAGAGTTGGCCGGCCCCATCACGGTTCCCCTCGTCGGCGAGATATATCTCACCAACACAATCCTTGCCACGTTAATCGTCGATCTCATTGTGCTGCTGCTGGCTTTTGCCGTGCATCGTGCAATTCGCAGCGGTGAGCTGGTGTTCAGGGGGGTCGTCGGTGCGATACAGACCGTACTGGAAGCGCTGTACGAATTGGCGGAAACGACGGCGGGCAAATGGGCAAAGCAGTTTTTCCCCTGGATGGCGAGCATCGTCCTCATCGTACTCATGGCGAATTGGATGGAATTGATCCCCGGCGTCGACAGCATCGGGCTGGTTCACAGCGTTCAAGGTGAAGGGTATCCTATTCGGGAACTAGGACAGCTTGGGAATCTGTCGATCGTCACCATCGTAAAGGAAAGCGCGCAAGCCGCTGAGGCATCGACCTCCGGATCGTATTCGATCGTGCCCTTTGTGCGGGTGGTGTCGACAGACTTGAATTTCACCGTGGCGCTCGCCCTGACCGCCGTGATCATGGTGCAGGTTTACGGAATTCGAGCCTTGGGCCTGTCGTATTTCAAGAAGTTCATCAACGTCAAGCCCATTTTCAGCAAACCTATCTTTGGGGTCATCGACTTCGCCGTAGGTCTACTGGAAATCGTCAGCGAAGTCTCGCGCATCATCTCGTTTTCCTTCCGGTTGTTCGGCAATATTTTTGCCGGATCGATCCTGCTTTTCGTGATTGGCAGTCTGGTTCCGGTATTTGCACAGACGATATTTCTTGCTTTGGAATTTGGCGTCGGTTTGATTCAAGCCATCGTGTTCGGTGTGCTGGCCATGATCTTCATGGCACAGGCAACCGCTGGACACGGAGATGAAGCCCACGAAGGGGCTTAAACTCGAAAAATCGAAAAAGGAGGGCAGCGTACATGGATTATGAATCCGCCCGCATTCTCGGAAAACTCATTGGTGCCGGACTCGCTACCCTGGGTATGATCGGAGCCGGTCTCGGGATCGGCGTCGTTGGTAGCGGAGCGCTACAGGCGATGGGGCGCAACCCCGACGCTTCCGGCATGATCCAGACGAACATGGTCCTTGGCATCGCATTCGCAGAGGCCGTGGCGATCTACTCGCTGGTCGTCGCCTTGCTCATCCTCTTCGTAGGATAATGGACCGGTCGGATCGATCCTGAGTAGGAGGATACCCTTGAAAGCGTTAGGCATAAACCTTGGCTATCTACTCGTACAAGTTTTAAATTTCCTGATTCTTTTCGTCGTGCTGCGCAAATGGGTGTTTATCCCCATCGTCGAGCTTCTCGAGCGGCGGCGCGCAACCGTGGAGCAGGGCTTGCAGGATGCACGCGAGGCGGCTGAAGCTCGCGCCAACGCCGAAGAAGAAGCGGAATCGATTCTCGATAAAGCCCGTCAGGAAGCGGCGAAAGTCGTGCGTGAGGCCGGCGAGCGTGCGGGAAATACGGCCATCGACATTAAAAACGAGGCGGATCGGCAGGCGATGCACATTCGCGAGGTCGCCAAGGATGAAAGCGAACAAGCGAAAATCCAGGCGCTGCGCGATCTGCGCGGGCAGGTGGCTGCTTTGGCCATCGCCGCGGCCCAGAAGGTCATCGGCGAGGCGCTCGATGAAAAACGCCAGCGCGCTTTGATCAATGACTTCTTCAGCGGAGTGCGGGACGGTAAAGTGGTCTTGCTCGAAGATGAGAGACTCACCGGCAGCAGCGCTGAAGTCACCAGTGCCCTGCCGCTGACGGACAAGGAACAGGAAGTCGTGAAACGCGAGGTGCTGAGTAAATTGGGCGGAACCGCGACGGTTAGTTTCCACGTGGAAACAGGTATCTTGGGTGGGTTGGTGATACGCGTGGGTGACAAGGTGCTGGACGGTTCGGTCGCGGGTAAGCTTGAAAGCTTGCGTCAGTCCCTCGAATGATCCTTCATACGGGGATGCGTTTGTGTTTCGTAGAAACACTACGTATTAACCGTGTGTTTTCCGGAACATGCGTTTAACTCGAATTTTACGCAATTTGGACGGAATCGACCTCGGCGGTCAGCCGGATTTCGAGATCACGAAGCTGACCGCCGATTCGCGCACCGTGCAGGAAGGCGCGCTGTTCGTGGCTCTCAGTGGAAGCGAGAATGACGGACATGACTTTCTGGCCGATGCCGAACGAAGAGGGGCGGTTGCCGCCGTCGGAGAGAAAAACGTTCCCGGACTGGACATCCCTTATTTTCAGGTTCTCGATTCGCGCCTGGCCTTGGCCCAGATCGCAGCCGCCTGGTACGATCATCCCTCGCGCAAATTGGTTCTCATCGGGGTCACCGGCACGGACGGCAAGACGACGACCGCCAGTTTGATCTACCAGATACTGCGCAATGCAGGCTGCGCAGCCGGCCTGCTCACCACGCTCAATGTGGTCATCGGCTCTCAGAGGCTGGACACGGGATTGCACGTAACCACACCGGACGCCCTCGAGGTTCAGGGATACCTGGCGCAGATGGTCGACGAAGGGATCACGCACTGCGTCCTGGAGGCCACGTCCCACGGTTTGGCTCAGCAAAGGGTCGGGGCATGCGAATTCGACGTTGCTGTCGTCACCAACATCACCCACGAACATCTCGATTATCACGGCTCCTACGAGGCGTACCGGCAGGCAAAGAGCCGGTTGTTCTCGCAAGGATTGCGGGGTGCACGCAAGCCATCCGCGCCCGAAAAAACGGCGGTGCTCAATCGTGATGACGCTTCTTATGATTTCCTGCGCGGGGTCGCGGATGCGCACTGCCTGACCTACGGATTGGAGGAGAACGCCGACGTCTATGCGAGGGACATCGAAAGCCGCAGCGCAAGCCTGCATTTCACGGCCTGCAGCGCTGACTTTGAAGTGAAGATCGAGAGTAAATTGATTGGGAGTTATAACGTTCCTAACTGTCTGGCTGCGTTGACCGTCGCCGTCGAAGCGTTGGGGATCGCCCCGCCGGCGGCTGCGGAAGGGATCGCTCAGCTCCAGCGCGTTCCGGGGCGCATGCAGCGTATCGATTTGGGACAATCGTTCACCGCCATCGTCGATTTTGCCCAC
>Ga0307426_1001665_pt1 | contig 14406 bp, 10 predicted proteins | sample SalMarWE160340MG_FD_202165 | JGI IMG/M metagenome (GOLD analysis project Ga0307426, IMG submission 202165) | Salt marsh sediment microbial communities from the Plum Island Ecosystem LTER, Massachusetts, United States - WE1603-40 | ecosystem: Environmental > Aquatic > Marine > Intertidal zone >... | reverse complement strand
CTATCTATTTTTAGTCAAGGTGTTTGAGGCGATCGGGCTGGGACATTTCGCCCATGCCTATCCCCATGTAATTTATTCCTGGTTTGCGATGCTCCTGCTGATTATCTTTGCGGTCTTGGCTACCCGCAAAATAGAGATGATCCCCACCAAAGGGCAGAACTTCTTTGAGATTGTTATCTCCGGCATGGAAGAGTTTATGGTCGATATCACCGGTGAAGAAGGACGCTGGTTCTTCCCGATTATTGCCACCATATTTATTTATATTGCCACCTGCAACTTAATGGGACTGATCCCCGGGTTCTATCCCCCCACTGCCAGCATCAATACAACCGTATCCTGTGCAATCCCGGTGTTTGTGTTTACGCATTTTATCGGTGTCAAATGCCACGGCATAAAATATATCAAGCATTTTCTAGGACCTGTTTGGTGGCTGATCCCAATAATTTTACCCATTGAGATCATCGGTCATCTGGCAAGGGTTCTGTCCCTTTCCTTCCGTCTTTTCGGCAACATAACCGGTCATGAACTGGTGCTGGCGATATTGTTCATGCTGGCCGGTGCTTTCTTTGCGCCGCTGCCGATCATGGCAATGGGTATTTTCGTGTCATTCGTCCAGGCCTTTGTCTTCTTCCTGCTGTCAATTATGTATTTCAGCGGTGCCATGGAGGAAGCACATTAAAAGATAATGCCTAAATTGCCTAAAATTGAAAAATGCCTAAAATTAAGGATCCGAATCTATTTTAAAATAATTTGATAGCTGGTTGGTTAGTGGAATTTGCATCGTGCCGACGAAAATGTCTCCTTGCCATAAATCCTGCACCAACCGGTTACGAATCAACTATTCAACCATTCAACCAGTCAACCAAACTTACAATGGGTGAAATGGAAGAAGCCCAATAACATATCAACCAAAGGAGGTAAACTAGAGTATGGAAACGAAAGCATTAGAGTTCTTTATTGCGTGTGTTACGGCGGCCGGCTTCGGTATTGCGATTGCGGCATTTGGCTGTGGTATCGCCCAGGGTATCGGACTGCGCGCAGCAGTCGAGGGTATTGCCAGAAACCCCGAATCATCCGGTAAGGTTACCGTTACCATGTTGATCGGTCTTGCGCTGATCGAATCGCTGTGTATCTATGCACTCGTCGTTGCTTTGATCCTTATTTTTGCGCATCCCCAGGCAGCCTCGATTGCCGCTTTGTTTTCTCACTAGTAACATGAGATGCGTTCGTTCACTCACCCCAAAGGGCTGTGTCCGCCAGGCGGACACAGCCTTTTTTTTATTTCTTTAGTTTTCAGACCGCCTGCCGATATAGCCCTTATGGGGCTGCAACCCATCAGTACACAAACAAGCTGGAATTTAATATACCCGTGGTTTAGAAGCACACATTCGGTCAAAGAGGTGATTGATGATGGACGAAAATCATATCCTGCAGCAACTAAATAAAATCAAGGATATTCCAACGCTGCCAACCATTGTATTTGAACTGAACCAACACCTGGAGAATCCGGAGACTTCCATCGCCAAAGTCAGTGAGACCATCGAAAAAGATCAGGCCATGGCCCTGAGAATACTCAAGCTGGTCAATTCGGCCTTTTATGGTTTCAAATCCAGGGTCAGTGACATTAAAAATGCCGTGGTTTTGCTGGGCTTTAATGCCGTGCGCAACGCGATTGTGTCCGTCTCGGTCATCAATGCCTTGCCCAAGAGTCTTTTGTTCCAGGATTTTGAAATGAACGCGTTCTGGAAGCATTCCCTGGCAGTGGCGGTGACCAGCAAAAATATTGCCCAGAAGGCGGGCATGGAATCACCGGACAATTGTTTTGTCGGCGGGCTGCTGCACGATGTCGGAAAAGTGATCCTGGCCCAATATTTCCAGGATTTGTTTGTCAGGGTTTGGGAGCACATGCAAAAAGAATGTGTGTCTTTTTATCAGGCGGAGCTGCGCGAACTGCCGGTCGATCATGCCAGGATCGGCGCCCATCTTGCCGAGCGCTGGACACTGCCCCAGGGTTTGATCGATGGGCTGCGCTGGCATCACGAGTTTCAGCCGGATATCCCCAACGCCAATTTTGTCATGATCATCCATCTGGCCAACATTCTGGTCAACGGCTATGACGAAAATCCGGATTGTGCGATCGATATGACCAGCATGCATCCGGAGGTGGTCAAATTTTTAATGAAGCAGCTGGAAGATACGGCCGATTGGTATTCCAGCCTGTCCGGTGAAATTGAGGCGGCCTACGATTTATTCCTGGACCCGGACTTCTGACAGAGGACAGATTTTTGAAGTCGGAAGTGGGAATGCGGAAGTCGGAAAAAACAGATAAGATGCCAGATGACAGAGAACAGAGGACAGAGAACAGATGCTATGAGGCTGGGAGGTTTAGGAGGCTGGGAAGCCGGAGGGCGGGAACTAATTTTTTCCGTATTCCGCATTCCAACTTCCCTCCGGGGCGCAGAACCCTATGGGCCGAATTCCGAATTCCTTAAACCCTCCACCATCTGACATCTACCATTTACCTTCCACCCTAAGCCGTGCGCCATACGCCGTGCGCCTTTTTCCTTTCTCCTTAAACCTATCCACTATCAGCTATGAGCTATGAACTGGGGCGCCAGCGCCCACCCCGCACCCCGCATCAAGCCTTGAGGATCTTCGCCAGGTATTGCCCCGTATAGGAGTCACTGACCTGGGTGATCTCTTCGGGCGTCCCGCTTCCGATAACATAGCCTCCCGCGTCACCTCCTTCCGGGCCAAGATCGATGATATAATCGGCGGTCTTGATGACATCCATATTGTGCTCGATGACGATGACGGTATTGCCTGCCTCCACTAGCTGATTGAGCACATCCAGCAGTTTGCGGATGTCATCGGCATGCAGACCGGTGGTCGGTTCATCGAGAATATAAACGGTTTTGCCGGTTCCCTTTTTGCTGAGTTCGCGGGAAAGCTTTACCCGCTGGGCTTCTCCGCCCGATAACGTCGTGGCCGGCTGCCCGATCTGTATATATCCCAAACCCACCTCCTGCAAGGTTTGCAGCTTTGATTTGATTTTCCCAATCCTCGCGAAAAAGGCCGTGGCCTGATTGACGGTCATCTCGAGGATCTCCTTGATGTTTTTGCCTTTATAGCGAATCTCCAGGGTTTCACGGTTATATCGCTGGCCTTGACACACATCGCAGGCGACATAGACATCGGGTAAAAAGTGCATTTCGATTTTGATGATACCATCGCCCTGGCATGCCTCACAGCGGCCGCCCCTGACATTGAAGCTGAATCGGCCGGGTTTATAGCCCCGCAGGCGGGCTTCGGGGGTGCGGGATAAAAGATCTCTGATAAGCGAAAACACGCCGGTGTAAGTCCCGGGATTGGATCGCGGTGTTCGGCCGATAGGCGACTGATCGATATGGACAATTTTGTCAATATGCTCAACACCCCGCACATGGGTGTGGGCGCCTGCCGGGATACCGGCCTGGCGAAGTCTTTGAACCAGGGCGGGATAAAGGGTTTCCAGCACCAGCGTGGATTTGCCGGATCCGGACACGCCGGTGACACACGTAAAACAACCCAGTGGAAATGCAGCATTGATTTTTTTTAAATTATTGCGGGAGGCACCTTCGACTATCAGTGTTTTGCGGCTGTTGGTGCGCCTGGCGGCGGGAATCGGAATTGATTTGCGTCCTGATAAATACTGCCCCGTCAGAGAGGTGTCATGGGTCAGCAGATCGACGGGCACACCGGCAAAAACCACCTGCCCGCCGTTGACCCCCGCGCCGGGTCCCATGTCCACGATATAATCGGCGGCCCGAATGGTTTCTTCATCATGCTCCACCACCAGCACGGTGTTGCCGAGATCGCGCATTTTAAACAGGGTGTCCAGCAGGCGCTGATTATCTTTCTGGTGCAGTCCGATGCTGGGCTCATCCAGTACATACATTACCCCCGTCAGCTTGGAGCCGATCTGGGTGGCCAGACGAATGCGTTGACTTTCACCGCCCGACAGCGATTGGGCCGCACGGTCGAGGGTCAGGTAGGATAGCCCGACATTTTGTAGAAACCCAAGACGTTCTACGATTTCCCGCAGGATTCTGCGGGCAATGATCTCTTTGATACCTTCCAGGCGCAGATCCAGGAAAAAATCGCGGCAGCGGGATACCGACAAAGCCGTGATTTCAGAAATATTGTGATTGCCGATTTTCACTGATCGGCCGGCCCGGTTTAATTTTGTTCCACCGCATTCCGAGCAGGGCCGAAAGTTCATGTATTGGTTAATTTCTTCCCGGATATAGTTGGAATCGGTCTCGCGGTAGCGGCGTTCCAAATTGGGAATGACACCTTCAAACGGCTTTTGAAATGTGTAGCGGCGATTGCCGCGTTCAAAATAAAAAGTGATCGGCCGGCTGCCGGAGCCGTAAAGCAGGACGCGTTGAAAATCTTCCGGCAGATCTTTGTAGGGCGTGTAGATATCGACCCCATAGTGTTGGGTCAACGCATCTAAAAACTCAATAAAATGCATGCTGTTTCTTTTGGCCCAGACCGCCACGGCACCCTCGCGCAGGCAAAGCTCACGATTTGGGATGATCAGCTCCGGATCCAACTCGGTCGTTCGCCCCAGACCATCGCAGTTGGGGCAGGCACCCTGGGGAGAATTGAAAGAAAAGCTGGCGGGTGTAAACTCAGGATAACTGATGCCGCATGTCAGGCAGGCGGATTTTTCACTGAAAAGGATCGTTTCTTTGTCCGGGATGTCCACGGCGGCGAGGCCGTCCGCCTGGGCCAGTGCCAGCTCCAATGAATCCGCCAGGCGTTTGCGAACCGCTTCTTTAATGATGAGGCGATCCACGACCACGTCGATATCATGCTTTTTGGTTTTGCCGATTTCGCCGACTTCTTCGATCTCCAGCGCTCGGCCGTCCACGCGCACCCTTGCATAGCCTTCCTTTTTCAGTCGTCGGAATAGCTTTTCGTGACTTCCCTTCTGATCCCTTACCAGGGGAGCCAGGATCATCACCCGGGTACCCTCGGGCAATGACATGACGCTGTCCACGATCTGATCGATGGTTTGGGAAGCAATGGGACGGCCGCACTGATAACAGTGAGGTGTTCCGACCCTGGCATACAGCAGGCGCAGGTAGTCATAAATTTCAGTCACCGTGCCGACCGTCGAACGCGGATTATGGCTGGCTGTTTTCTGCTCGATGGCAATGGCAGGCGAAAGGCCTTCGATCAGATCCACATCAGGTTTGTCCATGCGTTCTAAAAATTGGCGGGCGTAAGTCGACAGGGATTCCACATAACGGCGCTGACCTTCGGCGTAAAGGGTGTCGAAGGCCAGGGTCGATTTGCCCGATCCGGACAGGCCGGTGATGACCACGAGTTGGTCGCGCGGCAGTTCAATATCGATATTCTTAAGATTATGCTGCCGCGCTCCCCGAATAATTATTTTTTCGGAAGACATGTCTTGTTTTTTCCTCAATTAAGGTACCGCAAAAAAGCGAACCGCAGAATATCGAATATCCAATAATTTTGCCGCAGAGATCGCTAGTGGTATCTCGGAACCGCTAAGCGCCTATTCTGATTGAAGTTTATCACGCCCGAAAGTTATGAACATTTTTATTAAAAACTTTTTTGAAAATTGAAGATATTGAATGATATTTAGAGAATTCATGAGAAGTCTCGATTGTTAATAACTAGCGGCAATTCATGGATATGCTTAAAATGCTTGATAAAATCTATGGGTATAAAAAGTTTGAATTTAAGCCATGTCGTCAGGCGGTCTATAAATAACTTAAATGATAACGGGAAGATAAAAATTGTTCAAAAGATATTTGCCGGAAAACTTAAACCACAGTTTATCAGGTTTGACACATTCCGGCTGATGCCTTAAATGGAGGCACATGTTTTCTTCTGGCTAGTGAACAACGTGATGTAAACCTTCCCAGCCGAATTAATTCATTCGAATAACATTAACTTAAACCCGGCGGTTTTTTCAACCGCAAAGCATTGGCTTTATCTTCAAAGCAGGATACCGGACAAGAAAATTACACCCTATGGAAGCCGTCTGGACGAACGTAAAATCTGCGATTAAAAAACGCATTGCCGCTCACAGTTACAAAATGTGGATTGATCCTTTGAAAGTCGGTCAATCCGACGACAATTCCTGGATTGTCTTCTGCCCGAATTTTTTTTCCAAAAAACGGGTGCAAGGCCTTTACGGCGAGATGCTGAAAATTGCCCTTCAAACCGCACTGGGGCACGCATGCGAGCTTACTTTTGAAATATCCAACAAGCCCGCTGAGCCAAAACCCAAAGGGGACGATGAGTTTCAGCTGCCCCTGCCCAACGACAATGTGCGACCATATAACGGACGATTTTTACGCCGGGATTTTACCTTCGATCTGTTTGTCGTCGGCAGCAATAATGATTTTGCCTATTCAGCATCCCTGGCACTGGCGTCCCGCAAAAACACCCAGCAAAATGCCTTATTCCTGCTGTCTAAGACCGGTATGGGAAAAAGTCATCTGTCCCAGGCTATCGGTCATCATGTTATGTCAATCCATCCCAGGGATCAGGTCTATTATATTACGGCTGAAGACTTCAGCAACGAGATGGTTCAGGCCTACCGGCACAACGCTATTGATAAATTTAAAGATAAATATCGCAACCACTGTGATGTCCTGCTTTTGGAGGATGTTCATTATCTTAGCGGCAAAGAGCGCACCCAGATAGAGCTTGCCTTGACGCTGGACACCCTTTTCGAATCCGGTAAACGAATCATATTTTCCAGCTGTTATCTGCCGGCGGATATTCCCAAACTCAATGACAAGTTAAGTTCCCGTTTGTCTTGCGGGCTCATATCAACCATTGACCCGCCTAACTTCAGAACCCGCGTGCGGATCCTGCAAAAAAAGGTGTGGGCCAACGCGTATCAGCTTCCTGAAAACGTAATTCATTATCTGGCGGGCGAATTGACCGAGGACGTCCGTCAGCTCGAAAGCGGACTCAACGGCGTGGCCGCGAAATCATCCCTGCTGGGAATACCGGTTGATCTCAAACTGGCTGAAAGTGTCGTTAAAAATATTGTCCGCCAGCGCAAACGCATCACCATCGATATTATCAAGAAACTGGTATGCAAATATTATAATATCGGCTTGGATGATATCGCTTCCAGCTCCCGCAAACAAAACTTTGTCAGACCCAGACAAATAGCCATCTACCTGGCACGGTGCTATACGGATGCGCCGCTGCAGACCATCAGCAAATCCTTCAATCGCTATCATGCCACCGCGTTGCATTCCATCAACTGCATTGAACGCGGGCTAAAACAGGACAGCGCCATTCAGAAACAGGTCGGGTTCTTCCGCCAGAAGCTGGAAACCGGCAAATTTTAATCCCCATTCGGCCATAATTACTGCTGAACAAATTCATTTTTCAGCTCCAGTAATGCGAGCATTTCATTGTGGATATGACCATTGGTGACCAGAATCTCTTCATTGCCCACGTGGTATGGCTGATTTGAAAATGTTGTCACCTTCGCACCGGCTTCGGCTGCAATCAGGGCCCCGGCAGCCGTATCCCACGGCTTCAGGTGCTGCTCCCAGAATCCTTCAAAGCGGCCGCAGGCCACATAACAAAGATCAAGGGCGGCAGAGCCCAGTCTGCGCACGGCTTGAGAGGCCTTCAGACAATTGCCGTATCTGGTCATTACCGGTTCGAAGACTTCCCGGATGTTATACGGAAAGCCGGTAACCAGCAGGCTTTCTGAAACCGCGCGGCTTGAAGATACCCGAATCGGTCGGCCGTTGAGTTGCGCTCCGTGCCCGCGGATGGCGGAATACAGCTCACCGTCGACCGGGTTTAAAACGATTCCGAGAACAAGTTCCTTGCGGTATGTCAGCGCGATGGATATGCCGAAAATCGGAATCCGGTGGGCGAAATTGACCGTACCGTCCAACGGATCGATAATCCACCGGTATTCGGTCGCACCTTCTTTCAGGCCGCATTCTTCGCTCAAAAAGGCGTGCTCCGGAAATCTGTTCTGAATCGTGGTGATAATCTCTTCTTCGGATTCGGTATCGGCCTCGGTAACAATTTCAACAGCATCTTTTTTGCGGATCCGGGAAATGTTGCCGAATCGCGACTGCAGTATTCGCGCCGCTTTATAAGCGGCGGCAATCGCCACCTGTTTACAGGGTTTAAGATCCATAGTTTCAATCCTCAATAGCGATTTTCTCTATAATCGTTTCCATTTTCTCAATCAGGGGCAGCAATGTTGATCTCGAGCGCGCTGAAATGGCGGTACCGTCGAGTTTCCGGCTTAATTGCGCAATGGTTTCAGGGTCGAGAAGATCCATTTTATTCAATACCCGCAGGGTTGCGGTCTGCTGCAAATTAAGATCGGCCAGGATTTTTTCAACGGATTCGATCTGTTCTTCAACCTGCGGATTGCTGATATCGATAATGTGCAGCAAAAGATCCGCATTTTCAAGTTCCTCCAGAGTGGCGCGAAATGCGACCATGAGGTCTCTGGGCAAATCCCTTATAAATCCTACCGTATCCGTAATAATGACTTCAATATCGCGCGGAAACCGCAGCCGTCGGCTGGAGGGATCCAGCGTGGCGAAAAGGCGGCTTTCAGCGATTACCTTGCTTTTTGTCAGAGTATTGAGCAGGGTTGATTTGCCCGCGTTGGTATATCCGATGATGGATACAATCGGCAGTGCTTTTTTGAGTCGCTGGGATTTTTGTTGACTTCTATGTTTTCTGACCGCAAGCAATGCCTTCTCCAGTTGGGCGATGCGGTCGCGTGCCCGCCGCCGATTGATTTCCAGTTTGGTTTCGCCCGGTCCGCGTCCGCCGATACCGCCGGTTAAGCGTGACATGGCGGTGTTTTTCGTCACCAGGCGGGGCAGCAAATACTTCAGCTGGGCCAGCTCGACTTGCAGCTTGCCCTGTCGTGTCTGGGCCCGCTGGGCAAAAATATCAAGTATGAGCTGGGTGCGGTCGATGACCTTTAAATCGATCTGGTCCGTAATGGATCGAATTTGGGACGGATTGAGCTCCTGGTCGAAGATGATCATGCTGGCAGCCTCCTGCAGCGCTAAAATGGCCAGGTCCTGCAGTTTGCCGGGGCCGATCAACAGCCGGGAATCCGCTTTGCTGCGATGTTGTATCTCGGTTCCGATAACATCGATACCGCCGGAGCGGGCAAGCTCCTGGAGTTCGGTCAGTGATGCTTTGGATTTAGGTTTTGCCTCTGACGACACACTGACCAACAGGGCCCTTTCAGTTTCACCGTCGGCCTGATACCCGATGCTCTCACGGGATAGCTCGTCTTCCAGCGCCTGGATGAGCTCCAGGCAGTCGATGTCCAGGTTGCCGGGACTTAGCGGCGGCAGCATCCGGTAAGGTTTTTTTTGTGGCTCACCGGGCATGATATGCGCCACGTGGATCTTTTGGGGTATTCCATCGTCGCTGCTGTTGATCACTGCCATCAAATCCAGCCTCAGCAAAGCCAGGTCGGTGAGATCGTCCGTGGTCAGCGCTTCATGGTCCAGATGGGTATGAATGCATCGCAAGCCGATTAAACGCCCGGGAGCGGCGCGGTATGCGCTGGTGTGCGGAATGACGATTCTTTTACTGTCACCGATAATGACAGATGCCACTTTGCTGCGCCGGTTTACCATAATACCGATCTGTCGGCGTATTTCACGCGACAGCCGGCACAGATCGCGCGCCAATTCATGGGGCAGCAGAAACTCCGGTGCGAAGCGGCGGCGGTATAAGTTGCCCAGTCTTTTGATTTGATTCGGCTTCAGGCCGGTAGTATTTCCGTAAAGCTTTTTCAAGAATGTGGTTTGATGTGTGATGTCAGCTTCTGGCAAGCGCTTCTTCAGACGCCAGATTCTCAAAACGGGTATAGGAATTAAGGAATGTCAGATAAACGTCTCCTGTAGGACCGTTGCGTTGTTTTGACAGTAGAATTTCGGCAATCCCTCTGTTGGGGTTGTCTTCTTCTTTATTATATACCTCATCTCTGTATATGAATGCAACGACATCGGCATCCTGTTCCAGAGCCCCGGATTCCCTTAAATCGGAAAGCCGGGGTCTTTTATCGGTGCGCTGCTCAAGCATCCGGTTAAGCTGTGACAGCGCCATGACCGGCAATTCAAGCTCTTTGGCAAGGGCTTTCAAAGCCCGGGATATCTCGGATATTTCAAGATCCCTGCGTTCGGCGCCTGCCCGTCCCTGCATGAGCTGTAGATAATCAATGATGATTAAGCCGATATTTTTATCCATTTTTAGCCGACGGGCTTTGGCGCGTATTTCCATGGCCGACAGACTCGGTGAATCGTCGATGTATATGGGTGCTTCAGATAGAATTCCGGCGGCATCGGTTAACCGGTGCCAATCCTCCATGCTGAAAAAACCGCCCTTTAAGCGTGATGAATCGATGTGCGCTTCCGAACACAGCATGCGCAGAGACAGCTGCTCTTTGGACATTTCCAGCGAAAATACGGCCACCGGAACGCCGGCATCTACGGCGGCGTTGCGGGCTATATTCAATGCCAGCGCAGTTTTGCCCATGCTGGGACGAGCGGCTAATATGATGAGGTCGGAGTTCTGCAATCCCGAAGTCAAATTGTCCAGGCGGCTAAACCCCGTTGGGACTCCGGTGACCAGGCTGCGATTACCCTGCTTCTCCTCCAGGGTTTCAATGTTACCGAGAATGATTTTACTGAGTGGAAAAAAAGACTGCCGGGCTTTTTTTTCGGAAATTTCAAAAATCGCCGTTTCCGCATAGTCGATAACATCATCGGCATTGCCTCTTTCTTCGAAACAGCGTTTGACAATGGCGTTGGCTTTTTCAATCAGACGTCTCAGCGAGGCTTTGTCATGAACAATTTTAGCATAATGCTGGGCGTTGACTGCCAGCGGTACCGCGTCAACCAGCCTTGCAAGATAGCTGGCGCCGCCGACCTCTTCCAACTGGCCGTTTTCCTTTAATTTATTGGCCAGGGTGACCAGGTCTACCGGTTCGGCCTTGTCAAACAGGTCGATAATGGCGGCATAAATTTTTTGATGGGCGGTGCGGTAGAAGTCGACCGCTGCCAGTGTTTCGATAACATCCAGCAACGCATCGTTATCGATCAGGATGGCACTGATAATGGCTTCTTCCGCTTCGATGTTTTGCGGCGGCAGACCATAGGGTGCGATATCTTTGGATGTTTGTCCCTGGCGTTCGGACATAGGGCCTCAAATTAGGGGCTCTGCCCCGATTGGAATGTTGGAATACTTGAAATTCCGAGAAATCACTCGGGTACGATTTCAACGGTAACTTCAGGTTCGACCTGCTTGTATACCCGAATCGGAATTTTATAACTGCCAAGGGCCTTGAGCGGTTCATTCAGCAGCACCATTCTTTTTTCCACCACGATGTTCTGCGCGGCCAGGGCATCGATAATATCTCTGACTGTGACCGATCCATACAGGCGGTCTTCTTCACTGACCTTGGCGGATATTTTACAGGCGACACCTTCAAGTTTTGTAGCCATCTCTTCGGCCAATTTTCGCTCTTTGGCGATTTGGACTTCAAATTTGGCCTTTTCGTGTTCCATCCTACGGCGATTCTGCGGCGTGGCCAAAACCGCTTTGTCTTGGGGCAGCAGGTAATTGCGCGCATAACCGGCGGCGACATTAACTTCACTGCCGATAATACCCAGGGAACTGATTGTCTCTTTTAAAATTACTTTCATAATCAAAACCTCCGCGATATAAATGAATATTGAAGATTGAAAATTGAATATTTTTGGAATTCTATCTGAATTCAATCTTCAATTTACAATCCAACTAGCCTTCCGGTTTGCCCGGTCTTCTAAAATTTACCCACATATCAAAAAAACCGAGACCGATGACGGCCAGCAATATCAATTGCTGCAGGGCAATCAGGGCGTACAAAAAAAAACGGATAACCCTGGGAAACCGCTTTTTCTCAAAATAGAACGAAACGATCGCGATTCCCTGAAAAAAATAAACGGTCATTAGAATTAACAGGCCGTTTAGGCCGATGACTTTCAAGGCCGTTATCGGTATAAACAGCGCCAGACCGCAGCCGATAACCCCCCAGACCAGAACTTCAGGGGCTTTCCACATCTGCAACGGTCCAAAATCCGGATAAAAAAGCGACCGCTTTCTCAGGACCGGTTTTGCTAAAAGAATATTGGTCCAGGCAACAAAAAGCGTCGACATCGTCACCAGGGCGGGCAGGATTGTCACCAGAGCATGCCGGATTTGCTCCAGCGAACGGGATATCACCTGAATATTCTCTTCCGACATCCCCATGCTCTGATACAATGCCAGAGTCAGCTCCAGATTTTTGGCAACATATTCGGATACAACGGTGTATATACCATCACCGGATATCAAGCTGAAAATGATCAGGCCGATCAAGCCGGAAAGCAGTACGCCGCCGCTGGCATAAAGCAGGGTTTTGTCAATCGAAAGGTTAAATTCGAACAATTCACCCAGCATGAATCCGAGCAGCAATAGACCACCAAAGAATATTAGGTCCGTGGACATACCGCCGATCACAATTACCAGTATCAGGCCCGAGATTATCGGGATAAGACTGCCGTTTATCCTTCCCAGCTTCAGGCGGTAAAAGATGATCGGCAAGGGAATAAATAGTGCACCTACGAACCCGACGATCGGAATAAACACCGACACTAAGAAAATCAGGCTTGTGATTAATACACCATTGACTATATCCTTTGCCATTGCTCTTACAGTGCCGCTTAAAGGTGTGGGGGAAATCCGCTTCACTGCCCTGCGGCCGAATTGTCTAGCGAAATTCGACTGTCCCTACATAAGGCAGAAAGGCAATCGTTCGAGCCCGTTTGATTGCGTGGGTTAGGGTTCGCTGATGTTTGGCACAACAACCGGACAATCTTCGGGGAATGATTTTACCGCGTTCGGTAATAAAATATCTAAGCGATTTTGAATCCTTGTAACTGATCTCAAGACTTGTATCCGCACAGAACCGGCAGACTTTCCGGCGATGAAATACTCTTCTCTTTCTTCTGGGTTTCTGGTCTTTTCGGTTGGATCTTGAAGGTGCGGCCATGTTTTATGCCTCCTCTTTTTTTTCCGATGGGGTTGTCTCATCTGCAGATTCATCGACATCAGCGGCGGGTGCCTCCGGCTCCGACTCGGCTTCTGCCTGCGCTTCTTCTTCTGCATCTTCTACAGGTGACGCTGCCGCCGCTTTCCGGGTCTGCGTTTCTGCCGCTGCATCTTCTACAGGTGACGCCGCCGCCGCTTCCCGGGCCTGCGTTTCTGCCGCTGCCCTTTCAAGTTCGCGTTTGCTTTCCGCCGCCGCCTGTTCTGCCTTGACTTTTTCAAGATCGACATCTTGGTCCAGCAAAACGGTCATATACTTGAGTGCCCGATCATCGATGCGAAAAAAACGCTCAATTTCATTGACCAACTCTGCCTCACCGCAGTAGTCTAACCTGACATAATAGCCGCGTTCCCTTTTCCTGATCTCGTAAGCCAGCCTTTTTTCGCCCCAAACATCCTCGAAAACCAAGATCCCGTTCATCTGGGTGATCAGTTCTTTGACCCGTTCAAGCAACAGGTCACGTTGTTCCTGAGAGATATCAGGATCGATAATGACAAATGTTTCGTACCTTCGCATTTATCCTCCTTTCGGCTTTTAAAGCCCTGGTTTTTCCAGAGCAAGGATGGAATAGATTTTACTATGTTATTTAAAACTTGCTCTAATAGCATTTATGAATTTTATCTGTCAATATTATTTTCAACAATTGCCCTGCTTTTAAATCATTTTTGAGGACGGTGGCAGTTGCCGCCGATGGTGCAGGCGTCCAACAAAAAGGGTTAGCCTCCGGTAAGAGCTAACCCAATTGTTTTCATTGAGCGTCTGTTCGCCAATAAACTTCTGATCCAAACCCGGCCGATCTATAACAAAACCTCTAAGACACCTAGTGTGAGATGTCAAGGGATAACTCGCATTCAGTCTGCCGGAAAATGACTTGTAATATTGGATCAAAAATCGGAAAGGATGTGATTCGCAGAATAAGATTGAGCTTGATTCTATTTAAATTCAACCCATTATACAAAATTCCAACCAACAAATTATTGGGTTGAAAAAGTTGGCGTTCTGGTATAACTAAAACCGGACGGATTAAGCGGGACTTCAGATCCCGTTTCCGGCGGTATCCGGCCGAACACCCCTTCAAGTAGAGAAGGCCGTGCTCCGTGGTTGGTGCCCGGCGACAAAATCAACCCCCAATCTTCGTATTATCGACCGCATAATCAACAATATGTTGTTGGCGCAATCGATTCAAAACAAGGGTGAATATCCAAAAATAACGCAAAAGGAGGCGT
>Ga0307426_1001657_pt1 | contig 14452 bp, 13 predicted proteins | sample SalMarWE160340MG_FD_202165 | JGI IMG/M metagenome (GOLD analysis project Ga0307426, IMG submission 202165) | Salt marsh sediment microbial communities from the Plum Island Ecosystem LTER, Massachusetts, United States - WE1603-40 | ecosystem: Environmental > Aquatic > Marine > Intertidal zone >... | reverse complement strand
GCGGCGTCCGAATTCGGATTCAAGCTTTTTGAGTTCGTCTCTTATCTCCCTGTCGCCCGGCAGTCCCCCTATCAAGCCCGACAGGAGCACCTTGACATAGAGATAAGTTCCTCCGATCACTATGATATTGCGACTGGAGGCGTGAAGTTTGTCTATGATCCGGGCGGCCTCGGCCCTGAACCTGCCCGCGTTAAATTCCTCGTCTGGCCGGGCGATGTCTATAAGATGGTGGCGCACTGCGGCCTGTTCCTCCCGGGAGGGCTTGGCAGTGCCTATGTCCATGTATTTATAGACCTGAAGGGAATCGGCGCTTACAATCTCCCCGCCGAATTTAGTTGCTATATCTATTCCGAGTCCCGTCTTGCCTACGGCGGTGGGACCCAGAATTACGAGAAGCTTGGGCTTTGCCATGTTACCAACCGGATTTTAACCGCGATCGGGTCAATAGAAAAAACCGGAGATGTAGTAAAAGGGTATGTCCCTAGCGGGATATACCCCTTAAGATCCTTACAATACGTTGCTTGTGTAATTTTCGATATTTTCTTCTAGCGCCTGCTTTCTGCTAAGTCTGACTTTTCCGTCTGGCTCCTTACCGATGCACTTGACGAGGACTTCGTCTTTTTCCTTCAGTATATCGGTCACGCTTTTAACCCTCTCGGGTGCAAGCTCCGATATATGCACCAGACCGTCTTTTCCGCCGCCGAGCTCGACTATAGCGCCGAAATCGAGAATCCTCTTTACCGTTCCGCGGTATATCTTACCAACCTCGACTTCCTCGACTATGCTCTCCACTATCTTGACCGCCCTGTCGCACGCATCCCTGTCAGGCGACGCAATATTGATCAGGCCGGAATCGTCTATGTCTATCTGCACTCCGGTAAGCTCGACGATCTTTTTGATAGTTTTTCCGCCTGAGCCTATTACATCCTTTATCTTGTCCTGGCTGATTTGCATCGTGATAATTCTGGGCGCGTATTGAGATATGTCCGTCCGCGGACCGGAGAGTATCTCGTTCATTTTTCCGAGCACAACCATCCTCGCGTCTTTGGCCTGATGAAGCGCGTTCGTCAATATCTCTTTGGTTACGCCCGTGACCTTAATGTCCATCTGCAGCGCAGTCACGCCTTTTGTCGTACCGGCGACTTTAAAATCCATGTCGCCCAGGTGGTCCTCGTCTCCGAGAATGTCGGACAGTATGACGAATTCGTCGCCTTCCTTGATGAGACCCATCGCGATACCGCCGACAGGGGCGCTGATTGGGACACCCGCGTCCTGAAGGGAGAGCGAAGCGCCGCAGACGCTCGCCATGGAAGAGGAGCCGTTTGACTCCAGCACTTCGGACACGACGCGTATCGTGTACGGAAAGTCCTCTTTTTTCGGGAGCACGGGACGTATCGCCCTTTCAGCAAGCGCTCCGTGGCCTATTTCCCTTCTGCCCGGTCCGAGCCTGAAGCTCGTCTCTCCCACGCTGTAGGGCGGGAAGTTGTAGTGAAGCATAAAAGATTTCGTAATGTCGCCTTCAAGCGCGTCAATCCTCTGCTCGTCGTAGGTCGTGCCGAGCGTTGCAGTTACCGCCGCCTGCGTCTCGCCGCGGGTAAACAGCGCCGAGCCGTGGGAGCGGGGTAGGAATCCGACCTCGCCGCTTATGTGTCTGATGTCGGTGTAACCCCTTCCGTCCGGTCTCGTCTGGTCTTTAATTATTAGTCCACGTACAAGCTCTTTCAGATAGTTGTCGAATATCCCCGCAACCTTTTCTTCCGCCTCGGGATCGATGGAGGATATATATTCCACCGTCTCGTTGTATACCTCCTTAATGCGTTGTTTTCTATCCGCTTTGGAGGATGTCACTATCGTCTCTCTGAGCTTGGGTTCGGCGAAGGCGATAATCTTTTCGCTTATCGCGTCTTCCTCAGCGGGCTCTTCCAGAACCCGTTTCTCTATCTCGTATCCCGAAATCAGCTCTTCCTGCTGTTTTATGAACACCTGAATGCTTTCGTGAGCGAACATTAAGGCGTCGACTATTTCTTCTTCCGGAATTTCCTTTGAGCCTCCTTCCACCATAACGATAGCATCTTTGGTGCCGGCCACGATAATATCCATATCGCTGTTCTCAAGCTCGCTGTTAGTAGGATTGCATACCAACTCGCCGTTTATTCTCCCCACTCTGACTGCCGCGAGCGGTCCGTCAAACGGGACGTCGGATAACATCAGCGCAGCCGAAGCTGCTGTCACGGACAGGACGTCCGGGTCATTTTCCCCGTCTGCCGAGAAAACCGTAACTATTATCTGTGTCTGATACGTAAAATCGCTGGGAATGAGCGGCCTTACGGGTCTGTCTATGAGCCTCGAGGTCAGAACTTCTTTCTCGCTGGGTCTCCCCTCTCTCTTAAAGTAACCGCCCGGTATTTTACCGGCTGCTGCAGACTTCTCCTGGTAATTAACAGTCAGGGGTAAAAAGTTTTCTCCTTCGGTTTTTTCGTCGGCAGCTACCACGGTAGCCAATACGGCCGTATCTTCATAACGCGCGAACACAGCCCCGTTTGCCTGCCTGGCAAGTGATCCGGTCTCAAGCCCAAAATTTTTACCGAAAACCTGGGCTTCAACCTTTTTAGGTTCTTTTGTCAAAATACTTCCTCCTGTAAACCCTACTTTCTAAGTCCGAGTTTCTGTATGAGTTCCGGATATGTGTCCGGTTTATGTTTCTTAATGTAGTTGAGCAGCCTTCTTCTCTTGGCAACCATCGATACGAGCCCTTTTCTGGAGTGGAAGTCTTTCGGTGCCTTCTCCATGTGCTGCGAAAGGTCCTGTATACGCTTTGAGAGAACGGCGACCTGGACCTCTGGAGAACCCACGTCCTTCTCGTGCTGCGCGAACTCACTTATTATTTGTGTTTTTTCTTCCTTATCAAGCGACATTTGACGCCCTCCTTACCTGATTAACAACACTGTCTGTGTGTCTTCCGTTTAATTGAATACCCTCAATAACTTAAATATTACCGCCCCGTCCTTCAAACCGGCTATATCGGACGAATCCACCACCGCCTCGGTTACCGAAACAAGCTCCGATCCTTCATAGACCTTAAGCCTATCGCCGGCCGTAAAAGACGGCAGCTCCGTATCGCTGAGACCGTTCTTCCTTATCTGCTTACCCTGCCTTATCGCCTCGGCGAGTGCAACTGAAATATCGAGCCTCTTCATATGCGATAAAGCATCCCCCGGCGGTGTCAATTCGATGCGTCCGCCCTTTACGTCCTCAATCGTAACAGCGTCTTCTATAGTAAAACCGTCGCTCTCGATTCTCCTGAGCTCGGCCAGATGGCCTCCGCAGCCGATGTCTTCGGCTATATCGGAAGCGAGGACTCTAATATACGTACCGCGTGAACATTCTACCATAAATCTTACAAATGGGGGACTGAACTCGATAAGTTTTATTTTATTGATAGTAACTTCCCTCGCGGGCCTTTCTATCTCGACCCCCTGTCTGGCATACTCGTACAGCCTGACACCGTCTTTTTTCAAAGCCGAATACATCGGCGGAATCTGACTAATTTTACCCACATATTTGGAAAATACATCAATAAGCTCCGATTCTTCCGTTATTCCTACATCGCGCTCTTCGAGTACCTTGCCCGTCGGGTCAAGAGTGTCTGTTATAACCCCGAGCCTCAAGAGCGCCTCGTATTTCTTGGCACCGCTTTTCATAAACGGTATTATCTTGGTTGCGCCATTGACGCAAATAGGCAAGACTCCGGTCGCAAACGGATCGAGCGTTCCGGTGTGCCCCGCGCGTTTGAATTTGAGTATCCTGTTGACGGCGTCGACCGCCGCGTGTGAGGTAATTCCCAGAGGCTTGTCGAGCACCAGTATGCCGTTCATCCGATCTCCCCGCTTATAGCTTCAAATATTTTGTTTTTAACCTCGCTCAGGCTGCCCTCTATGGAACATCCCGCAGCTCTCTTGTGACCACCACCGCCGAAACTCTCGGCAATCCTGGCCACGTCTGCCTTGCCCTTGGATCTGAAGCTTATCTTCCATATCGGATTGTTGCTGTCTTCGCTTTCCTCCCTGAACAGTACCGCGACTTCGACGCCTTTAACGCTCCGGGGGATGTTTATTATCCCCTCCGTGTCTTCCCTGCTCGTACCCGTCTGCTCGAACATAGTCCTGTCTACCACTACCGAAGCTATACGTTTTTCCTCCATAACGTTCAAGGTAGGCAGCACCAGACCGAGCAGTTTCAGCTTTCTGAGGGGCTCCCTTTCGAAGAGCGCCTCTGAAATTTCTGAAGGGTCCGCTCCGTGTTCGACGAGCTCGGCAGCGACCCTGAAGGTCTCGGGGCTTGTGTTGGAATAGCGGAAAGAACCTGTATCGCCGATGATCGTAGCGTAGACATTGCGGGCGATATCGGGAGTAATGCGGACACCGAGGGATTTGAGTACGGAATAGATAATCATACCTGTCGAAGAAGACTCGGGGTCTAAGAGGTGATAGTCAGCGCTCGAGCTGTTGGTCTGATGATGATCCACAATGACAACCGGGCCAGAACGGCCCTTACTTACGAACTCCTCGAACTCCCTGCCCGCCCTGTTTATGCCGGTGCAGTCCACGGCGAAAGCCATATCGAACTCACCTTCAATATTCTCCAGTGAATCACCGATCTTGTCCGCGTGGGGAAGGAATTCCAGAAGCTCGGGGACGCCGTCTTTATCGTACAGCGTTACGTCCTTTCCCAGCTGCTCCAGACCCAGACCGAGGCTGATCATGGATCCGAGCGCGTCTCCGTCAGGGTTTTCGTGCGAGGTTATCAGTATTCGTTTTGACCGCAGTATCAGCTCTTTAATCTTCTCCGCTTCGTTCTTCACGTGAAAGACCTCTCAATATCTCATCTACTTTATAACCCTTCTCAAGCGCCTCGTCGTAACTGAATTTCAGCTCGGGAATTCTTTTCATTCTCAGCCTGCCCGCAAGCTTTCCTCTCACGAATCCCTTTGCGCTCTCTAGACCGTGAAGGGCTTCTTCCTTACCGGATTCCCCTTCCATAACGGTGAAGAAAATCTCGGCGTCGCTGAGGTTGTCCGTGACCTTGACTCCGGTGATAAAAACCGGCGCGACCCTGGGGTCTTTTATCTCGCCTTTTACCACCATCTCGGAGACCTCTTTCATGATCATATCCGAAATCCTTTGTGACCTTTTAACAGTCAATACTAAAAAATCTCCTAAAAATGTATTATTTCAAACTCTCTCTCGCCCATTTGAACGACGCCGGTCGACTCTATGAAGCCCGTCACCTGATCAAGCATCGAGTTAACGTATCTCTTTTCATTTGCCACAAAGGAAATGCCGATTGTCGCTTTTTGCCACAAATCGTTTGAGTCAACTTCGGATATCGATACGTTACTGAATCTGGAATGTACTCTATGGATTAGACTTTTGAGGATTTGCCTCTTGGCTTTGAGTGACCTGTTCTCATTCATAAATCAATGCGCAATATTCCTATAACCATCTATGGCCATTCTTAAAGCTGCTGTTTTATCTCTTCGTGTGTATAGAACTCTAACGTATCTCCCACCTTTATGTCGTTGAACCTCTCTATCCCTATGCCGCACTCATAACCGGCGTTCACTTCCCTGACGTCGTCCTTGAATCTCTTTAGCGACGCGAGCTTGCCGTCGTAAACGACGACGCCGTCTCTCACCACCCTTACATTGTTGTCTCTGGATATCTTGCCGTCGTTCACCATACAGCCGGCTATCGTGCCTATTCTCGATATGGTGAAGGTTTCCTTGACCTCGGCATGCGCAGTCACTTTTTCTTGGATGACAGGCTCTAAAAGCCCTTCCATGGCGTTCCGCACCCTGTCGATCAAGTTGTATATAATTGTGTGGAGCTCGATAGATACGCCCTCTTTTTCGGCCAGGTCCAAAGCTTTTGCGTCCGGCCTGACGTTAAATCCCACAATTATTGCGTCGGATGCGGTAGCGAGGCTCACGTCCGTCTCGGTGATCGCTCCGACCCCCGTATGCACTATCTTGACCTGGCATTTCTCAGTTCCGAGTTTGGTGATGGATTCGCTGACAGCCTCTACCGACCCGTGTGTATCCGCCTTGATAATAAGCGCAAGCTCCTTGGCCTCTTCTTGTTCGAGTGTTTCGAACAGATTTTCAAGCGACGGTTTTCTTTCCTTTGCGGCGGCTGATTCTCTTTGCCTTGTCTCCCTGTGAGAAACGACCTCCTTGGCAGCCTTTTCGTCCTTCACAACGTAAAAACGGTCCCCGGCGTCGGGCACACCTGAAAGACCCATGATCTCCACCGGCATCGAAGGTCCCGCTTCCTTTACCCGCTGCCCCTTATCGTCTATAAGAGCTCTCACCTTGCCGTAAGTCGTTCCGGACACTACAAAATCACCTACCTTGAGAGTACCGTCGCTGACCAGTACCGTGGCCACCGGCCCCCTGCCCTTGTCAAGCACGGCCTCGACAACATAGCCGTTTGCCCTCTTCGATGCGTCGGCTGCGAGCTCGAGCACGTCGGCCTGGAGCAAAATGAGCTCGAGAAGATCCTTTAACCCTGTTTTCTGCTTAGCTGAAACTTCGGCGAAGAGCGTATCCCCGCCCCAGTCTTCGGATACAAGCCCTATCTCCGAAAGCTGGCGCTTTATTTTCTCGATATCCGCTTCCGGCTTGTCCACCTTGTTTATCGCGACTATTATCGGCACTCCGGCAGCCTTTGCGTGGTTCACCGCCTCTACGGTCTGCGGCATGACGCCGTCGTCCGCAGCCACGACAAGAATTACCACGTCGGTTACCTTAGCTCCCCTGGCCCTCATTGCCGTAAACGCCTCGTGACCGGGGGTATCGACGAACGATACCTTACGTCCGTCTACGTCAACGGAATAAGCGCCGATGTGCTGCGTGATGCCTCCGGCTTCTCCCCCGACGACGTTTGTTTCCCTGATCGCGTCGAGAAGAGTGGTTTTACCGTGGTCCACATGTCCCATTACAGTGACTACTGGCGGCCGCTGAATCATCTCTCCCGCTCCTTCGGTCTCTTCTTCAAGCAATAGATCCTTTTCCTCGAATATGTCCAGCGTTACCTCATAACCGAACTCTTCGGCTATAAGCTCCGCGGTTTCATGATCGAGCGCCTGATTCACAGTAGCTTTTACGCCCATACCAATAAGCTTTTTGATAACTTCCCCGGCTTTTACTCCCATCTGCTTCGCAAGCTCGCCGAGGTTAATGGATTCGCCAATCTTGACGGTGCGCTTGGAAGGCTTGGCGGGAAAAGGTATGACCTGTCCATCGGCCCCCTGATCGGCATGCTGCTTCGCACGCGCAGAATCCTTGGGGCCTCTGTCGAAAGCCCTCTCACGCTGCCCGCCCCGCGCGGAGCCGCGCGTCCGGGAGCGCCTGTCGTCAACCAGAAACTCCCTCTTTCTTCCAGGAAGTTTCGTCCTGAACGCCTTTCTTAGTTCGTCGAGTGTATCTTCGTCTATTATTTCTTCTTTTCTCGGTTTAGACTTCTTTCCTTTCTTCTTGGCTTTCTTTTCGGTTTCTTCCGCTTCGGCTGTCTTTTGCTTTCCATCAGTTTCTTCATGCGCCTTCTTTTGCGGGGCCGCCTCTTCGACCTGTTCCCCGGCTTCGGCTACGGGAGATTCTTCCGCCTCGGGTTGGGCCGACTCGGCCTGAGCAGGCTCTTCAGGCGCCTGAGCCTCTTTATCAGGCTCCGCGGCTTCCGCACCGACCGGAGTTTCCTCCGCCTCTGCCGCCTCCGCGGGGGCTTCCTGTTCCTGAGCCGCTTCTTCCGATTCGGCGCTTATCTCGGGCTGTTCGGGTTCTTCCTCTTTAGGCTCTTCATGCTTCTTCTTACGTCTGAGAACGACCTTGGCGCCTTTCCTCCGCTCGACTACCTCCTCGCCGCTTTCGGAGCGGAAAACCCTGACCTTCTCCTTTTCATCGCCTGTGGGTTTGTTCGACGCGATCTGCCCGCTTTCGGCAGCCATTATCTTTTCCCTGATTCTGTCCGCTTCCTCGTCGGATATGGAGCTAGCATGGCTCTTTACCGATATACCGAGTCCCTGCGCGACGTTCAGTATTTCCTTGTTCGATTTGTTCAAGTCTTTTGAGAGCTCATAAACTCTTACATTTGACATATTTTATACACCCGAGTAATTAAAAATATTTCTATCCGCTAAACTAAAATTTCCTTTAGTATATCCGAATTAGAGTACCAAAGTTTAACCCACTATGCAAAAGTATAACGTGGAATCAAGACACCGCTTGCCCCAATCGAGAACAATAGTGGAGCATGCTCCCTAAAAATCGCACGCTTTTATGGTTTGAGCCCCGTTATTCCTGCTCCGACACTGCCTCTTCTTCAGGCTCAGGCTCGGTTTTTACCTCAATTTCCTCTTTCGGTTTTACCTCTGCCTCTTCTTCAGGCTGAGCTTCCTCCGCTTCAGCGGCTTCTTCTACCGCTTCTTCAGGCTGAGCTTCTTCCGCTTCAGCAGCTTCCTCTACCGCTTCTTCAGGCTGAGCTTCTTCCGCTTCAGCGGCTTCTTCTACCGCTTCTTCAGGCTGAGCTTCTTCCGCTTCAGCAGCTTCCTCTACCGCTTCTTCAGGCTGAGCTTCTTCCGCTTCAGCAGCTTCCTCTACCGCTTCTTCAGGCTGAGCTTCTTCCGTTTCGGCGGCTTCCTCTTTGACGTAGGACATCTGTTCCAGTTTATCTTTGAGAGCAATTCTGGCGGCGGTCTGAAGCTTGTGAGCATCTTCCTCGCTCTTGAGCCCCGCAGACCTTGCAAGCAGCTCGGGATCGGCAAATGCTATATCCTCGAGCTTATGAAACCCTTCGCCGTAAAGGAGATTCGCCGTGACTTCCTTTACGTTCGGAAGCGTCATCAGCAGGTGCACGACCTCCTGCTGCTCTTTTTTAACCTGGGTTTCGGTCTTTATATCTATGCGCCACTCCGTAAGCTGGGACGCAAGCCTCACGTTCTGGCCCCTTCTTCCTATAGCGAGCGAGAGCTGATCGTCATCGACTATGATTTCCATGGATTTGTTGTCGTCGTCGATTATGACCTTGCTCACACTCGCAGGGGACAGTGCGTTGCAGGCAAACCTGGCGGCGTCGGGAGACCAGGGAACGATGTCGATCTTCTCACCCCTTAGCTCCTGAATCACATTCTGCACACGCGATCCGCGCATACCGACGCAGGCTCCCACGGGGTCTACGTCCGGATCCACTGACGCTACGGCAATTTTCGTACGCCCGCCCGGGTCTCTGGATATTGCCTTTATCTCCACGATCTGATCGCTTATCTCCGGCACCTCGGACTCAAATAGCTTCCTTACGAAATCGCGGTGCGCGCGGGAAAGTACGAGCTGAGGGCCGCGCTTGGTTTCCTTTATTTCATAGAGAATGGCTCTCAGCCTCTCCTTTGCCTTGTAATACTCTCTCGGAACCTGCTGCTCGGGAGGTAGTACGGCTTCCGTCCTACCTAGGTCAACGATAATATTCCTTCTTTCGACCCTTCTCACTATGCCGCTTATGAGCTCACCCTGTCTGTTCTTGAATTCCTCGTAAATTACCTTCCCCTCTGCTTCCTTTATGCTCTGCAGTATCTTTTGCTTTGCGTTCTGAATGGCGATCCTGGTAAACGCGGGATTAATCTTTACGCCTATCTGGTCTCCGAGCTCCGCCTCGGGGTCGAGCTTTACCGCCTCTTCCAGAATTATCTCGACGTCCGGGTCGGCGACTTCCTCAACAACTGTTTTGAACTCGAAAAGCTCCACATCGCCGTCCTCGTCGTTGAAGTGGACTTCGAGCTCCTTGTCCTGGTCCTGCATGCGGAAAAGCTTCTGGGCCGCCGAGAGGACCGCTTCCTCGACAGCGGTTACGATCTCTTCCCTTTCAATGCCCTTATCCTTACAGACAGAATCCATCACTCGGGTTAATTCGGTCATAGTAGCCATTTACATTGCCCCCTTAAAAATCCAACTCCAGATTCGCCTTTACTATTTCGCTGTACGGTATGGAGAATCTGTCTCCATCGTCGTCATCGATTGTCACGACATCGTCTTTGAAATCGAGTATCGTGCCTATGAATAATTTCCTCTTGTCCATCTCCGTACGGGTCTTAATTTTTGCCTTTTTACCCTTGTATCTCCTGAAATCATCAGGATTTCTAAGCTCGCGCGTAAGTCCGGGAGACGATACTTCGAGCGTATATGAGTCGGGGATAACGTCGTGAATATCGAGAAGCGTGCCAAGCTCCCTGCTTACATGGGCGCAGTCGTCGATGGTAACGCCTTCTTCTTTATCTATAAACACTCTCAACACGCCGTTTTTTCCCTGCCCCTTAAATTCGACATCGTAAAGCTCAAGCTCACTCTCCAGCAGTATAGGCTCTAGCAACTCCCTGACATTAATAATTATATCGTTGTCCCTGGAACTCATTAAATTAAGCACCCTCAATAAAAAAAGCGGGGCGAACCCGCTTTTAAAACAAAATTCTACCTCAAGAGACCTGATAGAGCAAGAACGAAGCAGTACAGCGGAGACCGAATACGGAAATGTCGTATGATTTACTTTTTAATGGACCTTAGTCGTCCGAGCAGCTCACTCAGCTTATTGACGGCGCTCTCATCCGCATCACCGCCGAACCTGACCGACAGATATACCTCCGTGAGCCTTTCCATGATCCCGCACCCTTTGTAAGACCGCCGTTTCAGATATGACGAGAACTCACGCGCGGTCATGAATCCGGGTTTATCGTACCCTCTTTTGGAAAGGAGTTTCAGCGATCTCTCGTATATCACGGAAGCCCTTTGGGCCTTTCCCTTGCGCCCGTTACCTATAGCGGCGCTTATCCGACGCCCGTAGAGCACAATAAGTGTCAGGAGTAAGACGAGGGCGAGGGCGGCAAGGAATCTAGTATCCGGTCTATAATCGAAGCTCAGGACTCGTGAGATCTTTTTGTTCTGCCATCTCCACCTGTCCCTGAGCTCGTTAAAGAGGCGGACCTGGTCCCTCTGGCTGAAGTCGATTACGTACCTGCTCCACCTGTATCTGAGATAATCGATGTAAGAGGTTACGAATATAAACGGTCCGCCTCCGCCCGCGTCCCCGGCTGCGGGCGTGGGATCGAACGTTACCCAGCCGTAGCCCGGGAAAAATACCTCGACCCACGAGTGGGCGTCGCTTTCGCGTATGAGGAAGAACTCGCCGTGCTCGTTCCATTCGCCCCCGAGAAAACCGTTTACTATTCTTGAGGGCACGCCGGCCTCCCTCAAAAGGACGACCATCGCAGTCGCGAAATACTCGCAGTGTCCTTCTCTCCGGACGAAAAGGAAATCTTCGAGCGGGAACTCGGCGGCTCCGCGCTCGAGTGTTCTCGTGTAGGAGTAATTGTTCAGGAGATAGCGTTTAACGGATACGGCCTTATCGTAATTATTGTCTTCAAGCGCCGTAATCTCGTCCGCAAGCGCTCTTACCGAATCTTCAAGCCGAGGCAGCTGCAGGTACCTGGACTCGACCGAACCTCCGTAGTCGGTTCCCGCTTTCCTGAGCATACCGGCGTCGGGTACGGTTAAATCCGAGTATGCGGTGTATTTTATCCTGTTTGAAACCCTGCCGGGCAGAAAGTAAGAGTCGTTTACCTCGGAAACCCTTCCGCCCAGCACCGAACCGAAGGCGAAAGGAAAGCTCGCGGCAAACAGAACGTCCGTGTCGAGAGGCTCGGTTATTATCTCCTGAGCGAGAGCCGCGTGCGTATTGTCCCATACGGTCACTATTCCGTCACGGTCCGCCCTGTGTATTTCGTATTCGCCGCCTCCGGCCTTCCAGGACTCGCCGTCGAATTCATCGAGCGCCACGCCTCTCCAGTATATGGGAGACGGAATGTCACGCCCGTCGGCGTTTAATATCCTGACCATCATTACCGGGGAAGAGTCGAGCTTAATCTCGCCTACCCTGCCCAGTTTGACCTCGCTCGAAAATCCGCTCCTGATCTCTCCTGACCTGAGGAAAGCCGCGCTGAAATAACTCCCCCTGAGCCTCGGAACCGTGACGAATATAAGCGCGGCGACCAGGAATATACAAATACCGACAACGAAAGTCGTGCTCAGGAAAAGCGGAGTCACCACCTCGGGGTCGCCCCCGGAATCCGCATCAAGCGACTCGCTTCTCATCTCGAATACCATCAGCGCCCATACCGCGACAGCGATATAGATTATAAAGGCCAGGGCGTAGGAGAAACTAACCGTGATGATAGTACCCGCAACGAACTGAAAAAAACTCAGTACGTATATCTGGAGGACGTCTCTCATCTTCCTGGCGCCCAGGAGCTTCAGAGCCTGTATGAAGACAAGGAATTCCAGAATGGCTTTAAACAGCTCGACGCCCAGAAAGAGAAGCTGGGCCGAGATATAAATCACGAGGACAAGGGCGAGCGCGGCGGATACGGCGCCGCGTACGTAATATTTACCCCCGTACCTATCGTTTACGATGCTAATCAGAAAAGAAAAAGAGAAAACGGCCATCGCCGGGATCCCTATCTCTCCGGTTATAGACAGGGCGACAAAGCCTGTAAGTGCTATGAGATGCGTAAATAAAGAGAGAGCGCCTGATACCTTCATGTGATCGCCATGCTCAAGTTGCAAATCCACGCCGGTCGTTTATATCAGGGAGGAGGACAATAACACCACGCCCTGATTTGAATCCGGTCAGACTAATTGTATAGCCTGGTCACTGTGTAGTAAACGAAGACGCCTCCGGACGGTGCGTCTGTGAAAAAAGCACGCAGGCAGGTAATCTCGAACGTAACCGCGCAGGTTCCTATCTGTTCGATCGCCCTCTATATCTGGCTCTTATGCCGTGGAGGATCTCTTCCTGCTTCGGCGTGAGGACGCTCTTGACGCTAAGCAGCATCTCGACCTTAATCCTCGTAAGAGACGCCCTTATGTTCTCAATATCGTCCGTTATCCTGAGTACTTCTTCCCGGCTGCAATCCGGGTTTCTCAATTGTTTGGCAAGCTCGGACTCTTTATTATTAAGCTCTTTCTGGTACTCGACTATCTGCTCTTTGTAAGACTTGAATATTTTTTCGATACTCTGTACCTGATCTTCGCTCAAACCCATCTCAGCCACGATCTTTTCGTTCTTCCACCACTTATACTTTACTTCACCGCCCATAAAGCCGAATGCGTATGTGGATAAGAGGATCAGGGAAATTCCAATCGCGGCCGCTGCTCTCAATTCATGCCTCCGTTACCGTTAATTCTCATGATCTCGACCCCGTTATCCCACGGCCCGTATATCGCGAGCGCCTCCGGAGGAGTTTCACTGGTAGTCGCCATGTCAAGCTCGCGCAGGATTTGGTCGTCCTGCTCGTCCCTCTCCGTAAACCGCATCGATTCCTGATCGGGTTCAAATAAAACGAAGGTGAAAACTCCTACGATCAGTACGGTCGCCAACGCCCCCGCCAGAGCAATTCCCGGTCTGGGTATGTTGAAAAGACCGAAAAAGTTCTTTCTCTCCATCTCATCCTGAGCGACCCTTCTCCAGAACTCAGATACGAATTCACCGCCCGGCTCGATACCCTCCCATTCGTCGAGCATTTTCCACGCCATGCGTGATTGGGCAAGGTAGGCACTGCATTCCTCGCAACCGGCCAGATGAGTCTCAACCTGCACCTCATCACCCGCAGGCAGATCTCCCGCGGAATACTGGATTACGAGCTCTTTAATATCCCTACAATCCATACTCTCCTCCCTCCGTCAAATACGGTTTCAACTTCTCTATGAGCTTCATCCTTCCCCTGTGCACGTATGCCTTTACTGCTCCCACCGTACATTCGAGCACTTCGGATACCTCTTCATATGATAACCCCTCGTATTTACAAAGCATAATAGCAATTTTTTCTCTCTCGGGCAAAGATTCCATAGCCTGAAAGATGACGTCTTTAATCTCCTTTCTGTAAATTATATCGTCGGCTATCTCGAGGTCGTTTTCCCCTATTTCACCGCCGCTATCCGTCATGGAGTCGAGGCTCATATTTTTTTTGGCCCGCTTAACGTGAGTGAGGCTTACGTTGGTCGCGATCTTGTAGAGCCAGGTCGAAAATTTGGCCTCCGGCCTGTAGCTGCCCGCCGACTTGTATATCCTTAAAAAGACTTCTTGAGCAAGATCCTCTGAATTCTCTCTCACGTTCGTAAACCTGTATATATAATTAACAACCCCTCTGTAATGCCTCCTCATAAGCTCGCTGAATGCACTGTCGTCTCCCTCCTTCGTCCTCAACATGAGCTCTATGTCACTAACCATTTGTATGCCATATCAGCTTTATAGATTATTAACTACAATCCGCGGAAAAAGTTGCAAGTTGAAAGTAACTTAGCAATCTCCCAAAATATAATACTACCCGGCATTGCGAATCCTATCAGTAAAAACCGCCA
>Ga0307426_1001655_pt1 | contig 14460 bp, 12 predicted proteins | sample SalMarWE160340MG_FD_202165 | JGI IMG/M metagenome (GOLD analysis project Ga0307426, IMG submission 202165) | Salt marsh sediment microbial communities from the Plum Island Ecosystem LTER, Massachusetts, United States - WE1603-40 | ecosystem: Environmental > Aquatic > Marine > Intertidal zone >... | reverse complement strand
GCCTTCATGGCGCCCGAGCAGTGCCGGGGCGAAAAGGTTGACGCCCGGACGGACCAGTACGCGCTGGGGATCGTGCTCTACCGGCTGGCGACCGGCCGCTTGCCGCACGATGGAGACACCCCGCTGTCGATCGCCTTGAAGCAGATCAACGAGGTACCGGTCGAACCACGCAGAGTGAACGCCCATGTACCGCTCATCATCGATGAAGTCATCCAGAGGGCGATGTCGAAAAACCCGAAGGATCGCTATGCCGACATGGCCACGTTTAATGCCGCCTTCCAGGAAGCAATGCTCACAGCGCAGAACAACGGGCAGGATCGTACGGCGGTCATGCAGAGCATCAGCGAAGCCCGCATCCGCTACGACCGGATGCTGCGTTCCGTTAGGCGGACGTTTTCGCTAAGGAACCTGCGCCGCTGGCCGGTGATCCTGACACTGCTGCTGCTGTTGTTCGTGTTCCCCTTGGGGGCTTACGCCGTCTATAACCTGACCAACGGCACAGCCACACCCGATCCTGCCGCGGCGCTGGCGGCTGAGGCGACGATTGCCTCGCTCTCCACCACCGCAGCCGAGCAGGGAGGCGGCGGGCTGGGTGAGGGACAGATCCAGACGATCGTGGCCGGGACGATGGCTGTGCTGCAGTCCACGCCCAGCGCCACGCCCATGCCGACCCAGCTCCCGGGCGAGCCGACCTGGACGCCGATACCTACACCCACAATAACAAATACACCCAACCCGTTCACTTCGCCGACGCGCACAGCTACCAGTGCGGGCGGCGGGGGTGGTATTGCTCCTTCGAGTACGACCTCGCCCTCATATACCCCCATATCTTCTAACACCCCGATCCCCTCGAATACACCCATTCCTTCGAATACCCCAGTACCTTCAGAGACGTCGACACCAGTTATTGTCCCATCAAATACAGCTTCCCCACCTACCAATACCCCAGTCCCCACTAATACGCCAAAGAAACCTTGTGATCCAAGGAAGACACCACCTCATCCGAACGCCTGTCCTTAGAACCAACATTATATTTGGGGAATTTAGTACTTTCGATCAAGGGCAGATCCGACCGTCAAAAGGGGGTAGGCATGCAATCATAGAAGCGGGCGGTGAGCATACATCCCCCGTGTGGCTGGAGTAGGGATAATTCCCGAACGAGACCAATAGATCCGAACACGATTACCGAATAACTTCGCTGTTGATGCTGGGTTCTGATTGTCTTTAAAGCCATAAAAGGTGCTACCGATCCAACCCCTGATCGCTGAAGCTTGCCGGGTCTTCGGCTGGCTCGATGTGGGTGAAGACGGTCGCCGACGGCACGGCGGCGCGGATGTCGCGCTCGACCGCTTCGGCCAGGTCATGCCCACGCTGGATGCTCCACGTGCCCGGCAGCAGCAGGTGCACCGAGATGAAACAGCGTGCCCCCGCCATGCGTGTCCTTAGCGCGTGGTAGCCCACCCCCTGCCCTTTGAGCGGATCGAGCACTGCGTGCACAGCAGCTTGGTCGGCGGCCGGGATGGCTGTGTCGATCAAGCCCAGCGCCGAGCGGCGCAAAATGCGGTAGGCGTTATACGCGATCCAGACCGCCACGCTGAGCGCCACGATCGAGTCGAGCGGCTCCCAGCCCGTGACCGCCACCGCTGACACGCCGATCAGCACGCCGACCGAGGTAAAGACGTCGGTCATCAGGTGCTGGCCGTCGGCCTCGAGTGCGATTGAGCTGCGCTTGCGCCCTACACGCAGCAGCACCTGGGCAACGCCAAGGTTGATCAAGGAAGCGGCTGTGGATAGCGCCAAGCCAAACCCGAGGCGCGCGATCGACTGGGGGGCGAGCAGCCGCTGCACGGCGGTGATGGCGATCGAGAGCGCTGCCAGCGCAATCAGGCCGCCTTCGGCGCCGCTCGAGAGGTACTCCACCTTTTGGTGCCCGTAAGCGTGCTCTTCGTCCGGGGGCTGGGCGCCGATACGCAGCGCGGCCAGCGCGGTGAACGCCGCCACCAAGTTCACGCCTGACTCGAGTGCGTCCGACAGCAATCCGACCGAGCGCGTGACCAGGAAACCGCCCGTCTTGATAGCGATCGTCAACAGCGCCGCGCCGACTGACAACCAGGCGTAACGCAGGAGGGAGGCACGATCTTGCATGCCGGCGATTGTATCATCTAGTCTCGAGTGCAAGGATGATTAGGGCTGGCTTAAGAACCAGAGTGAGAGCATCCCAACGGCGATCGTCAACCATGTGCTGTGTGTACGCCAGGCCACGAGCCAGGCCAGCGCACCCGCCAGCAGGCGCTCGTTCCCGAGTGAGAGGTCAAACGAGCCTGCCGGCATCAATAATTCAGGGATGATCAGCGCCGCAAGCACGGCCGGGGGCACGTAGCGCAATCCACGCCGGAACCACCCGGGCATGCGTTCGGGCGGCAGGAAAGCGATGAAGGAGAGTCGGGTGGCATAGGTCACCAGCAGGCCGCCGATCAGGATCACCCACAGCTCACGACTGCTCATCCGCTCGTTCTTTCTCCCGGCGGCCGTATTTGTTCGAGAGCGACACCCACGCCCACCGCTAACAGCGCGGCGAGCAAGAGCCCCAGCCGGTAAGGCAAACCCGTCAACGCGATCGAGAAAGCCGCTGCCGCAAGCGCGCTCGCCTGCGTCGGCCGGCCATCGAGCGCGGGGATGAGCAGCGCCATGAAGGTGAGCGGCAGCGCGAAATCCAGCATCCAGGAACCGGGGATCCACGCGCCGAGTGCGATCCCAACCAGCGTACTGACCTGCCAGGAACCCCACAGGGTCAGCCCGGTGCCGAGGAAAAACCAGTGGCGGGCCGGGCCTTGCGTGCGGCGGTAGTGGAGTGAGCCGACGGCGAAAGCCTCGTCCGTCAGCAGCCAGGCCAGCGCGATCTTCCAGCGTGTGGGGAGAGACTGGAAGTAGGGCGCCATCGTAGCGCTGTAGAGCATGTGGCGCAGGTTGACGACCAGGATCGTAAGCACGACGACCGCGGCCGGGGTCGCTTCGGCGACCAGTCCGGCGGCGATGAACTGTGCGCTTCCAGCGAAGATCAGGATGGAGAAACCCTGCGCCTCGACCGGGGGGATGCCGGCCGAGCGCGCCAGCGCGCCAAAAATCACCCCGAACGGCACAACGCCGAGTAGGATCGGGAGCTGCGCGAGCACGCCTTCCAGGAAGGCAGATCTTGCAGCGCTGCGGTCCTGCATGACTGGGACGTGCCTCACGCTTCGAGCAGGTAGGCCAGGATCAAGCGCGTGGTTGCCTCGAGCGCCTCGCGATGGGTGCGCTCGTAATTATGGGAGGCATCCACGCCCGGTCCGATCAGTGCTACGGCCACCTCGCCGCCGGCGCGCCAGTAGGCCTCACCATCCGATCCATATTTCGGATAGGTATCAACCACGAAGGGGATCTCGGCCTGCTGCGCAAGCTGGCGCAAGCGGGTGCTCAATCCGTGGTGGTATGGACCGCCGCTGTCCTTAACGCAGACCGTTACGTGGAATTCATCGGAAGTCTGGCCCTCGCCAACGACGGCCATATCGACCGCCACCAGTTCGGCCAGCCCGGGCGGGAACCCGGCCGCCGCGCCGTGCCCGACCTCCTCGTAATTGCTGAAGTGGAGCGTCGTCGACTGCGCTGGCTGCAGGCCGGCTGCCGAGAGTGCCTCAGCAGCGGCGATTACGCAGGCCACACCGGCTTTATCATCGAGGTGGCGCGAGCGGATGAAGCCGCTTTCGGATACTTCAATGCGTGGGTCGAAGGCGACGAAGTCCCCGACCTGGATCCCGAGCTGCAGCGTTTCTTCGGCGGTGGTCGTGCGTTCATCGAGGCGGACGGCAAGCGTATCCGGCTCTCGCACGGTACTGCCAACCTCCTCACCAAAGATGTGGCCGGAGGCCTTGATCAGCAGGAGTGAGCCCCGGATCTTTCGTCCATCCTGGGTTAGGATCGTGCAGCCCTCGCCTTCCACCGTGTTCCAGGCGAACCCACCGAGCGCGGTGAGCATGAGCCGTCCGTCCGGGTTGATGGTGCGCACCATCGCACCCAGCGTATCGACATGTGCGGTGAGCGCCCGGGGCCGGTCGTCGGCTGCACCTGGCAGTTGGGCGACCAGCCCGCCCTTGTTGGTCACCTGCGAATCGATCCCGCTTGCCGTGAGCATGCCCGCTACAGACTCGATCGCCGCTGAGGCATGGCCAGTGGGTGAGGGGATGGCCAGTAAATTAGTGAGGGTAGCGACGATCGCTGCAGGGTCGATGGCAGGCAGCTTATTCATGGTGCTTCTCCTTGGGGTTGCTCGCGGTAGGCGTGAGCTGAGACGGTGGAAATCCGGTACAGCCGCACCCGCACGCAGCCAAGCTGCATCGCCGATCTTCCCTGCAGGCGTGGCGTCAGTGGGTCAGGATCTGGGAAAGGAAGAGCTTGGTGCGATCTTCCTGTGGGCTCTTAAAAATGTCGTCCGGTGATCCGCTCTCGATCACGAGCCCCTCGTCAAAGAAATACATCCTGTCGGCAACGGCGCGCGCAAACCCCATCTCATGCGTCACGACCAGCATCGTCATGCCGGTTTTCGCCAGTCCGATCATCACGTCCAGCACTTCTTTGATCATTTCCGGGTCGAGGGCGGAGGTAGGCTCATCGAAGAGCATGATCTTGGGCTGCATGGCCAGCGCCCGCGCAATCGCCACGCGCTGCTGCTGCCCGCCGGAGAGCTGTCCGGGGTACTTCTGAGCTTGTTCTGGAATGCCAACCCGCTCGAGGAGCTGGACGGCGACTTCTTCCGCCTTCTCCTTAGGCCACTTGCGCACCCAGATTGGTGCCAGCGTGACATTCTGCAGGACGCTCAAATGGGGGAAGAGGTTGAACTGCTGAAACACCATCCCGATCTCGCTGCGGATGGCGGCGATGTTGCGCACATCATGGGTGAGTTCGATCCCGTCGATGATGATCGTGCCTTGCTGGTGTTCTTCCAGGCGGTTGAGCGTACGAATAAAGGTCGACTTCCCAGAGCCGGAAGGGCCGAAGATCACGATAACCTCGCCCTTCTCAACCTGCATGTCGACGCCCTTCAAGGCCTCAAAATTCCCAAACCACTTGTGGACATCCGTACAGCTAATGACGGGATCGCTCATGATGCGCTCCTGATCAGGACTCAACAACGCCGAGTTGGATCTCTAACCGCCGGCTGGCGGTGGACATGGCATAGCTTACCACGAAGTAGAAAAGACCTGCGAACAGGTAAATCTCACGCACTGCGCCCAGGTATTCACGCTGCTTGATCACGCTCTGGCCAACGGCCAGCAGGTCGAGCAGCCCGACGATCGCCACGAGGGAGGTGTCCTTGAACATGCTCACGAATTGGCCCATGATGGGCGGGATGACGGCGCGCAAGGCTTGCGGCAGCACGATCAGGCCCGTCACCAGGATTTCGCTCAATCCCAATGCATGGGCTGCCTCAACCTGCTCCTGGTGAACCGCCTGAAGGCCACCGCGCACGATCTCGGCCAGGTAGGCCGCCGTGAAGAGCGTCATCCCGGCCATGGCGCGCACGACCCGGTCGATGCTCAATTCCAGGGGTAGGAACAACGGCAGCATGACCTGCGCCATGAAGAGGATCGTGATCAAGGGAACCCCGCGCACAACCTCGATGAAGAGGATGCAAACCCAGCGCACGACCGGCAATTTGCTCCGCCGCCCGAGGGCGAGCAGCACGCCGATCGGGAACGAGGCTACGATGCTGACCACGGCCAGCACCAGCGTGAGCATGATCCCGCTCCAGATATTCGGTTCAACGATCGGCAGGGCTTCGACCGGTGCCACGCTCGCCACGCCCACATCGAAGGTCGTGAGCAGGATCAAGAGCAGTGGCACGCTCAACCCCCACAACCAGGGCAGTGCGCCCTGTACGCCGCCGACGTTGGCTAATGAATGACCAGCAGCCTGGCCGATCAGTGTAGCGAGCAACAGGTTGACCAGGAGCGGGATCAGGAACGGAATTTTCAATCCAAAGATCCAGGGTTCGATCTGTAGCCCCAGTGGAAGCAGGAAGAGTAACGCGGCCGCGCTGGCGATCAATGCCGCCAAACGGGCACGCCTGCTCTCGATCATGCCGCGCGTCAATCCCAGGAGCAGGCCGACCCAGATCATCGCGGAGGTACCACGCCAGCTCTGCTCCAGCAGTGGCAGGACATCGGGTCGGAACAGGTAGTAGCCAAGGTTGTTGGCGATGGTGGCCGGGGTGGGGAGCGTTACGCCGCGGATCAGGATCGTGAGCACGACGGGCGAGATCGCCCAGCCCAGGAGCACGATCCTGCGGGAGGTCGAGGGTTCCCCACGCCATACGCGCCAGGTGATCACCCCCAGCACGATCAGGATCAAGAGGCTGACGCCCAGGCGCCAGACCTGAGCTTCAGGGTAGCGGCCCCAGGTGAGGACCTTAAGGTTGCCGGTGACGGCCCCCCAATTCGCCTGGGTAAACGCCCAGGTAAGGAAGCTGCGACCGGCGAAGTAAAGGATGGCGAGTGAACCGAGTGTGAGCAGGGTATTGGCAAGACTGGAGAAGAGGTTTTCGCGCAGCCAGGCGACGAACCCGATGGATATCACAGGAGGTTTCCCAGAGGTCGGACGAGCTTGTGCCATCAGCGCTCCCGGATCTTCAGCCGGTCGTTGGCGAAGTTCATCACGGCCGAGATCATCAGGCTCATTAGAAGGTATGTCCCCATCATAAGGGTGATGACCTGGACCGCCTGGCCGGATTGGTTAAAGATGGTCGATGAGATGTTGTAGAGATCCGGAAAACCAACGCCCACGGCCAGGCTGGAGTTCTTGGCCAAGTTGAGATACTGGTTTGTCAGGGGTGGAATGATGACCCGCATGGCCTGGGGTAGGATCACCAGGCGCAGCACCTGTGATGGGGATAGGCCGGATGCGGTGGCGGCCTCGCGCTGACCCTTCGGGACGGCCAGGATGCCTGCCCGGACGATGTCGGCGATGAAGGCGCCGGTATACAGGACCAGCCCGAACAGGATCCCGGCGAATTCGGGTGTGAGGCGGGCGCCGCCCTCGATCCGCAGGCCAATCAATACGGGATCCTCGATAGCGAGCGGGTTACCGGGCAGGAAGATCCATCCGGCCAGCGGCAGCCCGATGATGATGAGTGCAGACCACAGGCCGGGACGGGTCTCGACCCCGGTCAGAATGCGTTCTTGCAGCCGGCGCCGGTAGACGAAGATACCGGCCACAAGTCCGATCAGCGTAAGGCTGATCCATACTGTGAAACCAGGCTGCGGAACCGCGCGCGGAAAGTAGAAACCGCGGTTGCTCAATGAGAAGGGTCCCACGATCAGGCGGTCTGCCAGCGAAGGAAGTTTTAGGATGATGCCGAAATAAATGAAGAATAACTGCACCAGCAGCGGGGTGTTGCGCATGACCTCGACGTAGGCACCGACGATGCTGCGCAGAAGCCAGTTATGTGAGAGCAGTGCCACGCCGGCCAGGATGCCGAGCAGGGTGGCCAGGACCAATCCGATGCTGACGACCCGTATCGAGTTGAACACACCGACGACGTAGGCCCGCCAGAAGGTATCTATACGCTCGAAGGGCAAACCCTCACCGATGCCAAAACCTGCTGTGCGTTTGAAAAAGTCAAAGCTCAATTCAAGGCCACGCTCATCGAGCGAGGTGAGCAGGTTCTGCACCAGCCAGCGTACGGCCAGCGCGACCATGATCAGGAAGATAACCTGGGCCAGTGCCTGCAGGAAGCGCGTATCACGCCAGAACATCCAGCGGCTAGGGGGTGGGGTCCTCGTGGGGAGCGGGTCTGCAGTCATCGGTCCCAAGATGCAGCCCTACCCGCGGGTAGGGCTGCATCGCTAAGGAAACGCGAGCGTTCGTTTAGCGCCAGGGCGGGGCGTACAGCACACCACCATCGCGTGCCAGCGCGTTGAAGGATCCCGCGCGCGGGATGTCGGTGCCATCCGGTCCCAGATGGCGTTCGTAGATCTCACCGTAGTTGCCGACGGCAGAGATCACGTCCACCATGAAGTCGGGTGCCAGGCCAAGCAGCGCACCAAACTCACCTTCCAAACCCAGCAGTCGGCTGACTTCTGGATCCGTGGGAGAACCCTCGGCGATCTCGGCTACGTTGGCGCTCGTGATGCCTTTCTCTTCGGCGATGATCAAGCCGTTTGTGACCCAGCGAACCAGGTCGCCCCACTGCTGATCACCCTGTGCCCAAACCGGTCCGAGTGGTTCCTTGGACATCGTCTCGGGCAGGATCTTGTGGTCGGTGGGGACGGCCATCGTCGTCCGCAGGCCAGCAAGCTGGGAGACGGTTGCTCCGTCCATGTCGGCCAGCGTGTCAAAGCCGCTGTCCCGGCGAACCATCATGCCCTGGCCATCGTAGAAGGTGGTCGTGCCGAAGTCTGTTCCCAGCTCGACATCACGCGAGAAGGTCCAGGTTGTGTTGCGGATCAAGACATCGATCTCGCCTGTCTGCAGCGCCGTGAAGCGCTCGGCGGCGGTCAGCGGGCGGAATTCGACGGAAGGCTCACCGAAGATCGCCACTGCCAGCGCGCGGCAGAAGTCGGTGTCAAAGCCTACGAATTCACCGGCTTCGTTCAGGAAACCAAAGCCAGGCACACCCGAATTCACACCGCAGCGAAGAACGCCATTGCTTTTAACGGCGGCCAGCCGCTCCGATTCCATGACAAACTCTACCGGGACGTTGACCTTGACTTCCTGGGTCTCGACCACGACCACTTCCTGCGTCTCGATCTGGGTGATGATCTCCGGCTCGGCCGGCTGGCATGCACCCAGTGCGACGAGCAGGATGGCGGCACCCAATAGCAATAGAAATACTCTATTTCTTCTCATCTTGGTTGCTCCTCCTCATACATGTGTTGATTTGGCGGATATTAGATGGTATTCAAAATCGGTTCTGAACAGATATAGGGCTGGCGCACCTCCTTATTAATCCCCCTTCGAAAGGGGAAGTTCTTGGGATGTATTTCGATGTGGTCCTGGGTTTCGTTCTCAGTACCTCTGACGATTTCCGTTTGAGCGAAGTTCGTCTATCCTAGGTTAACTTGTTTATCGAGTCAAGCGGGGGCAGGGGATGTGGCGCGGACCAATTTCCCCTTTTGCACTCAAAGTGGTGCGTGGTAGCCTTGACGTGGAGTAATCGTTGAGCTCTCTCATCGGTAAGACCCTCGAGCACTATCACATTCAAGCCCCGATTGGGAAGGGAGGCATGGCAACCGTGTACCGCGCGGTGGATCAGCGCACGGGCGCCGAGGTGGCGATCAAGATCCTCTCCCCAACGATCAGCGCTGACCGCCGTTTTATCAAGCGCTTCCGCCGCGAGGCCGAGCTCGTCAGCCAGCTCAAGCATCCCCACATCGTCCCTGTCCTGGCCTACGGCGAGTCGGAAGGATACGTCTTCACCGCCATGGAGTTTGTTGATGGCGATACCCTCTACCGGCGTATGACGAGCGCGAGAGTGAGTTTCGAGGAATGTGAGCTCTGGATCGGGCAGGTTGCCGATGCCCTCAGCTTTGCGCACTCCCGGGGCGTCGTCCACCGTGATATCAAGCCGTCCAACATTATTCTCTCACGGGATCGGGGAGCCCAGCTGACAGATTTCGGGCTGGCGCGGGCGATCGAGATGCACAGCAGCCTGACCGGGTCTATGCTGATGGGGACGCCGGCCTATGTCTCGCCCGAGCAAGGACGCGGTGAGACGATTGATGCGCGATCGGACCAGTATTCGTTGGGCGTGATCCTGTATGAGCTGGCGACAGGCAAACTGCCCTTCGAGTCAGATTCACCGATGGCGACTGTTCTGCAGCATATCCAGGAGCCTGTGCCGCGACCGCGCCGCTTCCGGCCCGACCTGCCACCGGATGTGGAGGTCGTAATCCTGAAGAGCCTGGCAAAGAAACCTGAACGGCGCTTCGCCAGTGTAGCTGAAATGAACCTGGCCTACCAGGCTGCGCTCGCCGGTCGTCCGTTGCCGGACCTGGAAGGGCTCGGTGCGGCGGCAACCCAATTCATCTCCCCTTACTCGGCTACCAATCGCACACCTTCAGCCCCAGCTCCCAGCGTCCAGGGATCAGATCGACGATCCCGGCGTTGGCTTCCGCTGGCCCTCGTCCCGTTGCTGATTGGTGCTGGATACTTGATGGTCAACTTGCCGGGTGTTGTAGGCAGTGCCGACCAAACGCCTACTGTGCCCCCCACCCAATCTGCAACTGTCCCGGTTACCCCGCTTGTGCTAGGGGTTAGTGAACCAACCAAGGTGCCCGGTGCTCCAGTCCCAGCGGCCTCGCCAATCCGATCCGCCACATGCCCCGATCTTGTGCTCTTTCCTCTGCAGGTATCGGATGACGAAGCATCCTGGCTGGTGGACAACCAGGGAAGTACGGCCTGGGAACTCCTGGATATGAACCTGCTAGACTGGCCAACGGCGAACGGCATCCCTGAACAGGTTCGCTTCGGGGAAGGCATCCTGTGGGAGGGTGCGTACGAACCCGGGATGGAGCTCTCCTTCCGGGCAGGGGCTGATCGCACGCTTGCCCCCGGGGCCTCGACCCGCTTCGTGATTACCTTCCACTTCAAGGCCGGATTGCAGGGCTATGCTCTGGCGCTGAAATTCGACCAGGGGTGCGAAATCTCCGGCACCTGGTAGCTCCTCAGCAAGCCAACTCCTTTTAAACCTGGTGCAGCTCCCAGGGGGAATCTTTTGAACGCCCCGATCCACTTGATACGGCTGGTTGTATAATCACCAGCCGGGAACAAAGGTCCGTTTGATCCCGGTAGGGAGACTATCGATGACTGACCAAAGATTGGCGAACCTGGCACGCATCCTGGTTGAATATTCCACCGCTGTCAGGCCGGGCGACCATGTCGCCATCCTCACCCAACCAATCGCCATGCCGCTGGTGGAAGAAATTTACCGCCAGGTGCTGGCTGCCGGGGGATATCCCTATGTCCAGTTGGGGGGATTAAGATCGCGGGTTGAAACGGAGAACCTCGAATACCTGCTCTTCACCGAAGGCAGCGAGGATCAAATCCAGCACGTCAACCGCTTCGAGAAGATCATCCGGGAGGAATTCGAAGTCCTGATCGCTCTGTACTCGGAATCCAACACGCGCGGCTTGAGCAACGTCGATCCCACCCGGCAGCGCTTGCGGGCAAAGGCGTACAGTGAAGTTACCCGTGTATATCAGCAACGATCGGCGACGCGCGACCTGCGCTGGGCAATAACCTTATTCCCCACCCAAGCCTACGCCCAGGATGCCGAGATGAGTCTGGATGAATTCTCCGACTATGTCTTCCAGACCACCTTTGCCGACCGCGAGGATCCGATCGCAGCCTGGCTCGAACTGCGGGCCGAACAACAGAAGTTGGTCGACCGTTTGAAGGGCAAGAAGCGGCTCGAGGTCAAAGGACCCAATATCGATCTGACGCTCACAATCGAGGGTCGTGATTTCATCAACTCGGATGGAACCCACAACATGCCCAGCGGCGAGATTTACACCAGCCCGGTCGAGAACTCGGCCAACGGATGGGTGCGGTTCACCTACCCGGCCATCCGTCAATCGCGCGAGGTGGAGGGGATTGAACTCAAGTTCGAGCACGGACAGGTGGTCAAAGCCAGCGCCGAGAAGAACCAGGATTTTTTAATCAACATGCTCGATACGGATCCCGGCGCACGCTACCTGGGTGAGTTCGCCATCGGGACGAACAAGCGCATCAACCGCTTTATCAAGAACATCCTCTTCGACGAGAAGATCGGCGGCACAATCCACATGGCTGTCGGCTTCGGCTTTCCGGAGGTGGGCGGGGTGAATGAGAGCGCCATCCACTGGGACATGATCTGCGATATGCGCGACGGGGGTCAAATCCTGGCGGATGGCGAATTGATCTACGAATCGGGCGAATTCCTATTCTAAGGCTGCCACGAGCAGCGCACAGGAGACAGGATATGGCGGATATCCGCATCGTGCGGCTGGCAAAACTTTTGGTGGAATATTGTGTAGAGGTCCAAGCCGGCGATCGCGTCGTCGTCACGGGCAGCACGCTGGCCGAGCCGCTCATGCTCGCGCTGCAGCGCGAGATCCTGCACGCCGGGGGTCATCCACACCTGATGCCCAATTTCCCCGAAGCGGATTACATCTTCTACTCGGAAGCAAACGAGGATCAGCTGAAATACATCTCCCCATTCGGTGTGATGGCCTATACCGAGTTCGAGGCGATTGTCCAGCTCATGAGCTCGGCCAACACGAAGGTCTTGAACAACATCGACCCTGCCCGTCAGGGGATCCACATGAAAGCCATGACGCCGCTCATGAAAACCTACATGGATCGGGCAGCCAGCAAAAACCTCAAGTGGGCGATCACGATGTTCCCCACACAGGCCTTCGCCCAAGATGCTGAGATGAGCCTCAGCGAGATGGAAGATTTCGTATATGCCGCAACCTTCGCGGACACGGAAGATCCGGTGGGCGCCTGGCACCGCATCCACGATGAGCAGGAGCGATATGTCGAATGGCTGGCGGGGAAGGAGGATGTTGTCGTTAAGGGCCCCAACGTAGACCTGAAGCTCTCGATCAAGGGGCGCGCCTTCATCAACGCCGATGGTGTGGACAACATGCCTAGCGGAGAGATCTTCACCAGCCCGATCGAGGATTCGGTCGAGGGCACGATCCGCTTCACCTATCCCGCGATCCAGGGCGGGCGCGAGGTGGAGGGCGTTGAACTAACCTTTGAGAAGGGCGAGGGGGTCAAGGCCACTGCGAAGAAGAATGAGGCCTTCCTGCTCGAGATGCTGAAGCTCGATGAAGGTGCCCGCGTGGCAGGGGAATTCGCCATCGGCACCAACAAGCGCATCGACCGCTTTACCAAGAATATCCTCTTTGACGAGAAGATCGGCGGCACGATCCACATGGCGCTGGGGGCGGGATTCAAGGAGATCGGGAGTAAAAACGAGAGTGGCCTGCACTGGGACATGATCTGCGACATGCATGACGGTGGACAGATCTTCGTTGATGGTGAACTGTTCTATGAATCGGGCGAGTTCAAGATCTAGAGTTCAACCTTATGCGGTATGGGTGGGGTCCTGAGGGACCCCGTTTTCATTTCCAGAGTACCTCTTACCAGCTGCATCGTATGCATATGCGCGGGCGATGCGCTGTGATAGGGGTGGGTGGGTGCCAAAGAGGAGCACGACCCAGCGGGCAGGGTCCGCATCGGCCAGGTTCTGGTTCGCCAGGCGGGTCATTGCGCTGGCGAAGACATCTGTGAGCCCGGTGCTGCGCAGAGCGAAGTCATCCGCCAGGCGCTCCCTCCAACGAGAGTACGCATTCGAGATCGGCATGGTTACCAGGCCCAGTAGCCCCATGGCAAAAAAGAGGACCGGCAGCCCTGCCGGATCCGCATTGCCCTGCAGCGGACCGCGTCGAACAGCCAGGTTGAGCGCAGCGCTGGCCAGGTAGAAGAGCCCCAGATTTAACAGGCTCTGGACGATGATCCCGAGCTGGATGTCGTTGTGGAGGTGGTGTCCAAATTCATGGGCCAGGACAACTTCCACCTCCTGCGCTGAAAATTCATCCAGCAGGGTGTCACCGAGCACGATACGGCGGGTGCGGCCGATCCCGACCAGTGCCGCGTTCGCCGCCCGTGTGCGCCTGCTCAGATCCATCGTGTAAACCCCTCGTACCCTTGTTCCGGAACGCTCAGCCAGCGCCGACAGTCGGTCAGCCAGTGCGGAATGCTCGCTCCCCAGAGGTCTGAATTTGTAGAAGATCGGCATCAAGAGTACGGGGGCGAGGGCGGTGAGGATCACGGACAGGAACGAGTAGAGCAGCGCAGCCGGGAGCCACCATCCATCGGGGTGAGCGCGGATTAGCGCATACAAACCAAGTAAGAGAGGAACGCTGAAGAACGCGGCCAGGAGCGCACCCTTTAGCTGATCGAGCATCCAACCGCTGCGTGAGCGGGTAGACATCCCGTAGCGGTGGGGAAGTGTGTAACCGCTAATAAACGAAATCGGGAGCGTGAGCAGGGCATAGGGGAGGGCGAAGGCCAGCGCAAAGAGGAGCAGGGCGAGCCACCAGGGTTGGGGAGTGGGAAGCAGGCTGCCGCCGGGAATTGCTCCCGGGGCTTCACGCACCCGGATGCCCAGTCCGGTGAAGATCCAGATGGACATATACAACCCGGAAGTCAACAGTTCGATCAGCAGCAGCTTGCGCCGCTCACGCGCGTACGCCCTGGCCAGCTCTTGCCGCTGCGGATCAAATTCGTCTATTTGTCCTTGCTGCATGCGGGGATTCTATCGCGTTCAGCTGCTTATTGTCGGAAGCGACGTAGGGGCACAGCGCCGCCGTGCCCCTACGAATTACGCATGGGTTGTTTATCGTTTCTCTAAACGCCGTCTAGCGCGCGGCTTGAAGG
>Ga0307426_1001653_pt1 | contig 14476 bp, 18 predicted proteins | sample SalMarWE160340MG_FD_202165 | JGI IMG/M metagenome (GOLD analysis project Ga0307426, IMG submission 202165) | Salt marsh sediment microbial communities from the Plum Island Ecosystem LTER, Massachusetts, United States - WE1603-40 | ecosystem: Environmental > Aquatic > Marine > Intertidal zone >... | reverse complement strand
GAGGTCTTCTTCGCTCTGTCTTTCGACGGGCATACTCCGCAGGGCACCGTCACTTTCCACGACGGATTCAAGGCGGATGGCTAACCAGACGGGAAAAACGATGCGGTTTTTCGTAAAGGCCATGCAAGCTTGAAGAGCATCAGGCCCGCAGGTTATCCGCAATCGTTGGGCATGAGACAATGATTAATAATAATGTTTAAGGAGCGACACGATGTCTGAACTGCAAGAAGAAGTGACTGTTCGATTGATAAACCATAAGGTTCAATTTACCGGAGTGTCAAATGCCAATCCTGACCAACCTATCACGTTTGATTATAAACCTCCAATTGGAGACGGGTTGGGTTATAACGGACTTGAATTGCTACTTATGAGCTTTAGCGGTTGTAGCGCCACAGCCATTGTTTATATATTGAGGAAAATGGGGAAGACGGTATCTGGATTGGAAGTGAATGCAAAAGGCATAAGGAAAGAACAACCGCCAATAAAATTTGCAAAGATCTTTATAGAATTCATCCTGAATTCAAAAGACGTAAGGGATGCAGACATTCAAAAGGCAATTACACTCGCTGAGCAATCAGTCTGTCCTGTATGGCAGATGATAAAGAACAATGTTGATGTTGTACCTGAATACAAAATCGTTGCCTAAAAGAATAGTGAAAGATTAGCCCAACAAGGCAATCCAGCGGACGCCTTACAGCCGCCGCTGATCTGCGCGTTAGAGAAAAAAATGGGTGTCAAATCTTGATTAGTGATTAAGAGCTGCCATGACAAATAGCACATCTATTTGGCTGCGAATATTCGAGAACATTTGGAACGCCTATAAAGTTAAAACCTAATATGAGCTGGAGAAGATAATAATGGAAGTTAAACAGGTAAAACTCATCTATTTTTCACCCACTGGAACCACTCAAAAAGTATTGGAAAGTATTGCTAAAGGTATCGCTGTTGAAGATGTCGAGCATATTAATTTGACACTTCCGGAAGGAGCTCAACAAACAATTCCACCCTTTTCAGATGAACTCGTAATTATAGGTGCACCTGTTTACGGTGGTCGTCTGCCAGTTGATGCAATCAATCGATTCAAACAGCTAAAAGCAAGCAAAACCTTAGCGATTCTCATAGTTGTATATGGGAACCGGGAGTTTGAAGATGCATTGTTAGAATTAAAAAATCTTGCAATTGAGTTAGGCTTTAATCCGGTTGCCGGTGGTGCATTCATTGGAGAGCACTCTTTTGCAACAAAGGATGTCCCCATCGCAAATGGACGTCCGGATAGCCTGGATGTTCAAAAGGCAATGGATTTTGGAGCAAAAATTAAAGATAAAGTCACAGCGTTACAATCACCTGATGCCCAAATGGATTTGGAAATTCCCGGCAGATTTCCATATGAAGGCGGAGCGCGATCTATGGCTGTTTCACCAGTGACCAAAGAAGACACATGCACAGTTTGTGGCACGTGTGCCAGTGTATGTCCAACTGCAGCCATTTCAATTAATGGGAGCGTGGCAACTAAAATCGAGCTATGCATTCGCTGTTGTGCTTGTATTAAAAACTGTCCCACAGGTGCACGGGTTTGGGAAGACAGCATGATGAAAAATATTACCAACTGGTTAAATGAAAATTGCAGTACTCGGAAAGAACCTCAAATTTTTGGGATAGATGCGTAGAGTCCAATTATGTCAAAAATTTACACTCGAAGTGGAGACCAGGGAAAAACAAGCCTTTTCTAGTGGTGAGCGATTCTTAAAAAGTGATTTGCAAATTGAAGCTTATGGATGTATTGACGACCTTAGTTCGGTACTTGGCACCGTGGCATCGTATTTAAAAGGGTCAAGAACTGGGTCGCGGTAGGAATGCCGGTCACCCGGCACCCCCCGCGCAGATCCGTACGTGAGGAACTCCCTCATACGGCTCCTGCCTCAGGTAATAACGCTTGCCGGAAATAGTGATAACAAGCCGGCTTTTAAGTAAACATTTGAACATTCGCCTGGAGCAGACGGCGTGAAGATAGCGGTTTTACGTGAAGGCCGTGCAAGCTTGGCAATTATTTGGGCCGCTGCTCACTGGCAAACGTTGGCCACTTAGAAAGGAAAAAGAAGACCATGAATCCAGAGATCGCTGTCAGAAGCGAAACCGATTCCGATGTGAGCGCGATAGCCGAGGTGACCGCCACCGCGTTCAAGGCCCTGGAGATCAGCAATCACACGGAGCAGTTCATCATCGCGGAGCTCCGCGCCGCCAAGGCCATCACGGTATCGCTCGTCGCAGAAGTAGATGGCCGTGTGATCGGGCATATTGCTTTCTCTCCTGTGAGCATTTCCGATGGCACTCGGAACTGGTACGGCCTTGGACCTGTTTCGATATTGCCGGAGTACCAGCGGCAGGGCATCGGCAAAGCCCTTATACGGGAAGGACTGTCACGGCTGAAAGATATGAATGCTCGCGGATGCTGTCTCGTGGGACATCCGGATTACTACAGGAAATTCGGGTTCAGCAACATGTCGGGACTTGTGCATGAGGGAGTGCCACCGGAGGTCTTCTTCGCTCTGTCTTTCGACGGGCATACTCCGCAGGGCACCGTCGCTTTCCACGAAGGGTTTAAAGCGGATGGCCAACCAGAGGGTGCAGGCGACGCTATACCGCGCGCCTGACCCCCGCAGTTAGGGCATGAAATACTATAAAGAGTGACTGTTCTGACCTGAGCTTATAGCGTTTTGAGCGGCATGAACCAAAAAGGATGATCGTGACATACCTCGTTTTTTAGCAACATTATCGATTTTACGAAGCATATCTTCCGGTACAGTTATATTTACGCGTACAGATCGAGGTTTTGATTCAGATACTGAAACTACGAGAATTGCAATGGCATTCGAATAGTCTGGATCATCAATGATGTCTTCAAGCTTTGAAGGAGCTGGAATATTCTCACCGTCTTCCAGCATACCTTTTAAATGCAAAGAAAGAGCATCATGGGCCATATCCTTGGCCTCATCAATTGTGCTACCGGCGGTTACACATCCCGGAAAATCCGGAAAGGATACGCCGAAATCACTCTTTGGATCTTTGTGGACGACAGCAATATAATTAGCCATATAAATCACCTACTTGAACCTAATTCCTGATTGGCGTTCAATGCTTTTAAGTGTGCCAATTGGTATATCTTTTTTGGGGTGCGGAACTGTAACCCGACCCTTTTTCGATGGATGCCGGAACTGAATGTGTGAGCCGGATTGATCGGCTTTATACCAACCATTATTTTCGAGTATTTTGATAATCGTCCGGCTATCCATGTGTGTATTTATACACATCATAGGCAGATTTGTCAAATAGATTCTGCCATCAATGGATATCAGTGGCAAGAAGATGGACGGGCTGTATCCTGCGGTTTAACCTAATCTAGGTAAATGTCTGCTGAGTTGCTCTTTAATTCTCGTCCTATCGCACCCGCCCGCCACTTAGGCCAAAGCGTTATATTTCAAAGGAACAAATTTATGGAATCAGAATTAAGTAATAGTGCGAAGCGTGTACAGGATTTCCTTTCTGCAATGGGATTCTCATTTGATGTCAAGGAACTACCTGGTTCAACGAGGACCGCTCAGGAGGCTGCTGATAGCATAGGATGTACGGTAGCACAGATTGCTAAATCGCTTGTTTTCAAGGAGAAGAAAACGGATCGACCTATTCTTGTCATTGCATCTGGCTCAAATCGAGTTGATGTGAAAAAAATCCAAAAGTCGGAGGGTTTAAAACTTGGAAAAGCGGATGGAAGTTTTGTGAAGGATAGAGTCGGATATGCAATCGGTGGTGTGCCGCCCGTAGGTCATATTGAACCTTTGGAAACCTTGTTGGATAGGGATTTGAAAAAATATGAAACGATATGGGCAGCGGCAGGCACTCCTTTTGCCGTTTTTCAGCTAAAACCTGCCGATCTGGAGCCTCTTACCAAAGGGAAATGGATCGATTTATCGGAAGAAATATAACAACGGAATTTAGGGCGACGGCAAAAAGCCGCCGTGCTTTATGCCAATGACGGAGATTCAAATGATTGAGGATATTTTCGCTCTTTCAGATCAAATAAGGTACGTAGCCATGTATCGAGATGAACAGCTGCAATCGAGGTCCAGGGAGGGAACAGAAAACGAGAGCAGGCCTGAATCGGATCGCTATGAAGAACTGCTGGTGAACCCAACTCTTCTCAAGCTGGCTACTCAACGCGGAAACATCGACTGCGGTGGTTTGGAATACCTGATGGTCAGATACGGTAACTTCTTTCAATTTGTTTTGCCCACTGCCTGGGGCCATGTGTCTGTTTGTATTGAAAAGGAAGCCGATCCCATTGACATTGGCCTGAGAGTAAAGATGCTCGTCGAAAATGAAAAGGTGGGGGCATAACCTGTCATTCAAGGGGGACCGGGAAAAGCTGTGCTTCTTTTGAAGGCCATTTTTTAGTCGAGTTTTTCCGGCTGTTCCGAATGTTATTGATCACAGGTTCCCGGCCCCTTAATTAGACGTTCGCTCCAAATTCCAACCTTGACATAAAGACGTTTTGACGCTATAGTGTCATAGCTACAATAGGAGGTGATATTATGGCAACTCAAACAAAGCGCGCTACCATCTATTTTGACCCCAACCTACACAAAGCTTTGCGCCTTAAAGCTGTTGAGACTTCTCGATCCGTTTCAGAACTTGTAAACGAAGCCGTTCGAGTGGCCCTATCAGAGGATGCGGAAGATTTATTGGCATTTGAGGAAAGAGCGGATGAAACGTTGATCAGCTATGAAGAAATGGTCAAGAGGCTGAAAAAAGATGGCCGCATATAAAATTTTTTTCAAAAAGTCAGTGGAGAAGGATTTTAATATAATCCCCAAAAACTATCTGAAAAAAATCCTTGGTCGCATCGAAACACTTGCCGAAGATCCTCGTCCCCCAGGATGCGAGAAATTGACAGGACAACAGCGATATCGGCTACGGCAAGGACGATATCGCATTTTATATTCTATACAAGATGATGAACTAACCGTCTGGATTGTAAAAGTCGGCCACCGGAAGGATATTTATCGCTGATGCGAACAAACCAGCAGACGGCGTGAAGATAGCGGTTTTACGTAAAGGCCGTGCAAACATGGTATGAATTTGGGCCGCTGCTGACCGAAAACGTTGGGCGACGCACGGTCACTGCGCGTTGAGCCTAAGTGGAGAATCCCTGTGCCAAGGTATTCCACGGCACTGGCTATTTTGCTCATGCTGGGCATGGTGTTAACCCATGTCTTCGTGCAGACTGATTCTCACGTGATTCGGAGGAATCGTATGGCATCGAAGACAGTTGATCGAGAGGCGGTTCAAACAATGAGTCCCTATCAGTGGATTCGTTTGATCATGACTTATCTCCTCATACCACTGGTTCTATGGGTCAGCGGATGGGATTTCGGTTGGTGGCAGGCGTGGATCTTTTCATTGCTGATAGTTGCAGCCGGCATAGGGGGGCGCATGTGGGCAGAACGGCGGCATCCGGGGCTGCTGGCGGAACGAGCCAGATTTGAGAAGGCTCCAAATGTGAAGCCGTGGGATAAAGTGCTTGCCCCACTGATGGAACGAATAGGGACGCCCATAAATAAATAAATTGTCACCGGCGCGGATCAGTGGTATCCGTGAATTATGCCACGGTCAGCAAGATTGGATGCACCCGGTGTCCTGCATCATATTATTATTCGCGGGATTGAACGCCGGGCAATTTTTAAGGATGATTTTGATCGCGAAAATTTTCTGGTTTATCTTTTGCGGATTTGGCGAATGCAAGTGCAAACCCTGGCTGCCACTGACCTCCGTTTTTGGGCCGAAAGAGGATCTATATCGCCAAGCTTAAGCAGGTTTCGCGTATGACTAAGTCACGTGGACTATTCGGGACCGCCATCGTCCTATACTTCATCATCGCCCTTGAGGTGCTGATCATGATCAGCCCCTTTGCGGCGTTCTTCTATGCGGCATTCAATCCCGTCCTTCTCTGGTTCGCCCATTGGCCGGCCACGCGGTGGTTGGCGGCGTTCTTCCTGCCGCACATGGTTTTGCCCCCCGGGCTGTTCCTTAAGACGGTTCGGGTCGCTGGTTCTGTCCTGTTCGTGGGTGGAGCGGCCATCTTCCTGGTCTGCGCTGGGCAGGTGTACTTCCACAAGTTCTTCCGGCGCGATCCGGCCCTCGGTGGGCTATACCGTTGGATCCGTCACCCGCAGTACCTTGCCTTGGGAGCCACCGGGTTGGGTTTGGCAATCCTGTGGCCGCGGTTCCTCACCGTTGTTCTGTGGGCGGTCATGGTCGCCCTCTACTACTTCCTGGCACGGGACGAAGAGCGGCGGATGGTGAAACAGTTCGGCGACCGGTACCGCCAGCACATAGCCAGGACGGGCATGTTTTTCCCAAGGAGGCTGGAGCAAGCCGCGCAACGCCTGCCGTTTCCGCATTCACCGCTGCTCCGACCGCTGGTCGGATTTGTTCTTCTCGTCGCGCTGGCGGTCGGTGGCGCTTTCGCACTGCGCGCTTACACGATTGCGCGGCTACCGTTGTGGTCGCAGGGGCGGATCACGGCCCTGTCCATCCTTCCAGGCGACTCGATCATGCTCGAACACCGGATGGCCGCCCTTGTTGAGCTCCCAGAAGTACGATCCCGGCTCGAGCAGATATTCGGACCCGTCCCCGTCTATGTCATTTCCCAACAATACGTAATGCAGGGAATGATCGCGAACACCGGTCCGCAGTGGCGGCTGTACGAGCATCATCAAACGCTGGGGATGATCGCTGACTGGATCTTCCATCCATTCCGGCACCTCCAAGGCGGCCACATGATGATGCATCACGACGAGGGAGGCACTTCGGCGACGATCACTGCACCTGGCGGCATCGCCCGTCGGTTCATCTTTCTGAGCATCGATGCCCCTCCATCGCGCAACACGAGGAGCTTCATCTTTGGTATCAACACGGCCCGTTTGCGGCAATTTTTTGCCGACGTAGATATGCACAACCTGGTGCTGCTGGACATCCAATCGTTAGGCCCGGGTACTGGATGGGGGCGCGTCCCAACTCCGATGTTCTAAGCGGAGGAGCTCTGCATGGGCATTGTTCAGTAGAATAATTTTGCCGGTGCTTCACTCGCCTGGACAGGCTAGATCGCGCGTGATGACACGTGAGGCGCGGCACAACAACCCAATGAACCGGACCGCCGCTCAACAGCCGCAGGTTATCTCAAGGTTAGATGCCTCGCGAATCTCGACCCCATCCATACGCTTTTGGGAATTCCGGCCGACTGCGGGAAAATCCATTCCGAATCGTAGTCAACGATAAAGACCGTAATCTGTTTCTGGATACCGTAGGGTAAATGTCGCAGCGCTTTGAGGTTGACATATGCGCCTACGTTTTTGATTGACATAACACTACCACTTATTACCTGAATTTTGCATGAAAATAAAAAGAAGTTGAAATAATTTCAAATGCGTACTAATGTTCGATTTTTAAATCTCTAAGGAGATGATCCATGCCAGATTTCACACATATTTCCCTGTTCGTCCTTGCCTCGGCAGTGTTGCTAATAACTCCCGGTCCTGCGGTCCTCTACATTATTGCCCGAAGCGTTGATAAAGGCCGCCGTGCGGGTCTTGTATCCGTTTGCGCCATCGAGGTGGGCAATTTCATGCACGTAATTGCGGCGACCCTTGGCCTGTCAGCCCTGCTTCTCTCATCCGCCCTGGCGTTTACCACTGTGAAGTTTCTGGGTGCCGCCTATCTGATATACCTTGGCCTGCGAAAAATTTTCACGCGTGAGACCATCCAAACAACGAATAAAAGTCAACCACAAAGCCTCCGCCAAATCTTTTCACAAGGAGTGGTAGTTGCGACACTGAATCCGAAAACAGCGCTGTTCTTTGTCGCCTTCTTGCCGCAGTTTGTCGATCCAGCCCAGGGCGCAATCGCCGGGCAAATGTTCCTTCTGGGGTGCATTTTTGTCATGCTTGCAGTGATAAGCGATAGCCTCTATGCGCTGTTGGCGGGAACTGTTGGACACTGGCTTAAAGGTTCTCGTTCGGCGCTGCGCGCTGAACGCTATGTGGTCGGTAGTTTGTATATCGGGCTGGGTGTAACGGCGGCATTCGCCGATGCACACCAGCACTAAACAGATTGCAGGCTTTGTTGTGCCGGCTGATTTGAGCCTGCAGTGCAATTTATCGGTTTGGTCATTCGCCGACAGCTTCAAACAAGAGTCAGCCCAGAGCAACCTCACACCGACCCAATCGAGCAGGTAAGATTAGGTGCCAGATCCTTATCAATGATTTATTCGGCCAACTAAATCACAAATCGCGACCCCAAAATTTGCGTTCATTTTCAATCGCGAAAAACTCGTGCATAAATGGAGTCCGCTCAAGATTTCAGCACTTAATTAAGGGGATTTCATGAATTCAGAAATCAAAGACCCTAGTTTTCGTATGAGAAACTTGGGTCTTTTTATTTGAAACGGATTGGGCGATTATTCAACCCGGTAAGCAGGCGTTTCTTATTCACTTTTTACCATAGATAAGGAGGGAAAAATGAACGCAACTGATTTTTCAAGAAGAGAATTTCTAAAACTGGGGGGCATGTCTATACTTGGCGCCGCTGTGGCCTTAAAGTTCGGGACAAAGGCTTTTGCCACGCCAACCGGTACGCCTTTTGATCCTGTGAGGTTTGCCGTGGTTACCGATGCCCACATCGACATCAAGGGTCAAAACGGTATGAAAATGAGTGCCATCAGCAGCGAATGTGTTGAAAGAACGGTAGCGGACCTGAACGGGGAAAAAGAGTTGGCCTTTGTCATGGTAACCGGCGATTTACTTCAGGATGGTGAAGTGGAAAACGCTCAGGAGATAAAAAAGTATCTGGATCAACTAACCGTCCCCTATTATGTCCTGTCCGGCAATCATGATTATGTACCGGCCGATCCCAAAAAACGCAGGGAGGGTTTCACCTACATGACCGTTGAGGAGTTTGTGAAATTTTTCAACGGTCATGGTTATGATGGTTCGAACGAGCGGTATTATGCCCTCCAAATAAAACCGGGCCTGCGACTCATCGCGCTGGACGCCTGTTTGCCTATAGAACCCGTAAAATGGGGCGGCGTGTTGCCTGATGAACAACTTAAATGGCTGGACAACCAGTTGACGGAACACACCAATGAATTAAACCTGATATTTATGCACCATAATTTCGTCAGTTGGTCCGCCGATGAACTGGCAGGCGGTCCCAAGCAATGGTTTTGTTTGGATAATGCTGCCGAAGCCAGGGCAATCCTATCAAAACATGCGAACGCCGCGCCGGTGGTCATTACCGGTCACAGGCATATCGGGCTGAATTACAAAGAATTAAACGGCGTGACATATTTTATTGCGCCTGCCTTGAATTCTCACCCCATGCGGTACACTGTCTTTAACATCAGCAATCAAGCGATTGAATGGAAGACGCCCATGGTGAGTGTTGCTGAGTCCAACCATCTGCAGGCCAGGGAGAATCTGCTGAAGGCAAAATGGTGGCGGGCCACTCAGTTTGCGGAAAGCAGCAGCTTTAACGACACGGCCGTGATCCAGTTTTACGAGAACAACAGCATGCTTTTAGGCTCAAGAAAGTTTTAGGCAACATACACAACAATACCAGTGATTGACATGCGACGGATTTAAGTGTGCCGGTCTTGCTCCTACCCTGCTGTTCTTTTCTGTCAGGTGCAAAAGCGAGGCCGGCCCGTTTCTGTCTTCCAGAACCTATCCCAGACACCAAAGTTGGAAAAATTACGCTCTTCCATTTTTATGGAATTTCAGACGAGTCATAGTATGATATCAGTGTTATTGTGTTTCCATGATATTGTCATTTAAGAATCAAGCTGTCGAGGATATATTCATGGGAAAGCGACAAAACCCGCTTTGAGTTTATGCCCTAAGAATATTTGGAAAATTGTTTTTCGCAAACTTGATCAACTTGATTCTGTTTTATCTCTTCCTATATGTGTTCTTTTCATCCAGGCAACTTCAAGGAGAAAAAAGTGTCGGAGAGAAGGATAGAGACCACCACATCCAGGACGGCAGAGTGGACCTGTTTCTCACGGGCGGCTTCGGCACTTGAGTCCGACCGCCACTATCGAAGCGATGATCATATTGCGCTGCTGCTGGTCCCCACCTTTCTGAAGGTTCTGCTGCACATCCCGTTGATCAGAAGATTTTGCTGCCAGGTCATCGCCCCGCAGGGGATCTACGAGTACACGATCGCCCGCACGAAGTACATCGATGCGCTTTTCAAGGAGGTTCTGGCCAAAGGCTTTGATCAGATACTGATCTTTGGTGCCGGGTTCGATACCCGGGTGCTGCGCTTCCAGGCAGAGACGGGGGATACGAAAATTTACGAGTTGGATGCATCCATTACTCAGAGATCGAAGCTGGATCAGCTTGTGAAGCGAGGGCTGTGCATCCCGGCGAACGTTAAGTTTGTCTCAATCGATTTTGACAAGGAATCGCTTTCAGAAAAACTTGAGGACGCGGGACTTGTTAGAGGCGGGAGAAGTTTGTTTGTATTGGAGGGGTTGGTGATGTATTTGCAGGCTGAATCGGTCGATGAGACGTTCAAGGTTATCGAGAGAATTGCAGGAGAGGGCAGCGAGGTTGTCTTTGACTATGTTCGGGGGCCGGTTCTGCGGCAAGAAGGTTTGTATTACGGGGAAAGAGGGATTGTCAAATCAGTGGCGAAAGCGGGGGAGCGATGGAATTTCGGGATCGAGGATGAAGGGCTGGAGAAATTTCTGAAGAGTTATGGTTTGATTGTAAATGAGCGCAAGTATGCGCAGGATCTGGAGCAGATGTATTTTACAAATGCATCCGGGCAGATTATGGGTCGGATTAACGCTACCCATTGCCTTGTCAGAGCGACGAAGCCTGCAAGTTCGCCGGCGAGCGCCACTCAAATCTAATTGCGAATAGTCGTCATATTAAATATTATTCGTTGTTGATTTTGCGACTTTTTTCGTACTCCTATGAGGACGTGCTCGCTGGCTATAAGGCTCGAGCGACAGACTGGCAGATGCGGGCAACACTGGCTGAGCCCGACTCCACCTGCGACATCGACTACTACCGATTTTGGGACTGGTTTCGAGTTGCGTCGGTGTTGGGGGTTTTCATAAACGACATACAAAGCTTGTCGTTAAAGGAAGCCGCTTTTGACCTCGCATCAGCGTATATTGAAGTGCTGCAAGGGATCGCTCATAACGTCGTCGTTTTGAACCAGGAAGGCTCATTTCTGACAACAGAAATGGTCGGGAAAATTGCCGGTTCATTGCGTCCACTGATCGGAATGCTTCCCGAGGGACCGGAAACCCGGATGCTCAGCCGTCACGCGAATCTAACTCTTGAGCGGCTCGACTACTCGCTCCGGTGAGCATCCCGGATGATTTACATGGGGTTATGCCAATGACGGAGATTCAAATGATTGAGGATATTTTCGCTCTTGCAGATCAAATAAGGTACGTAGCCATATATCGAAATGAACTGCTACAATCGAGGTCCAAGGAGGGAACAGAAAACGAGAGTAGTTCCGAATCGGATCGCTATGAAGAACTGCTGGTGAACCCAACTCTTCTCAAGCTGGCTGCTCAACGTGGAAACATAGACTGCGGTGGTTTGGAATACCTGATGGTCAGGTACGGCAACTTCTTTCAATTTGTTTTGCCCACTGCCTGGGGCCATGTGTCTGTTTGTATTGAAAAGGAAGCCGATCCCATTGACATTGGTCTGAGAGTAAAGATGCTCGTCGAAAATGAAAAGGTGGGGGAACCGGCCCGCTGATTGATTCCCTATGTTTTATTATTATCGAATTGTGGCTCCATGGAGTGTCGGAGGCAGAAGCAAAACCCATTGAATAATGGGGAGATAAAAATGACGACAACATCAAAAATTGCATTGGTAACCGGTGGCAGCCGGATGATATTGGCTGTATCGTTGCTTTCCTTTCCTCGGAAAAAGTACATTGGACCACCGGTCAACGGATTGAGGCATCAGGGGGGATGTTTTTATAAGGTTGATGATACAAATCTTAAGGGCTGAGGAGCACTAAAGCCGGTTATGTTTTACGAACCAGAGCAGAGCATGATTAAAATTCGACCTTTTGCAGAGGAGAATTGGGCTGCCACTTGGCGAATAATCGAGCCGGTGTTCCGGGCCGGAGAGACATACGCTTTTGGGCCGGATATCACAGAAGAGGAGGCTCACAAGGTTTGGGTAGAGGTACCGTCTGCGACCTTCACTGCGGCGGATGAGGCCAACAATGTTCTTGGCACCTACTTCATCAAGCCAAACCAGCCCGCATTAGGTGCTCACGTATGCAATTGCGGTTACATCGTTGCAGAAAACGCCCGCAGCAAAGGCATTGCGTCCGAAATGTGTAAACATTCCCAGCGAGAGGCGGTTTCCCGAGGATTTCGAGCGATGCAATACAACCTGGTTGTCTCTACGAATAAGGTCGCAGTCCGTCTCTGGAAAAGGCACGGGTTCGAAGTCATCGGCACCCTGCCAAAAGCTTTCCGGCATCCGCAGCTTGGTTTTGTAGATGCCTTTGTGATGTACAAGCAGCTTGTAACATAGAAGTGGTTTGTAAAACCACCTCAAGCCGTGATTATTTTTTCAATTGAGATTTTCTTGCCGATATACCGTTTTTTCGTACGACGCAATCGTTAGTCTGGGGTAAGAGGCGCTTTGGAGGGTCACTATGGAGGGCATTGAACAAATACCGGGGCGCTGAGCTGCCGGACAGAAAAAAGAGGCAGACGATGAAAAAGAAGCTGCTGATTGCTGCGATGTCGTTCACTTTGCTGCTGACCGGTTGCGGGCAAAGATCGTTATCATGCCATTATTAATATCCAGGTTTTTCAATTCAAGCGTTAGATCTCTGAATCCCAAAATCAAACGGCCGTTATCTTCTAAAGCCCGACACGCATCATCCAGCAAAATTTGAACTTCCTCGAGGGTCTGGAGATGGGTAATTGTGTCTCCCATACAAACGATGAGTTCAATATTTCCAGGGATGTGTTCGTTAAAGTTCAACAGGCTGTCTTCAATCGTTGCAATGGACAATCCCGCGGCATGCGATTTAAGTTCCGTCAGCAGATCATGGCTCAAATCAATCGCAATGACTTTAAAACCGGCTTGAGATAACGGTATCGACTGAAATCCGGATCCCGCGCCCAAGTCCAGCGCGACCCCGGATAGAATAGGGCGTATACCGTGAGATTGAAAAAATTTTCGGTTTTCCTCAAATTTCAGCTCGGATCCGCCACATATCCACGAATAATAAGGAGCGAGCAAATTATCATAGTGCTCTTTTACGCCGGCCATACCATTCCTTTACCCCATCATTGAAAACCTGGTCCTCGCTCTCTCCGAGCAGCAGGCTCTACGAGCTGGAAGCCGGGCTGTAGGCCCTTCGGGCCGGAAGCTGGGCCAGGCTTCTTGACTATATTGTCGGTTTTATCTCAAAGTCTTTATAAACAATGGGGTTTTTTAATTCAAGCCCCATGGATCAATACATCCTTCGATTGCAGAATTCTTTTCTTGCAAGGGTTAGATACAGCTGCGGCAGAAAAAGATCTTGAAATGCTTCAGACAGCATTTGGCCTTTTCCGCGATTCCAAGCGGCCTGAATAAAACACAAAGCCTATGCATATTCACTTGTTTTTCCAGGATCATTTATATAGACTGCACCCGTGCTATGGGTACAGCCCTGTTTTTGAAAGCATTCCCATAAAATTCAATCACATATCGTCTATCAACTGAATATAAAAATTCCGGTCGAATGATGACGGAATCCCTTCAATACCTATGTCTGGTGATATATTTGTTTGCCCTGGGAGCGCTGTTTACCTATGGGATGAACTGCTATTTGCTCATGATATTTTATCGTCTGAAACGTCCAAAAGCCCTGCGACGGCATGCCGAGATAATAAAAAATTTTTACCAGAATTATCCCATCAAAAATTGGCCACGGGTTACCATCCAACTGCCGATCTTCAATGAACGCTATGTCGTTGAACGAGTCATCGAATCAGTTTGCCGGTTTGATTACCCCAAAGATCTGCTTGAAATCCAGATTTTGGATGACTCCACCGATGATACCGTCGATATTGCCAAAGCTTTGGCTAACCAAATGAAAGACCAGGGTTTCGATATTCAATATATTCACCGGGACAATCGCACCGGTTTCAAGGCGGGTGCCCTGAAGGAGGGTCTCAAAACAGCCAAAGGCGAACTTGTGGGGATCTTTGATGCCGATTTTGTTCCCCATCCGGAATTTCTAAAAGAGACGGTTCCGTATTTCACAGACCCGAAAATCGGTATGCTCCAGACCCGCTGGGGACATATCAACAGCGATTATTCATTGCTGACGAGAGCACAATCAATTGGAATAGACGGTCACTTCGGGGTGGAGC
>Ga0307426_1001651_pt1 | contig 14486 bp, 13 predicted proteins | sample SalMarWE160340MG_FD_202165 | JGI IMG/M metagenome (GOLD analysis project Ga0307426, IMG submission 202165) | Salt marsh sediment microbial communities from the Plum Island Ecosystem LTER, Massachusetts, United States - WE1603-40 | ecosystem: Environmental > Aquatic > Marine > Intertidal zone >... | reverse complement strand
ATCAGGATCACCTTTCTGCTCATTGAGTAAATACTCTTATTCTGAATGCTTTGCCCTGTTTGTTGGGCATCAGAATTTTAATCTGATTATGGTATCTTTGTTTAATTAATTGTGTTACCGTAACACGCAATATGGCAGCGGTATATAGGGTAAATTCTGTATATTGGGCTACAAGATTATTTATTCAATTACATCGAACATCGCCTGCAAGTTACGGATCGTAATTAGTTACCATATACAACTACCGAATATTCACAGCGTCCTTAAAAGATCGCGAGGGGTGCCTTTGAATTGAAAATAACGATCGTTGTTGCCGAAGACCAGACAATCGTGCGCAAGGGATTGCGCTCGCTATTGGAATCCGAAGATAATATCGAGGTTGTCGCCGAAGCCGCGGACGGCATTGAAACCATTAAGTGCGTTGAGCAATACTCGCCGGATTTGGTTTTGTTGGATTTGGCTATGCCAAAAATGAGCGGTTTATCTGTCCTCAAAGATATTAAGGAGCGGTTTAAAAATACCAAGATACTGGTTTTGACTTTTCATACCTCGGAAGAGTACATATTGGAAGCATTTGGAAATGGTGCCGATGGATACTGCCTGAAAAACGATACTCACACCGAACTTTTGACCGCAATTAACAGCCTGCTTGCCGGAAAGTCATTTATCAGCCCTTCGGTTTCGGGAAAAGTATTAGAGGGATATCTCGAAGGGCGACAAAAATTGAAAAAAGAGACATCGTGGGAAAGTCTGACCAACCGCGAAAAAGAGGTGCTTAAATTAGTGGGCGAGAGTTATTCGAGCGTTGAAATTGGCGCGGTGCTAAATATCAGTCCCAAAACCGTCGACAAACACCGCTCCAATATAATGAATAAATTAAATTTACACAGTGCGTCCGCTTTGACGGCTTATGCCATCGAAAAGGGGCTTGTTACTTCCTGATTGTTGTATTCATCTTCAGCAGGGCCAGGATACTCGAATTGTGGCTCCCTGGCCGGGCGCTGTGTGAATATCAAGCGCACCGCCAAATATAATGGCACGTTCTTTTATGTTTTCAAGCCCTAACCCCCGTTTCTGAAAATCCATTGTCTGCACTCCGGGCATATCAAATCCCTTACCATTGTCTTTGATGACGAGCTCAATTTTATTTTCAACCAGACGCAGAGAGACCTTGACCCTATCAGCCTGACTATGCTTGGCCACGTTATTCAGGGCTTCTTGCAGAATCCTGTAGATCAGGATCTTAAAGGGATCCCGAATCCGTTTTTCCGGTACCTCAAAGTGAGTTTCAACGTCAATATAATCGTAAACCTCCATGAATTCGCGGCATAAACTGCGCAAGGCGGCGTTGAGACCTAAATCATCCAAAATCGCGGGGTGCAGATTTCGATAAATTCTTTGGGTTTCATCAATGCTATCTTGTACGATCGAAAGTATATCCTGCAGAGATGCGATCAATGGATCATTTTTCCGTTGAAGCTCTTTGATTATTTTCTCGATGCTGTATTTGACGGCAGTCAATTTCCCGCCGATACCATCGTGCAGCTCCTGAGCGACAAATTTTCTCTCTGATTCCTGTCGTTCGACAAGTCGGGACGAGAGCGCACGCATGGCATCTTCCACACGTTTTTGGGCGCTGATGTCGGCAACCGACATCAGATGCCCGATGGATTGCCCTTTGCTGTCCTTTAATTCGGTGCCGGTGACCAGTCCCCAGAATTGTTCACCGTTTTTGCGCACAAACGGCAATTCAAGTCCATCGGATGATAAGATGACACGGGCAAGCGTCTGAAAGTCGCCGGAAAATGCCTCAAAATTATCCTGCTGCCAGTAAACAAAAGGATAGGTGAATTTTAAAAGCTCATCATCATTCCATCCGACCAATTCGCAAAACCCCCGATTCACATAAATCTGCCGACCCTGCAGATCAATTCCGAATATCCCGGCCGGAATTGACTCTTCAATCGCCATTCGGAAAATGTGCTCGGCTATCAGGGCTTGTTCTATGGGCTGCTTTTCGGCATCTTCTTGATCCAGCACCTCAACAGCCATTTCAGGCTCAGCTGTTTTGTCGGTTAACCCCTCCTGCTTTTCTAAAGATTTTTTGAGACTCCGCTTTGCCTGGCTGAAGGTAACCACCATCTTTTCCAGCTGGCGAACTTTTTGCTCCAGTTCTTGATAAGTGGTTTTTTTTGCCAAGTATCAGCTCCGAAATTCTAAAACTTTTTTCAAAATATTTTTAGGCTTAAATTATCCATCTCCCATGGGCTTTACGCATTGTAAATTCAGTATCTTTTACGCGTGCAGGAATCCGGCTAATTTTGTTTTTAGCAAAATAGACTTAAAAAATCTGTGCGTTCTACATGCGGTCTTTGCGAGAGAAAAACTTTTACAAGGGCTTTTATCTCATGAATAGCCCCCCGTTGACATCGATCGTTTCGCCGTGCAGGAAGTTATTGTCGATGATGAACTTGATCGTTCGGGCAATGTGAATCGGATCGCCGTTTATTTCCAAAGGACATGCCTTGCGCCAAGCCTCCAGCTGCTCAGGTGTGGAAACTTTATCGTGAAACGGCGTTACGATCACCCCCGGCGCCACGGCGTTTACTCTGATGTGCGGCGCCAGTTCTTTGGCGAGCCCTCTGGTATAGGAATCCAGGGCCGCTTTTGAGGCAGCATAAATCGTGGCTGTCGGTCCGCCATGACGCAGGGCTACCGAACTTATGTTGATAATACTCGGATCTTCTCCCTTTTCAAGCAGCGGTATAAACAGGGAGGTGACCATCATCGCCGAAAAGGTATTTAAAGCAAACGTTTCCTCCATCAGATGCCACTCGCATTCCCTGGCCGATTGCCTTTTTACTAGTCCGCCCGCATTGTTTACGAGTACATCGAGTTTATCCGCTTTGGCCGCAACGGCCTCGAACAGCGCCCGGCAACCGTCTTCTTTTGACAAATCCGCCTGCACCGGCTGGGGTTTGCCGCCGTTCGCTGCGACATCGGCGGCGACCTTTTCCGCCGCTTTCGCGGATGCGCAGTAGTGGATGAATATTTGATTGCCGGCTGCCAGGTGGCGGGCCGTCCCAGCCCCTATGCCGGTGCTGGCACCTGTAATAAGTATAACTTTAGACATAATTTCTCCTCCCTGTTGATAAAAAATGAGTTTGTTGAGTTTTTTGTGTTTATTGAGTTTGTTGTGATTATTGGGTCGATTCAGTTAATTAATGAATCCATTCCTTCAAACATTTGCATCATAGTCTTCAGCGTCAATAACTGCCGCGCAGGGACTACCGGCTTCAAGCTCAGTCCAGCCAAAACCCCGGTTACTTCAATTGGGGCAATTCAACCGCGTCCATGTCGCTGAAGGTCTGATTATCCCCCAGCATACCCCAGATGAAGGAATAATTCGAGGTCCCGGCGCCGGCGTGGATCGACCAGCTGGGGGAAATGACCGCTTCTTCATTGCACATGACGAGATGACGGGTTTCATCCGGCTTGCCCATCAAGTGCAGCAGTATCATATCCGGGGATAGATCAAAATAAAAATATACTTCCATGCGACGCTCATGCGTATGACAGGGCATGCTGTTCCAGACACTGCCGGATTCAAGAACCGTCATACCCATCACCAGCTGGCAGCTTTGCACACCGGCCGGATGAATATATTTATAGATCACCCTGACATTGGCTTGCTGGGGCGTGCCTAAATGGGTAATTTCCGTCTCGGCTCCGGTGACCTTAACCGTGGGATATTGCTTATGGGCCGGGCCGCTGAGCATATAGAAATGCGCCGGATTTTCCGGATCAAGGCTTTTGAATACGACCTGTTTGGAATTTTTGCCGATGTAAAGACCGTCGGTTTTGTTGAGTTCAAAATCCCGGCCGTCGACGGTGACCTTGCCCGGGGGCCCCACGTTTATAATGCCCATCTCTCGGCGCTCTAAAAAGTAATCCGTACCCAGCTCCTTGCCGGCTTCCAGCGGCAAAGGGTCGGACGGGCATATACCACCGATGATCATGCGGTCAAAATGACTATAGGTCAAGGCTGCCTTGCCTCGGGTGAAAAGTTTCTGCAGCAAGAACTCCGAGCGGATGCGATCGGTGCTGTAGGCTTGAAAATCATCCGGGTTTGATGGATATCTTATCTCCATAATGCGAAATCCTTTCCTGCTTGAAAAATTAAGGTTTCAAATGACTTTGCGATAAATTTGCTGTCCCGCAGGGGCCACTTCTAGCGAGCGCAGTCTCGGTCGAAGCGTAGACGCTTATACCGCCAAATAGCCGCCATCGACAAAAATTACCTGGCCGGTAATGTAGTCGGAAGCGGCGGAAGCCAGAAAAACAGCGGTGCCGACCAGGTCCGCCGGATCTGCCCAGCGTCCGAGGGGAATTCGGGCGGTTATCTCGTTATACCGCTGCTCGTTTTTCTGCAATGCCAAGGTTAACTCGGTCTTGACCCAGCCGGGCCCAATCGCATTCACGTTGATTCCGTATTGCCCGAAATCATTGCACATGGCTTTGGTCAGCTGGGTCAGTCCGCCTTTGCTGGCGGCATAGGATGGTACTGTTTTACCGCCGAACACCGCAATCAGCGAGGAGGTGTTTATGATCTTGCCTTTGATTTTTTGGGATATCATTACGCGCGCCGCAGCCTGAGCCAGAAGGAAAGGGCCGGTCAGGTTGACCCGCAATACCTCCTCCCAGGCCTCGCTGGAATGATCTTCGGACGGTTGCCGGTGGATGGTCCCGGCATTGTTAAATAAAAAATCTATTTTGCCGAATTCAGATACGGTCCGGTCTACCAGTGATTGAATGCTTTCACTATATTTCATGTCAACCGTCTGCGGCATCAGTCGGCCGCCGGCGCCGGCGTATTCTCCGACAGCACCTTCGAGCTTTTCCAGGTTGCGGCCTGCGACCATCACATCAGCGCCGGCTTCGGCCAGCCCCCCGGCTATCGCTCTGCCGATACCGGAACCGGCACCGGTGACGATGCCGCTTTTTCCAGTAAGGCTGAATTTGTCTAAAATCATCTTTGCCTCCTGTCATTTAATCGGTTAACGCTGACCGCGATTGTTTGAGCCGGATATGGCTTCGGCATGGCGTTTGATGGCACGAATTTCCATTTCGATCCCCCGGTCACTGTAAATGTAGGATGGAAAAGCCATACTGATGGCACAGGTTATTTCTCCGGCGATCCCGAAAACCGGTGCAGCCACACACATGACACCGCGCGTAATTTCTTCCCAATCAACCGCGTATGCGCTCTTTTTTACTTTTTCCAATTCTTTCAGCAGCATATTTTGCTCGGTAATGGTTTTTTCGGTATAGGCGCACAACGGTTGCGACAAAATTTTTTCGGTCTCCTCCCCGGCAGCATAAGCCAGCAGCACTTTACCCATAGCCGTACAATGCAACGGAAAACTTTTTCCTATCTCTGAAAAAAGTTTGATTCCAAAATCGCGCGACTCGATCTTATCAACAAAAATTCCCGCATCCCCGCTTTTGATACCCATATTACAGGTATGTTCGGTTTCCTGATGCAGTTTAATAAGCTGGGGGTGGACCTGTTGACGCAGGTCGAAATTGGACATCACTTCAGCACCCAGGCCGGCCAGCTTGAGTGTGCCGCGGTACATTTTTGTATCCGTACCGTAGGACAGGTACCCGATACCGGTTAAGTATTTTAAGATACGATGAACCGTGGATTTGGGCAATCCGGTTTTTGCGACAACCGCAGCAAAGTTTATGCCCGTGCTCTGATGTGAAACGATGGTTTCGATAACAGTAAATACTTTTTCTAGTGAGCTCAAAATATAATTATTCCATTATCCCAGTATTCCAGTATTCCAGTCCCGCCAAGGCTTGATGCACGGGAGGTATCACAATATATTGCCGTGCCTTCCCGTTTGGCACCCCGATAATGCGGGATTAACGCTTCGCTCAAAGCGGCTGGTTGGGGTTAGGCGCATCCCTGTCAGGTAGAGGCTTGTGCCAAACCTTTCCCGGTGCAACAATTTCCATAATAATTTTGATGATACTCTGGACGCAATAGCCCGTCATGATGACACCTGCTATGGGCATGCTCGCATACCAGAGCGGCCGCGGCCATTCCAGCATAGGCGATCGATCATTGGCCGCTGCGGTGAGCAGATACCCGTAATAGGTAAAGATCACAAAAAAGCAAAGCGAGAGCAGCCCGACCAGCAGGCTGTGGAACAGACCGCTGCGCATCTGCCCCAGTTTGCATGAGAGCGCATCAACGCAAAAATGTTCATTGCGGCGCCAGAGCGCGGCAGCGCCCATAAAAACCAACCAGGCAAAGGCCCATTCGATTGCTTCATCCGACCAGCTTAATTTAGCGATCGGAACGAAGCGCACAAAGACCACACCGGTCAAAACCACAGCCAGCATTACAAGACACCCAATGCTGAACCATCGCAGGATACGCTCTATCCAGCAATCTAATTTTATTAAGAATTGCAGCATGGCTGCTTCTCGCGCGTTTTGTCCCAGAACAGCGGAGATCCCGCTTTATCGGGGAACTAAAAAGGACAAATTAATCACGAAAGCACGAAATTAGGACACACTTAAATTCAGCCCTTAACGTGGCATCAACAGGTCGGGTATACCCAGTGAAAATACCGGCACATACGCAATCAGTATCAGAACCATGAATATGCCGAGAAGATAGGGCCAGAGTTCCTTTGACAGACTGCCGACGGGAAGATCACTGATACTTGCCACGGCATAGAGCGACATTCCCACCGGTGGAGTGAGTAATCCCAGCATCGAGCACAAAATCATGATCACGCCGAATTGAATCGGATCCACGCCGAATTGCTCAATCAGCGGCATAAAGACCGGTATGGTAATCACCAGCACGGCGATTCCTTCCAGAAAACAGCCTAAAACGAGAAGAATAGCGATAATGATCAACATGAGGATCCACTTGGTGCTGCTCAAGGCCGTCAGACCGGTAATTACCTGCTGCGGTATCCGCTGGTGGATCAGCAGCCATCCGAGAAAACCCGCCGAGGCAATGATAAATAAAACCTTGACGCTTTGAACAATGGTTTCCCACAGGATGTCCGGCAAATCTTTGATTTTGATCTCGCGGTACACGCAAAGGCCCAGCAACAGAGCATAAATCGAGGCAACCACGGCAGCTTCCGTGGGGGTAAAAATGCCTCCCAGGATGCCGCCGATAATCAAAACCGGCATAAACAAGGCAAAAATTGAGTGCCAGGCACTTATCAGTAACTCTTTGAGTGATGCCCTTTGGCCCTTGGGAAAACCGCGTCGTTTGGAGACGAAATAAACCGCGATCATCATGGCCAGACCCATCATCACCCCCGGCAGACATCCGGCGAGAAAAAGACGTCCGACCGACTCGCCGGTAATGCTGCCGTAAATTACAAAAGGAATACTGGGTGGGACCACCGGGCCGATCGTAGATGATGCGGCCGTAATGGCGGCGCTGAATCGAATGCCGTAACCGGCTTTTTTCATGGCCTCCAATTCAACGAGACCCAAGCCGGCGGCATCGGCTACCGCAGCGCCGGACATGCCTGAAAAAATCATACTCGAGACAACATTGACGTGGCCGAGTCCACCTTGGAAGTGGCCGACCAGGGCCTGGGCAAATCGAAAGACCCTGTGGGTGATCCCGCCCCTGTTCATCAGATTACCGGCCAGAATAAAGAACGGTATGGCCAACAGCGTAAAACCGGTGGTCGCCGAATACATGCGCTGCGCAAGCATCGGCAGAACAAAAGCCTCGCCAAGAAAAACAAAGGTGCCCACCGCCGTCAGACCCATGGCGACGGCAATCGGGACCCCCAGAAGGATGAGCGCCACCAGCACACCAAATATCGCCAACGTCAGCATGACCAGCTCCCCTTCCGACCGGTTTCAGCCGGCGCCGTTAACGTGCGTCATTAACCATCTTGAGAAATTTTGTGACATTCTCCTTGCCGGCGTAATCGGCGATACGGTCGTAGGCAGGCTGCATGGCGCTGCGGAATTTTGCAATGTCCGGCTGGGTGACCTGCATGCCCTTGTCCTTGAGTTTCTGAATCAGCTCACCCTCTTCCTCCACCATGCGGTCGCGAAACCACTGGCCGGCCCTTTTGCTCTCCTCTTTAACAATTTTCTGCTGTTCGGGAGTCAATTTGTCCCAGGTCGTCTTGCTCATTACATGCACCATGGAATTGTAGACATGGCGCGTGAGGGCCAGGTTCTTTTGAACTTCATAGAGTTTAAAGTGGTAGATAACGGCCAGGGGATTCTCCTGTCCATCGACAACACCCTGTTTCAAGGCATTGTAAAGTTCGGGGAAGGCAATTTTGGTGACCACGGCACCGCAGGCTTCCATGGCCGCCTGAAGCTGCAATTCAGGCGGTGTGCGCATTTTAAGGCCTTTCATGTCGCCGGGTGTCATCACGGGTCTGACATTATTGGTAACATTGCGAAAACCCCATTCCCAGTTGGAGAGAAATACGAGATTCTGCGATGCGAGTTTGGGCGCCACCCAGTCCATGAACGGACCATCCAGCACACGCCAGCAATGTTCATAACTGTCATAGACAAACGGCAGCATGACGACGGAAAACTCGCGGACATACTTATCCAGGGCCCCCTGGGTCGGCAGGCTCATGTCGATGGCGCCGAGTTTGTTCTGCTCAAGCACTTCCGGAGGGGACCCCAGGGCATTTGACGGGTAGATCTTGACGGTGATAGCACCATTGGTGCGCTTCTCAACGGCTTCGGCAAACATCAGCGTTGCCTTATGGCCCGGATGGGTTTCGGCTGCGTAATGTCCGAATTTTAACTCCAAGGCCATGGCCGGCGAACTCGCCAATCCTGCAAACAAAAGTACGCCGAGTAAAATGATAAAAATTTTTGTCTTCATTTTGCTCCTCCTTTCCTGAGTAGAAATGGTTTTGTGACAGTCAGCGGATGCATTGTCATCCTGCTGAATGTAGGCTTTGGCGCAAACCGATGCCTGCGCGTGTTGATCATAGGATTAGAAAGTTCTATATATGAAACAAGTTTTCATATTTTGAAACAACGTATTTTTTCCGGTCTGGTTTGTCAAGAAAAAAAATAGCTATTCATCTCGCTGCAGATGGTACTTTTTTATCTTATAATGCAGCAGCTGGCGGGATATGTTCAGCTTGCGGGCCGCCCGGGAAACTTTACCGGCCGATTCCACCAGCGCGTTATGAATCAGCTCTTTTTCACGGGCCTGCTGGAGTCGGAGGAGACTCGGCGGAGAAACCTTTGACAGGGAATGATCGGCAGGCGGCGAACCGTCTTGCAATGTCAGAGTTTTCGGAGCCTGCCTGCCATCCGGCAGGCTATTTCCGGACGGGCCGCTGACCTTTTCTGTCAAACGGTTAAATTCGGGTGGTAAAAAATGGCGCGGCAGATGATGCATCCGGATGATGTCGTCGGATTGGATCACATTCAAGGTGCCTTCGATCATATGCTCCAGCTCGCGGACATTGCCCGGCCATTGGTACAGCCGGAATAATTCGATGACATCCTCGGCAACTGCCAGCACGCTCTTGCCCAGGACGAGGTTGTATTTGTAGATGAAATGGCGCGTGAGGTTGTCCACGCCGTTTTTCAACTGCCTGAGCGGCGGGATGGGAATAAACACCACTGCCAGCCGGTAAAACAGGTCCATCCGAATTTGCCCCTCCTGGAGGGCCTGCTGGGGGTTGTTGCTGACGGAGCTGATGATTTTAACGTCAATTCTAATGTCTGTAGATCCACCGATTCGTCTTATTTTGCGTTCCTGCAGGAAACGCAGCAGTTTGGTTTGGAGATTGAGAGGCATGGAATCGACCTCGTCGAGGAACAACGTGCCGCCATGAGCCTGCTCGAATATGCCGGGTTTATTCACGGCACCGGTGAACGCCCCTTTGGAGGTGCCGAAAAGCAGCCCTTCCAGAAGATTTTCAGGAATGGCCGCACAGTTGATGCCGATAAACCGGCTGCCACGGCGCGAACCATGATTGTGAATGGATTGGGCAAACATCTCCTTGCCGGTGCCGGTTTCACCGTAAAGCATAACCGGTGAGGGCGAATCCGCTGCCAGCCGGGCCATTTTGACAGACTGTAAGAATTTTTCATCGTCACCGATGATGTCGCTGAAAGTGAACCGCGTGCCGTTGCCGTATCCGTGACCCTCATAGGGGCTGCAGACAGAAGTAGCGGATATTTTTTTATCCAGCAGGTTGTAATCCTTAATGAAGCAGATTGCCCCCGTCACCCGGCCGTGCTGCATCAGGGGAAAGACGCTGTTAACCGTATTGACGAGTTTGCCCCGGCAGGTCCGGTAAAAAAACATCTCACCCAGAATCGGCCGCCCGCTTTTAATGCAACGCAAAATCATGCTGCTGTTATGATCAAGGTGGTAGACTTCCGGTACGGATTTACCGATAACCCATTCAGGCTCAAGCTCGTCGATCTGGGCCTGGGTGTGGTTGTAAAAAACGATGCGACCGGATTTATCCGCAATGACCACCCCCTCGTCAAAGGCGGATAGAACCGATATGATATCGACCTCATCCAGGCGTAGCGATGGATCCAATTCGATGTCCATAACAAACATCTCCCGGCTGTGGTTGATTAGCTTGATTAGTTGATTAAGTTGATTAGTTTAAATAGGAATACATCATTTTAACCTAATCAACCAGTCAACTATTCAACGCGTCAGCAAAAAATTCAACCAGTCAACCAATCAACGATTCAACTTAGCAATTCGACTGATAGGCCGACATTAGGCTAACCGATTCGATTTGTCAAAATTATTTTCTATTTGCAAAACAATTTTTACTTTATTAGCCCTTTAGTAAAATTATTTTTGCCTTTCATTGGAATTTTCCTTTAGTGATCGCCTTCTATTCATCCGGAACCTCATATCGGATCATTTTTTCATCTAAACTATCTCTTATGATTTCAGCAGACTATTGCCTTCGCAGCCTGCAAAATCCGAACAGTTATCACGCGAATACATGCATGGCATATGATATGCAGACGGGCGAACAAAACATAGCCGCAATGTTAGGCATTTTAGGCATTTCTGTGAGCATCTTCTTCTTTCAATTAAGAAATATTTTGGCAAAAACGCACAGATCTAAATTATAGAACTCTAAGGAGGAGTGGACCATGGCAATTAAGGACATTTATGAAGGCGTACTGACCTTTCAGGTGGACAAGGTTAAGCAGTTGACCCGGGCCGAGCTGGATGCCGGTACGGACGTGCAGAGCATTCTCAACGACGGTCTGATCAGTGCGATGGATGAGGTGGGTCGGCAATTCAGCGAAGGCATTCTCTTTGTGCCGGAGATGCTCATGTCCGCTCAGGCGATGAAAGGCGGACTGGAAATTCTGAAACCCCATCTGACTGAAGAAACCAGTCACTCCAGGGGGACCGTAGTGATAGGAACCGTCAAAGGCGACCTGCATGATATCGGCAAAAACCTGGTGGCGATGATGCTGGAAGGCGCCGGGCTCACCGTGGTGGACCTGGGAGTAGATGTTGAGGCGGAAAAATTTGTGGCTGCGGCTAAGGATAATAAGGCCGATATTGTCGCATTGTCCGCTCTGCTGACCACCACCATGCCTGCCATGGAAACCACCATCAAAGCGGCCAAAGAAGCCGGTCTGACGGTCAAATGCATTATCGGGGGCGCTCCGGTAACTGAAGCGTTTGCCAACAAGATCGGTGCGGACGGTCACAGCGATGATGCTCCGGGTGCCGTGGCGCTTGTCCGCCGTCTGGTGGGCAAATAGATATAACGTGTCTGCCGATACAACCCGAACGCTGCCAAATTGCCTATTAGTGAAAAGCACCAGTTGCGCATGTTTCAGTGTTCAGGTATCAGGAAAAGCATAAAAATTACAATCAAAGCCCTTTGGTATAGAGGAGTAGCCGTATGATTATTATCGGAGAACTGATCAACGCCAGCCGCAAGGCCATCGGTACTGCCATCGAGGCCCGGGACGCTGCAGCAATTCAGAAGGTCGCTCAAGACCAGCACGCCGCGGGCGCAAACTTTATCGATGTCAATGCCGGGATTTTCGTGGACCAGGAGCCGGAATACCTGACATGGCTGGTAAAAACCGTTCAGGAAGTGGTCGAAAGTCCCTGCGCTATCGACAGTCCCAATCCCAAAGCCATCGCGGCGGCCCTGTCCGCTCACCAGGGCACGCCCATGATCAACTCAATTTCCCTTGAAAAAGAACGTTATGAAAACCTGATGCCGATTATTGCCGGGACGGACATGAAAGTAATCGCGCTGTGTATGAGTGACGGAGGGATGCCTGAAACCGTTGACGATCGGATGAAGATCGCCGACAAACTGGTCAATGGGTTGCTGCAAAACAACGTGAAGATCGAAAACATTTTCGTGGATCCGCTGGTGCAACCCATATCGGTGAACAATCACTTCGGTATGGAATTTATCAATGCGGTGGAACAGATCATGCAAACATATGAGGGCATTCACACCGCCTGCGGTCTGTCCAACATTTCCTACGGTTTGCCGGTCCGTCCCTTTTTAAACCAGACGTTTATGGTGATGGCGATTACCAAAGGCCTGGACGGTGCGATCGTCAACCCACTGGATAAAAAGATGATGGCCAATATCATCGCCGCCGAAACCCTGGCCGGCAAAGACAACTTTTGCATGAACTTCCTGCAGGCCTATCGCGCAGGAAGGTTTGATTTATAAGTAAATTGGAGTAGTGGAGTGGTGGAGTGGTGAGGTAATGGGAATTGAGCGGGATCTTAAAAATTATGTCGACCGAAAATAAATAACTGCAGTCCAAATGAGAACCGGACAGGACCCGGTCTGATTCAATAGCGCCAGACCGGGCTGAATTACCTCAATTAGAGTTAAAAATAACCTCGATTATCGTGAAATCATCTTCAAATGAGTCGTATTGGTTTATTTTTTTTGCGTATTGATAGATACGTTCTATATCCGACTGTTTTTCAGTACTCGGTTTCTTTACAAATTCTGAAAACTCTTTAAACTGCCACATGCTTCCATCCGTCTTCGGAATTTCATAGACGCCGTCCGAAAAAATATACATGCAGCTCGGGCTGTTGATTTTTTGCGTCCCTTTTTTAAACGTAATATCCGGCATTCCGCCAATCACATTGTTTTTGGTTCTGAGCATGAACATCTCGGACTTTTCGGATGGCATTCCACCGAACAGAAGTGCCGGCGGATGCCCCCCGCTGGCGTAGGTCAGGCTTTGAGATGATTTATTGTAGACACCGTACCAGATGGTAAAAAACATATCATTGTTTTGCTCACCTGGAAACGCCTCATTTAATGCCGCCAATACCTGCACCGGATCACAAAAATCCGTATTTAACAATGTTTCGGAACGCAGCGCATTCATGACCGAAACCGATAAAAGGGCCGCTCCGACGCCGTGCCCGCTGACATCAAGCAAATAAACAGCGAAGTTTTCATCATCCAGCCAATGGTATCCAAATGCATCGCCGCCGAGTGAAGTTGAGGGAATAAATTTCCAGTCGATGCGCACCGCGCCTTCTTTTATAGGTTGAGGGAGCATGGTCCTGACATAGTCTACGGCTTCCGCCAATTCTGCATTGAGCCGGATTAATGCTTGGTTGCGTTCCATCAGCGCGGCATTTGTCTTCTCGTGTGCCTGTTCGAGTTTTTGCTCGGCCTGACTTGCGGATAGTGAATAGTAGTAAGCCACATAGGATAAAACAAAGCAAAAAGAGAAGATATTGGCGATGTGAAGCATTGTTAATAGAGAAGCATCCAAAGTTCTCAGCGGGATTAAGGACTGAGAGACGTGACTCAGCACCGCATATATGACGGTGGTGACACCGGCAGATACCGCTTTGATTCTGACGGCAAGCGGCGCCAGAAAGACGACGATCGGAAATATCAGAAGGAAATAATGAAAGTTTGTAGCCCATCCAATGATGACCGTACACAGGACCGAATGAATTAAAACCTCTATGTAGGCAAGAACCAGGGCCGTCTTCCAGTAGCCTTTTAGATTTATATTAATCAACAGGCCCCAGAAACATGCACTGGCAATATTATATACGGCCAAAGAATTTATGCCGATCACAAGGAATAAAATGATCAGAAGGGAATGAATAATTGCGCTGGAAAGATAGCCGTAGTTGGCGGTCACCAAATAGCGATAATAGTTGGATTCAGAGTATTGGGCCGGTAAATTCTCAGGCAGTTTGGTGAATTTATTATGCAGTGTTTTTAAAATAGAGGCCATGAGGTTTACTGCCATTGAACTTCATATATTTTCAGAGGCTGGTCGAAGCCTTTCAGCGACGCTTCGCCCCGATCGCCGAAGATAAACTGTTTTCCAAGGCAAAGGTCCCGGATTACCGCAGCGACTAAAATCTGATCGGGCTCGGCTTGATCGCAAATGCGGGCGGTTAATTGGACGGTGGAACC
>Ga0307426_1001649_pt1 | contig 14499 bp, 13 predicted proteins | sample SalMarWE160340MG_FD_202165 | JGI IMG/M metagenome (GOLD analysis project Ga0307426, IMG submission 202165) | Salt marsh sediment microbial communities from the Plum Island Ecosystem LTER, Massachusetts, United States - WE1603-40 | ecosystem: Environmental > Aquatic > Marine > Intertidal zone >... | reverse complement strand
AGCCACGGGTTGAGCCTCGTCTTCGTCAACACGCGCATGCAGGCGGAGCTGTTGTTTCAGGAGCTGTGGCGCGCCAACGACAACGCGCTGCCGATCGCGCTGCATCACGGCTCGCTCGATGCCGCGCAGCGCCGCAAGGTCGAGGCGGCGATGGCGGCGGGCAGCTTGCGGGCGGTCGTTGCGACATCCACGCTCGATCTCGGCATCGACTGGGGCGACGTCGATTTGGTGATCCACGTGGGCGCACCGAAGGGGGCGAGCCGCTTCATCCAGAGGATCGGCCGCGCCAACCACCGTCTCGACGAGCCCTCGCAGGCAATCCTGGTGCCCTCCAACCGTTTCGAGGTGCTGGAATGCCGCGCCGCCGTCGACGCCGCGCTTGCGGGCGCGCAGGACGTCGTGCTGTCGCGCAAGGGCGCCCTCGACGTGCTGGCTCAGCACGTGCTCGGCACGGCGTGCGCTGGAGCGTTCGAGCCCGATGCCCTCTATCGCGAGGTGCGCTCGGCGGCGCCCTACGCAGCACTCGAGCGCAAGACGTTCGACCGGGTCCTGGACTTCGTGGCCACCGGCGGATACGCGCTCAAGACCTATGACCGTTTCGCCAAGCTGAAACCCGAGGCCGACGGCAGGCTTCGCCTGGCGCACCCCCGTTTCATCGAAAGCTACCGGCTCAACGCCGGCACCATCGTCGCCACTCCCCTGATCAAGGTGCGGCTGTTGGGACGCAGGCGCACGGCCTCGCGCACCGCGCTCGCCGGCGGCCGCCTCCTCGGCGAGGTCGACGAGTATTTCATCGAGCAGCTGCGACCCGGCGACGCCTTCGTGCTCGCCGGCGAGGTGCTGCGTTTCGAAGGTTTGAGCGAGACGGAGGCCTTCGTGACGCGCGCGCATGCCCGCGATCCCATCATCCCCAGCTACAACAGCGGCAAGTTTCCACTCTCCACGCACCTTGCCGAGCGCGTGCGCGCCATGCTGGCCGACACGCACGCCTGGGAGCGCCTGCCTGCCCCCGTGGCCGAGTGGCTCGAGTTGCAGCAGAGCCGCTCGCTGATCCCGGCGCGCGACGAGGTCCTGGTCGAGACCTTTCCCCGCCGCGACCGCCACTATCTCGTCTGCTACCCCTTCGAAGGGCGCCTCGCCCACCAGACGCTGGGCATGCTGCTTACGCGTCGGCTCGACCGCGCCGGTGCCCAGCCGCTGGGCTTCGTCGCCAACGATTACGGGCTCACCGTGTGGGGGCTGGGGGATGTGTCGACGCTGGTTGCCGGCGGTGGGTTGCAGATGGCCGAGCTCTTTGCCGAGGACATGCTGGGCGATGATCTCGATGCCTGGCTTGCGGAATCGAACCTCATGAAGCGGACCTTCCGCCAGGTGGCGTTGATCGCAGGCCTCGTCGAGCGCCGCCACCGCGGGCGCGAGAAAACCGGCCGCCAGGTCGCCATGTCGACCAACCTGGTCTACGACGTTCTGCGCCGCCACGACCCGCACCACATCCTCATCGAGGCCGCCTGGGCCGATGCAGCAACAGGGCTCCTCGACATCGCCCGGCTCGGCGATTTTCTGCGCCGCGCGCGCGGGCGAATCAGGCATCAACCGTTGGACGGCATGTCGCCGCTGTCGATCCCGATCCTGCTTGAGATCGGCAAGGAGGCGGTGGCCGGCTTCGCGCGCGAGGACCTGTTGCGAGAGGCCGCCTCGACGCTCAGCGGCGAGGCGGCAAGAGGGGAGCCTTCATGCTCGAGTTGAAACCAGAGCGTCTCGCCTACAACGATTTCCAGGACCAGGCGATCACGATCTGCGGCAAGGTCTTTCGCGGGGACATGTCGGGCGCCCTCTATTGGCCGGGCGAGGATGCGCTGATCGTCGCCGACCTGCATCTGGAGAAGGGCTCGGCCATGGCCAAGCGCGGCCAGCTCATGCCGCCCTATGATACGCGCGACACGCTGCACCGTCTCGCCGAGGTGATAGACCGCTACGATGCGGCAACCGTCATCGCGCTCGGCGACAGCATCCACGACGAGGAGGCGTGCCAGCGCATCGGCATCGAGGAGCTGGAGATCCTGCAGATCATGCAGGAGGACCGGGAGTGGATCTGGGTGACCGGCAACCACGACCCCGAGATCGGCGAGCGCCTGGGCGGCACCGTGACCGGCGACATCGAGGTCGAGGGCATCGTCCTGCGCCACGAGCCGCGACCCGGGCACATAACCCACGAGATCGCCGGGCACCTGCATCCCGCGGCCCGCCTTTCGGTGCACGGCTACTCGATCCGGCGCCCATGCTTCGTCGGCAACGGCCGGCGCCTGGTGATGCCGGCCTTCGGAACGTTCGCCGGCGGCCTCAACATCCTCGCGCCACCGTTCGAGCCGCTGTTCGGCAACGACGGCCTGCGCGTGTGGATGCTCGGCCAGGAGGGGCTCTACCCTGTGGCCACGCGGCTGCTCAAGGAGGATGGAGCGGGCCCGGTCTAGGTCTTTATTTTGTCGTGCTTCTTGTCGGAAAACCGGTTCCCACTTTTCCGGAAGCACTCTAGCGCGCTTCGCGGCGGAAGTAGGCCGAGGCCAGTAGTCCCGACAGCACCGCCAGAATGACGGCGAACATCCCGTAGGTGAACGGGTAGCGAAATGCGAAGTTGTGCAGCACGCGCTCGACCCCCGTACGCTCGAGCGTCACGCGGGAGATGTCCGCACTCACCACCTCGCCGTCCCGGAAGAGAAACGTGCGCGCAACCAACGGGCCGACGGGAACGTTGGCCGGAAGCGAGATCGTGCTGCGAAACAGGCTGCGACCGGTAAAGGTGACGCCGTCCTTGGCCTGCACGACGTAAAGCTGCTCTTGTTGCTTCAAACGGATAAGAGCCGCCTTGAAGGCGGCGAGCTCATAGTCGTTGTAGCGCAACTGATAGCCGGGAGCGGGCGTCATCTTGATGTGGGCAAAGCCGATGGCATGGCGCTCCAGCACCTTGGGCCCGGCCACCTCCTCCACGGGGCGGGTCGAGGCGATGGCGTAGTAGCTCGGCACCGAGGCGAAGACCACAGAGGAGGTGTTGACCCAGACGCCGGCAACGTCACTCTTGCGCCGCACGACGACCGGGAGGGGCGTGCCCTCGACCACGACGACGACGTCGTAATAGGCGTTTTCATCGGCCGGCTGCTGCGAGTTGTCGATCGCGCCGAACACCAGGATCTCGTGGCCCGTGAAATCCGTGGTCACCTCCACGCTGCGGGTGGAGACGTCCGCCTCGATCGTTTCCTGCGTGCCTTCGGCCGGCGGCGCGGCGGGCGTTCGCGCCACTGGCGGCTGGCGCGGCCCCATGCGCAGCGCCGACGACTTCTTGATGGGTATCTCGATCTGCGCCCCTTGCGCACACGCTGGCCCCGACACCAGCCCGGCCATGAGAAGCCCGCTCAACCCGGCCGCCGCGCACACCCAGCACCATCTGGCAGACATGGCTCGCATCACAGGCCTCCCAGCACAGGGCCGATCGAGTAGATCTCGCTCGGCCGCGCCACGAGGTCCCAGCCGATGCGCAGGCACACGAGCAGGACCAGCCCGGCGAGCAGAAAGCGCAGCTGCTCGCCCTTGAGACGGGCGCCGGCGACCACGCCGAATTGCGCGCCCACGACCCCGCCGATGATGAGAAGCACAGCCAGCACCACGTCGACGGTCTTGTTCTGGATCGCCTGCAGCAAGGTCGTGACCGCCATCACGAACACGATCTGGAACAGCGACGTGCCGATGACGACGCTGGTCGGCACCCGCAGCAGGTAGATCATGGCCGGCACCATCACGAAGCCGCCCCCGACACCCATGAGCGCGGCCATGAAGCCCACGAATGCCCCGATCAGAGCCGGCGGCACCGCGCTGATGTATAGCTTGGACCGGTGGAACCGCATCTTGAACGGCAGCCCGTGCACCCAGCTGTGCTGGCCCGTCTTTCGCGCCGAGGACGCCGTTCCGGAGCGCGCCTTGCGGATCGAGCCGATGCTCTCGATCAGCATCAGGCCGCCGACGGCGCCAAGGAAGGTGACGTAGCTCAGCGAAACGAACAGATCGAACTGACCGATCTCTCGCAGTATCCTAACGAGCCCCACGCCGATGGCCGAGCCGACGACGCCGCCCGCCACCAGCACGACGCCCATCTTCACGTCGACGTTGTTGCGCCGGTATTGGGCGATGGCGCCTGAAACCGACGACGCGACGATCTGCATGGACCCCGTCCCGACGGCGACCGCCGAAGGAACGCCCATGAAGATGAGCAGCGGCGTGAGGAGAAAGCCGCCGCCCACGCCGAACAGCCCCGAGAGAAAGCCGACGGCGCAGCCCATGCTCAAGAAGACCGCGACATTCACGGACATCTCGGCAATGGGCAGGTAGATGTTCATAAGTCTCGCCCGGCACAACCACTCGTGCGCGCCAATGACACGGGAACGAGGCGCCGGCAAGCGGCGGCGGCGGCATCGGAAGACAGCTCGACCGCCGCGTTGACCCCTTAATCGCCGTGGGCAGCATTCCCTCTCGAGGCTAGACCGGCGCGCGGTCGCGCAACCGGCAGCGAGGAGAAACCAGCTCCCAGACCCTCCGCGCGGCCCTCAAACCCACGAATGCTCCGACAGCATGCATTGTGTCAAGGCAAGACCTTAGCGAACGGGTGCTTGCCAGCTGGAGCGGTAAACATGGGGAGAGCGCACCGAGAACTCATGCCGCGCGCACGAGAGCACCGGCCAGGAGATTGTGGCCTGCTTCAGCCTCTCGTATTCCGCTGCCGGGCGCGGCTCCAGGCCTGCCCCGCGATGTGGGCATCGTTGGCGAGAGGATCAGTGGGCTTGGCCTTCCAGGACCGGGCCCGCGTCTCCGCCTCGGCGCGATCCGCAGCGCTCATTGCACTGTGCAGCGTCTCGCGGCGGCTCTGAGCGTCGCTGTCGCCGGCACCGGCCGCGAGTAGCAGCCATTTGTAGGCCTCCTTGAGGTCCTGGGTAACGCCGAGCCCATTCTCATACAGCACGGCCAGATTGTACTGGCTGTCGGCCAGGCCACGCTCGGCCGCCTCGGCAAACCACCTGGACGCCGTCGCGTAGTCCGGGTCGGTGCCGCCGTAGCCGGCGATCAGCACGGCCAGATTGTGCATGGCCTTGACGTTGCCCTGCTCCGCCGCCCGCGTGTACCAGACCTCGGCCTGCTCCAGATCCTTGGCAACGCCGAGCCCGCGCTCGTAGAGCGTGCCCAGACGGTACTGAGCCATGGCGAAACCGTTGTTGGCCGAGCGCTCGTACCACAGCGCGGCCTCCTTTGAGTCTTGCGCCGTCCCCTGACCTTCGCCGATGCGAACTGCAACCTCGAACTGGGCCGAAGGATCGCCCTGCGTGGCGGCCAGCCGCAGCGAGTAGGGCCCCACTGTCGGCGCCGGCAGCTCAAGAGGCTCGCCCGCACCTGAAACCGTTTCCGCGCTCGACGCCGCGGCACCGTTGGCCTGCAGGACGCGATCGCGCATGACGTTGGCGGGCATCAGAACGCCCTCAGGAAGTGCCGCCGTATCGACGCGGCCGAGGTAGCCGTCTCCCTCGGCGCGGCCGACATCCTCAAGCTCGCCGGAGCCGGTGCGGGAATCGGGGCCCGAACGCTCCGAACGCTTGGAGGGCACGCCGTTGGTGGGCGAGGTCGTTCCCGTACCTTCCTGCGCGCCCGGGACGGCTTGGTCCGCGTCGGGGGCGTTCGTGCCCGATTGCACATCCTCATCGAACGAGAGGAAGTTCTCGATGCCCGGGATCAAGGCGCCGTCGGTGGGCGTGCGCGGCATGAAGAACAGAGCCGCAGGGATCGCTGCGAGCAGCGTCAGGATTGCCATAAGGGTGCGCGGCGAGCGCAGGCTGAATATCGAGCGCCTAGGGCGCGCCTTCGTGTCGGCGGGAGCCCGATTGTCGTTCTCGAACGCCATCTCTTCGGCCGATCGCTGTCCGGCGTTGCCAGAGCCATCTGCCTTGCTTGCCGCCTTGAGCTTGGCCCGGTGTGCATCGGCAATGAAGTCGTGGCGCAAGGCATCCGGCGATTCCGCGCTGCCGTAACGGTCCTCGTCCGTTTCGCGCCCGCTGGCGAACGCGGCATTCAAGTCGAACGGACCTCCCGTGAACTTCGATTGCACCGGAGCCGCCATCGGCGGGTCTTCGCGATCGTCGCCGTAGGGGGCGGTTTGCGGTGCCTCGTAGTCGCCATTGGCTTGCGGCGACTGGGATTGGCCATAAAGCCCGGTTGCGCCCGCAGCGGTTGGCGCTTGCGCCGCCTTCGCGCCCAACGGAGCAGCCGCCCCGGTATTCTGCTGGGCAAGCTCCAAGGCGTCGATGCGATCGAGGACGCGTACGATGGCCTGCTGCATGGTATCCAGCATGCTCGCGTTGTTCTCGTCGCTGTTGCGGTGCTCGTTGATGAAGCTTTCGAGTATTCCGCGCACCTCGCCGATCTCGCGGATCTGCCCCTCATTGGAATGCTGATCAGCCATATGCGCCGCCGTCTTGAGCGCGGCGGCGGCCGCCAGCCCTTCCAGATCGGAAGCCTGCATCGAGCCCTGGCTGACGATGTCGGCAAGCCGCTCGTGCGAGAGCTGGGAGGCCAGCGTTCCAAGCTGGGTCTCTATGGCATCGAGGCGCTCCTTGTCGGCGCCCGCACCCTCGCTGATCAGCTGCACAAGCCGCTCATCGGAAAGCTGCGCGGTCAAAGTCTCCAGATGCGCATCGATCGCGTCGAGCCGCACGAATTGGCGCCTCAGCTGATCGAGCTGACCGCTGATCTCATCGATCTGCCCCTCGGCGAAGTGCAGCTCCTCGATATCGGCGCGCATGGCGACACCCTCGAGCGCCGAGCTCATTCGCTCCTCGAGCTGATCGAAGCGCCGTCCCAGCGTCAGCAGAGAGCTTTGCGGGCGAATCTCGGCCAGCGATCTCTCGATGCGCTCGGCCACCTCGGCAAAGCGCTTGTCGAGCCACGCCGGCCCCACTGCGACGGTGTCTTGGCCTGCGTCCCGCTGCAGCATCTTCGAGGACGCGGACGCCTGCGATGCGGCACGGCCACTCCCGGCTTCCTGAGCGGAGCCGAAGTATGCCTCTCCCGTCTCGTAGAACCGGGTCAGCGCGTTGGCCGACTCCTCGTCCCACGGGTTTTCCGGTCTCGTGGGGCCGCCGAGCATTATGACCTCGTCGGGATCCGGGTATGCGGCATCGGGGTCCGCACCGTCCACCGGCCGGCCCGCGTCCGCAGTCCCCACGTAGCCCTGGGCTGCGCCGCTCAGCTCGGAAAACCGCTCACCGAGACGGTGCATTTGTTGTTGTATGCGCTCCACGTCCGGCTTGAATTCGCTGGGCACCTGCGAGCGGATCGAACGCGCCTCGCTGCTCAACGACGCTAACCGCTCGCGCATGCTGAGCAGCCGCATGGCCTGGCATTGCTCGTCGGATGCTGCGGCAGCGGAATGATCCGCCTGCGCGCCGTGACCATGCAGTTCCTTCGGGGCTTGTGTTGGCATCTCTTTCCCTTGGGCGCGCTAAAAACCTTGGTGGAGCCTCGATACTGGCGACCAACGAAGGGGGCCTTGGCGGCTTGCCTCCACTCCGCTCGTGCATGGCCCGATGCGGACAATTCCCAACGCCGCATGAACTCAGAGCCGCTTGCCATAAAACTCTGCGAGTCTCGGTAAACGTTCGGTTAAATAGTTCGCAGATTTCATGAGCATGTATCCGCGAGCCTTGGACCGGCGATCACGCCGGAGACTTGAGCTTTTTCGCCATAGTCCGGGTTTATGCTTGTGCCACTCGGTGGACGCCAGCCCATGCTGGCGACGAGGGCGGAGGCGCAAGATGGGCGCATTTAGGGCAATTTCTCTGCTGGTTGCCGCGGCAATCACGCCCCTCGCCTGCCTCGCGGCAGAGGAGTCCAGTGGCCGCTACACCATGTCCCCTACCGACGGCGGCGTCATTCGCCTCGACACCAAAACGGGCGCCATGGCGCTTTGTACACGCAAGGCCAACCGCTGGGCCTGCGAGGACATGGACGACAGCCAGAGGCTTCTGATGAGCGAGATCGACAAGCTGCGCTCGCAGAACGAGTTTCTCAAAGCGCAGGTGGAGCAGCTCGAGGAGACGCTGGGCCTGGGCGAGAACCAGACGGACGCCTCAAGGCCGGGTGCGACCCTGGCGCTGCCGAGCGAGGAGGATGTCGACAAGGCGTTCGACTACTTCGAGCGCATGCTGAGGAAGCTGAACGAAAGGCTGGAAAAGCTGCAAAAGGAGCGCGATCCCGGCACGGCGCTATAGTGGCGGCCACGGCCGTTCAGGCTTGAAGATGACGGAAACGACGCGCACCCGGCCCGGCACGGAATTGACCCAGGCCTTCGAGACCTTGACGGTGGCCACGAATGGCCCGGGACTTACCGAGGTCACGAACGAGGTGGGCGCGTGGCTCGCCGGCATCGCGGGCGCCGATGGGTTGCTCACGCTCTTCATCCGTCATACGTCGGCATCGCTGCTTATCCAGGAGAACGCCGATCCCGACGTGCGCGTCGATCTCGTCAACGCGCTTGCACGCCTCGCCCCCAGGGACGCGCCCTACGTCCATGACGTCGAAGGGCCCGACGATATGCCGGCCCACATCAAGGCGGCGCTGACGGCGACATCCCTGTCCATACCCGTCCGCGCAGGGCGCATGGTGCTGGGAACCTGGCAGGGGATCTACGTCGTCGAGCACCGCGACCGTCCGCACCGGCGCGAGGTGGTGCTGCACTACCTCGGCACCTGCGCCGCAGGATAGGCCGGCGCGACCCGGAAACGAGCAGCTTATATCCCTAGCCGTGCTCGCGGTTCTTGAGCCGCAACAGCCGCATCTCGCGATCGTAGACGACCTCGCCGCCGGGCACGCGGATCTCGTGCACGAGCTCGAGCATGGTTCGGCTGGGGCCCGGCGTGGCGACGCTCACGAGAAGGGCGGCCAGCGCGCCGGCCGGCAGCCCGAGGATTCCAGCAAGCGCTCCGTCGAGCCCGATAATTCCCGCCTCGCCCGCCAGGATGGTCAGCACCGCCACGGCGAAGCCGCAGGCAAGGCCGGCGACCGCCCCGAAGGCATTCATGCGCTTCCACCAGATTGATAGAACGAGCACGGGAAACAGCGTCGAGCCCGTGAGCGCGAAGCACCAAAGCATGAGCCGTACCGGGTCGGTCGGCGCCAGTAGCGCGATGGCACCGCCCAGCAGGGCGACGCCGATGATGGCGATACGGCCCACCATGATGCGCCCCCGCCTTGGCAACGGCTCCCAGGACAAACCGTTGAGCGCGTCCTCGGCCAGCACGTTGCCGAGCGCCACGGTGGCGGCGCCGGCCGCCGCCAGCGCCGCGGCGACGACGCCGGCAGCAGCAAAGTAGACGAACGCGTCCGGCAAACCGGCGGCGATGGGCAGGCTGAGGATAACGGCGTCGCGCGCAAACTCGAAGCTGGTCAGACTAAGCTGCTCCGTGCCGGCAGCGATGCGCACGAAGCCCAGCTCCATGAGCTGGCGCATCCAATCTGGAAGCGATTGCGATCCGCCGTCCTTGACGATGTCCATGACGAAATCGCGCATGAAGACCGAGACGGAGGCGGCCGTCAGCATCACCAGGCCGAAGAAAACGGTCGCCCAGCCGAGCGACTTGCGCGTTTCGTAGACACCGGGCGTCATCGTCACGCGCGGGAGAAGCCACGGCGAGGCGGCGACGCCTGCCATCACCGTGAGCGTCGCCACGACGAAGGCCGTCGGCCCGATGTTGCCGAAGGGCGCGGTGAAGCGCTTGGCGATCGGCGCATAGCCTTCTCCGGGAAGCATAAACGTCATACCCGCCGCTTCGTTGAGGGGCAGCCCCTGGGCTGCCTCCTGGTAGACAAGCGCACGCAGAAGCGGGCCGTGCGTGAGCTGCGGCAGGGGGAAATTGGTGACCATGACGGCGACGATGGCCACTGGAACGATCAGCGCCAGTATGGCGGCGATCGCCTGCGCGCTGCTCGACCACGTAAGCGAGCGCATGCCGCCGAGCACGACCGTGACGACGATGGCAAGCACCAGCGTCACCGTCATCACGGCTTCGGGCCTGCCGGTGAGCCATGCGGCGGCAAATGCGCCCATCCTCAATTCGGCGGCGAGCAGGAGCAGCATGGGGACTGCGAGAAGTCCTGCCGACAGAATGCGCACCATGCGGCTCTCGAACCGCCGCCCGAGAAAGCTCGGCACCGTGAACGTCCCGAACTTGCGCAGGAACGGCGCCAGCATCACGCCCATGATGACGAAGCCGGCAAGGCCGCCGATGACGAGGCAAAGCGCGTCGAAGCCGATCAGGAAGAACACGCCCGTCATGGCCACGATGCCGGTGGCGCCCATGGCCGTCGTGGCAATGCCAAGCCCGGTGTAGCCTGCCGGCACCCGGCGCCCGGCGGCAAAAAACTCCATGGGCTCGCGCGTGAACACGGCGGTGCCGATGGCAGCGTAGAGCACGATGGGCCCGAGAAGCATCGCCCACCTCAGGACGATCTCCGACGTGCCGAGCTGCTCAAAGATGATGAGCAGGAGCACGATCCCGGCGAGCGAGCTCGTGAAGATACCGAAATAGGTGCCGAGCCGCGGGTTGACGAAGCGGGTGCGCGAGGTGAGCGACATTCAAGGGGACCTGTGCGCTTGCCTCACGTGTCCTCGTGCGCCCCGTGCCAGTGATCGATTGCATCCTGGCGGTTGACGAAGCTTGCCACGGTGAAGATCGCAATCACGGCGATACCGTGCGCACTGAGGAAATATCCGAGCGGGAAGCCCAAGAATTTTTCGGTGTTCAAGCTCTGCGCATAGAGCGGCAGCACGATGATCAGCACCAAAAACGGCACGACGCTCGCCACCATCTGCCACTTGGTATGGCGCCAATACGGCTTGCGTTCCTTGCGCTCCATCATGCCCGGCCCCTCCAATCGTCCGTGCCAGCCGAGCTTGGCCCGGCCGGCTGCAACAAGACATGCCAACACTGCGACGCATATATGGCGCATTCGCGCAGCGCCCGGCCAAACGTCCCATTTTACTGGGGCTCTACCTTGTCTTAATACTCATAAGACGGAGCACCGGGCGGCAGCCGAGGGAGGAATGACGCGCATGTGGCAGGAATTCAAGGAATTTGCAACGAGGGGCAATGCGCTCGATCTGGCCGTCGGCGTAATCATCGGCGCCGCGTTCACCCCAATCGTGGCCACCCTGGTCGACAACATCATCATGCCGGTGATCGGCTACATCACGGCGGGAATCGACTTTTCCACCCTGTCGCTCGTGCCGGTCGAGGGAATTGAGATCAAGTACGGCCTGTTTCTCAACGCCATCGTGCAGTTCTTGCTGACGGCGATCGCGCTGTTCTTCCTGATCAAGGGAATCAATACCCTGCGCAAGCCGCAGCCCAGGCCGGAGCCTGGGCCGCCGCAGTCGGAGATCTACCTCAAGGAGATCCGCGACGCGCTGGTCAAGGCGAAGTAGCCGCTCAAGAGCAGCTGCCGCCGCCCAGCACGCAGAACTTGGCGCAATGGGGATGGCACAGCTTGACGGCACCCTCGGCGAACATGCCGCCGTCGGCCTTCGCTGCGGCTTCAAGTGTCGGCCCCATCTCGAAGGCCAGATCGTAGGGCAGCAGCGTGCACGGCAGCACAACAGGCGCCGAGGCGTCCTTGCGCTTCACCACCATGCGGGAGGCGGCGCACATGACGTCCCCGGGGCTCTTGTGCAGGATGCCCCAGCAGGCCGTGGTGATCTCGGGCACGTCGCCTGCACCATCCATCTCGGGGAAGAGCGTGAGCTGGACAGGATCGTGCGCGTCGATGCGCCAACGGCGCGCCGCGATGAGCCGTGCATAACCCTGCCGCGCGTTCTCCTCGCTCTCGCCCCAGCAGGTGCGCCCCGCGATGGCCAAGCGGAAGTTGTTGGCCGACAGCCAGTCGATGCCATCGATCGTCGTGTCCCAGGTTCCGGTCCCGCGCTCGGTCTCGTGCAGCGCTTTGGTGTGGTGATCGAGGCTGACGCGCAGCGTGAGCTGCGAACCATAGGTCCCGCCGAGATCGAGGAGCGCACGCTGCACGCTCGCACGCTGCATGGGCTGCATGGCGTTGGTGAGCACGAGCACGTCGAAGCCGCCTCTCAGCGCGTCCGCCAGCATTGCGAGGAACTCCGGGTTCATGAACGGCTCGCCGCCGGTGAAGCCGATCTCGCGCGTGCCGAGCGCCCGGGCCTCCTTAAGAAACGGGGCGGCCTCGGCGACGCTGATGTAGGCCAGCCGATCGTTGGTCGGGCTCGACTCGATGTAGCAATTGGCACAGGTAATGTTGCAGAGCGTGCCGGTGTTGATCCACAGCGTCTTAAGGTGCTCGAGCGCCACGACGGCGCGGGGCTCGCCCTTGGCGGTCCAATCGGGGTCGGTGAATTTTGCCCGCGGCGGGGCCTCATGGGCTTTGGTAGCGAGCGACAAGGCAGTGCAATCCTCAAAACGTTCAAACAGCCGGCGCGAGATCCGAGGCTCCAGCATGGCGCCGATCGCGGCCCGCCACAATGTGCCGGAGACCCGGACGGACGGAAAACCGGCCGACCGGCTCCCGCCCCCGCCATACTTGCGCTTTTCGGGGCACCCCCGGATATGTTACATGCGCGGCCTCAGGCGGGCGTAGTTCAGTGGTAGAACGTCAGCTTCCCAAGAAGACTATCAGGTGGATTTTTCAATTGGTTGCTCGGGATTTTGCACTGATTTTGCACCAAGTGCGGATGTGATTGCAGGCGTCGTTATGAGAAGCGTTGGCGCTAATTTCTTGACATGAGTTTTTTTGGTGATTCGTTTAGCGGAGAGCGTCAGCGTCCCCTGTGTGCACAGAGGTGCAGGAAAGTGCATGCAGTAGGATGTTGTAGCGTACCGTAGAGGGCGGGTCGTTTGATGCATGTGGCGAACAAACCCCGAAATTGGCGTCAATTGAGAAGAAATCGAGCAGAGAGCCTTGACGTGCGTTGAGCGACGTGGAGGCTACTTCTCTCCTCTTAAAGCTTCGATTCGGCTTCGAGTTCTCGACTAAAGGGCGCACTGCGCGCGCTCGGTTGTGAGCAGGAGGGCCAGATGAAGCGTTGGTGGAGAAAGATTCGTCGATGGGCACCGATCGTGGCTGCAGTGGCCACGGTTCTCAGAGCACTGAGAGCCTATGGGGTGCTTTGACGTAAGATGTCGATATGGGTGTTGTCGATGAGGTAGATGGAGCAGTCAGTGAAAGACATCACCGAGCTCATCAACTTCCTCACCAGTAAGAGCAACGTTCTGGTCACGATCGTTCTCGTAGCCCTGGTTGTGCTGTTGGTATTTGTCTATGGCTTGCTAAACATCGAGGCGCCGTATGTGTACGGCGTGTACTTGGTGCTGCTCGCAGGGCTGACGGCTGCGATGTTTCTCCTTGTAGGCGCGGTGATGTTTGGTGGTGGATGGACGAGGAAAAAGCTGGAGGCAAAGTGGAAGGATGGAACTGAAGACGAGCGGGCACTGGGAAACCTGGATACAATCGACATTGAACATGCCGAGTACCTGTACTGGATCGTCAAGAAAGAGGGTGAGCGGTTCCCGTCTTTGAGATGGAGGGAGCTTGATGAGTTAGTTGATCACGGCTTCCTAATATATGACGACCGAGCCACTCGACATAACGAGAAGACGTACTTCCGGGTGCGGAAGGTTATCTGGGGCAAGGTAAGCGCACAAAATTACGAGTGGGGGTGGCGGTTCGGGTTGGGATCGAAGCCACCGTGGGTAGCACGCCACCGTGTTTAGTTCGGCACTTTGATGTGTTTGTTCTCTAAATCATAGATTAGCATCTTGGCGCGGGCCTCGTATATCAGGCTGTCGCGGTCCAGCGGAAGTCGGACCAAGTCATACTTGTGCTTTTCGGGGCGGCCCCGGATATGTTACATGCGCGGGCTCAGGCGGGCGTAGTTCAGTGGTAGAACGTCAGCTTCCCAAGCTGAATGTCGTCGGTTCGATCCCGATCGCCCGCTCCAAATTTTCAATGACTTGGCTGTTCTGGCTCGGGCCCCAGGCCCGGAGCAGGCTCGAGGCGAATCGAGCAAACGAGCGCCCGCTTTACGGCGAATGGCCCGAGAGAGCCATCCTGGTCTGGCTCCGGTAGCGTGACACGTAGACCACGGCGAAGGCGAGCAGCAGAATGAGGCTCGCCTCGGCCGGGTGGCGCAGGCGGCCTTGGGCCTGGTCGACGATCTGCGCACTTGCGAGCGCGGACCAAAGAACGCCGACGTTCACCACCACCACGCCGTAGCCGACGCGGCCGAGCGCTTCGGCGACCGAGCGGCCGAAGACGACGGCGTAGATCGAGAAAAGGATCGCCGCCGCGCCGGCACAAAGCATGATGACGCTGCCTACCAGCTCGAGAATGATGGCGAGCGCAGCCGCCCAGCTCTTTTGCAGCCACGCGATCAGTCCTGGCACGCCC
>Ga0307426_1001646_pt1 | contig 14517 bp, 16 predicted proteins | sample SalMarWE160340MG_FD_202165 | JGI IMG/M metagenome (GOLD analysis project Ga0307426, IMG submission 202165) | Salt marsh sediment microbial communities from the Plum Island Ecosystem LTER, Massachusetts, United States - WE1603-40 | ecosystem: Environmental > Aquatic > Marine > Intertidal zone >... | reverse complement strand
TATCTACTAACCCTTTATTCCTTTTTATATAAGGTATACCTATAATGGGTATATTATTTATATACTCAACTCCATTATCTATGCATATAAAATTATCAAATGCCCTACTTATAGCTTTATACATAGATATTTTTCCATCATGGTTTCCAGATATTCCTAGTACTCTTACATCATTGAACAAGTCCTGTAAGCCTTTAAAAAAATCCATTACATTATAAAAAACTTCATCTGATAAACCATCAGGAGTATGGAAAAGGTCCCCTGAAAATAATATGGGGACCTTTTTTAAGTGGGCTTCCTCGAATAACTTTAGTATTACCTTTTTAGTTACTGTTAACCTCTCACCATTTTCATTAAATTGTTTCCAGTTATGGTAATGCCAGTCTGAAGAGGCTATTGCTATTAAATCCCTTCTACCCATTTCTTAACTATTTCTTCTCTTTTTTCTAAATCCCATTCACCTAATCTATAAACCTTAATACCCTCACACATATCTGTACTAAATAATATGTAATCCATTACCCCATTTATAATGCTTTGAAAGTGTTTACTTATTACTCTTCTACCATTATCCTCTAATATGGTATCATTGGTAAATGGTATAAATAATAAGTTAGTAACCCCTTTCATACCCTTTTTACAATCATCATAGATTATATCTAAAAACCTATCATCTACCAACCCCCCTAACTCCATACAAGCGTATGCATACATATCAACGAAACTTCTATCCATTACATAACCCTCATAAATACAATGATGTTTTTTCCATTCATCTATTACCATCTCCCTTCTAGTTAATACCTCATACTGATAGGCAAAACCCATAGTTGGGTTATCCTTAATCTTTTTAATAGAATCTATATGGTTCTTAAAACCATATTTTGGCCATATATCACCAGCTGAAGAACTAATGTAATCTAACCCAAACTCTTCAGCTATGAACTTAGCCATGGTAGTTTTACCAGTACCAGAAGGCCCACATATCATTATCTTATTACTATAAGTTTTCTTTTTGTCTAATTTCAATCCTTCACACATAATCATAAATTTTTAAATGTTTTAATAAATTGGGGTTTAATAAAAGAACTTATTTCATATTCACTACATATAGATTTAAGTTTGTTTATATCAAAAGTAAATTTCTTCTTTATATAAGGTATGGGTTCTTTAATAAGAAATTTTCTGTAAAAATACTTTAAATCTATTAGCTTTTTGTTTAAGCTCATAGTTTCCTTTAAGTTAGTTAAATCCATTTTACCTAATTTATCTCCTGAATCTATAAAAGCTTTTACATTACCATATTTACTTAGGATTTGGTTCGCTTTTTTAGGACCTATACCAGGGTAACCTGGTATATTATCAGAATTATCCCCTAATAATGATAAATAGTCAACTGTTTGTTCTGGTTTATAACCTACCTCTTCAACTAAGTTATTATAGTTTAATTCCTTACCCTTACTTGTATTAAACACAGAAAAACCCCCTAAATAGTTATCTAAGTCATCATTTGATATAAGTTGATTAAAATCTTTATCAGCGGTTATTAGTATTGTTTTATATCCCTTCTTGCTAAACCTTTTTGAAATTAAGGTTATTATATCATCTGCCTCATACCCTTTCTTCATAACTACTGGTATACCTAAAGAAGCAAATATTTCCATACTTACTTCTCTTTGTCTTTTAAAATCCTCATAATCAAATCCTATCTTTTTATCCCTCTTCTTATAATCTGGTAATAGTTTAAGTCTAAAATCACTCCTACCCCCATCAAATGTTATAATAACTTTATCTGGGCTAAATTTTCTAATTAAACTTTCTGCTATATAAACATTACCATATATAACAGATGTCATTACACCATCTAATGTTTTAAGGTTATTAAATTTATATAGAGCCCTATATGATAAATGGTTACCATCAAATTGAAGTAGTGTTTTAATCTTTTTCCTCATTATCTTCGGTTTTTTTCCTAGGTATATTAACTTTATACCTATTTATATTTTGTTTTTGTAACCTTTCTATTTTCCGCTTAGTTTTAGAAATAGTGTTCACATTAGATTTTTTTATTAACCTCCTCCTTAATTCTACATCTTCTTCTAATACCCTATACATATCATCATATCCCCTAGCTATCCTTTTATCCTCATAATAAAATATACTACTGCCCTTTTTCCTGTTAAGTACTTTAGTTTTTTCTAAAAGCTCTATTAACATATCACTTTTATCAAAACCTATTTTACCATAGTCTTCATTAAAATATATCTTAGTAGTAAATGATTGCCTTGGAGGAGCTACTTTATTCTTTTTCAACCTTACAGATACTTCATTACCAACCCATACCTTATTCTCCCCAGTACCCATAGTTATCTGCTTTTTTCTAAAAAAGGCTAATCTTTGAGATGCATAAAATTTCATTGCATCCCCCCCGGGTGTTGTATCGGGGTCTTCATAAATACCTGCACCAACTTTTTTTCTTAATTGGTTTATAAATACTACTGCTATACCTAATTCATAGAATAATTGGTTTCTTATCCTTAAATATTTATATAAAGCTTTTGCTCTGTTACCCATTTCTGCTTTAGCATCAGATTGAACGGAGTTAATATTATCCTGACAATCTAGAGCTGCTGTAGAATCCGTTACTAATATTATGGGTTGGTTACCAGTCAACCTATTTCTCCAAGTAGTTACCATATCTGCAGCCCAATCAGATATTTTTTCAATAGCTGGTTCATTATATACTATAACTCTATTTAAATCTAGTCCATTTAACTTAGCCCAATATGGGTCAAAAGCTTGTTCTGCATCATTCCATAATGCTATACCACCCAAATATTGAGCAGTATAGCATAAATCCATAGCTAATAGTGATTTGCCGGAAGATTCTCCCCCAAATATTTCCAAGATTTTTCCATAAGGAACTCCTCCACCCATAGTCCAATTCAAATATAAGTTACGAGAAGGTAACCATAATGAATCTTCTGGTAAAACAAATATATCATTTGCATAACCTGACCCAGTATACTTTTTAGATAACTCAGAATCAGATAATATCCTACCGGCTTTTCTTACTACTTTAGCCATAATTAAAATGGTAAATCGTCGCTATTCCTTTTTGTTTTTCTCCTTTTTACTGGTCTCTTTTTACTACCAGCTGTTTTCCTATTCCTACTTCTAGGTTTTTCTTCTTCCTCTTCTTCAGGTTCTACCCCAAGATACTTACTTAACAATTCTTTAGTAGTTTCGTATGAAGGTATGATTTTTCTTACTTCCTCATCAAGGTTATATGTTTTATTAAATTGTTTGGGTAACCTTGAGGGTTTACAGGGGGTAACTGTATATTCAGTATCCATTTTTCCTGAACCAGTTCTTTTTACCTTTATATCATAACCATTTATTGGATCAGTCATATCTCCCCATTCTTCTTCATCAAGGTATAGCTCTAAAATATCTTGATAAGAGGTTGAGCTTAATAATATAAACCTAGGGGATAGGTCTGTATCTATTTCTTTACCCTTATCATCCTTGTAGAAAATACAAAAAGCTAAATACCTATTCCTAGGAGGAAATTGTGATGCTAAGTTATTATCATCTTCATCATCAGAATTTTTTAATTCTTCATGCCCCTCGGTTATTGCACATGGTTCTCCAAAAGTTGTTGGGGATATTACTCCCTTTATATCAGAACCCAAGTAATATTGTACTACTTCTTTTATGAATTCCTCTTCTTCACCCATAGATAATATCCTCACCCTCACTGAGGTATCTGCCTTAAGAAAATAAATACTACCTTGACCTCCCCTAGCTTTTAGGTCAGCTTGCTTTTTCTTTAATCTCTCTTTTAAAGTTTGTTTTGTCATAATCTAATTGTTACGTATGTTAGCACTTAAAGTTTGAATTAGGCTTCCCCTTTCTTCGAAAGCCTTAACGCAAGTTTCTATTATACCTCGGTTTTCTTTAGCAGTATTATACCTAGAAACTGCAACTTGATATTTTTTAGAACTTATTGTTTTTTCTTTAGCCAAGTCGTTAGAAATAGGTCTATTTGTATTGGTATCTAACTCGTTCTTATAGAATATATACATCTTAGAAAAAGCATTTTCCATCTCTTTTTTACTATCGGCTTCTATTCTTGTCAACTTAGTTAATAACATAGCTAAAAAAGCATGAGAAGATGGTTGTTCTTTTATCTCTTTATTTATTATATTTTCATTTACTACTAACTCATTAAAAAGGTTAAAACTAAACTCTTCATCCCCATAACTTATACTTATATTCATTAAGCTAGAGGATTCAGCATATTTTCTTATTTTGCTAGTTTTCATATGGTATTTTATTATTAATAGTATTATAAGGTATTAGTAATGAGTAATCTTCCTTAGGGTTATAAGGGTGTAACTCACCCCAATTTACACCTACTTCAAAATCTACCTTCATTTCTATGGACTTTACTTCAAAGTTAAACCAAGATTTAGTTTCTGGGTTTTTACAAATATCAAAAAGTATAGGTACTGATTCGTGTATATCTTCTGGTTTAATATAAAATATTAATGAGTCATGTACTGTACCAATTTGTTCAAGAGATTTGGGTAATTTACCATTTCTTACATAATCCCTTATTAATATAGAACTAAATAAAGCAAAGTCAGAAGCTGATCCTTGTATAGGAGCATTAACTGATTGTCTTAATGCTTCAGACTTTTTACCCCAATTATCTGAATAAACGTTTGGTAATCTCCTTTTTCTACCAAATAATCCATACACATAGCCATGCTTTTCTGCATATCTATGTTGTTTATCTATGAATTTTTTTACTTTAGGGAAATCTTCAAACCATTCGATAAGAAATTGTTTTGCTTCTTCTTCAGTTGTATGTATACCCTGTTCTGTTAACTTAAGAGCTAACTTTTTAGCTGATTGTTCATAGGCAATCCCAAAATTAGTAGTCTTTGCTTGTTTTCTCCTAACTTTCCATAATATGTAATCTGGGTCATCCTTATCTTCTTTTTCTAGTATATTTTCAATTAAATCATAGTCTACTTTATATTTCTTGCAAGCAGTTGCTAGATGTATATCATGACCAGAATTAAAAGCATTTATCATATTTTCCTCTTTAGCTAATTCTGCTAATACTCTTAGCTCTGCCTGGCTATAATCTAATTGTAATATCAATTTACCTTTTGGAGGTATAAACATTTTCTTTATATCAGAAGCTGTAGTATCACGTGGAATGTTTTGTAAATTGGGGTTTCTACTAGAAAGTCTCCCTGTTACTGTTCCATGTAATAAAAATGAACCGTGTATTTTATTCTTTAAAGTTAATCTTTCCCACATACCTACAACATAAGTAGAATTAAGTTTAGTTAGACCCCTTAATTCTAACAATTTTTCTATAAAACCCGTATCATCTAAAGTCTTTAATTCTACTAAAACTTCTTCATCTGTTGAAGGTCTATCTGTTTGCCTTTTAGTTTTCTTATCCTCAGTAAACTTTATTACATTAAAATTAAATCCATCCTGATCTAGGAATAATAAATCTACCATCTGGTCAGAGCTATTAAAATTTAGGGGGTCTAATAAAGCTTTTTCTTTTTTAGTAGTAAAATCCCCCGATAAATACCTAGATATCTTTTCTTCTCTATTTTTTATTAACCTATCATTACCCCCATTTTTTTCAATTTCTTCTATCTCTTCCCTAACTTCATCTATTAATTTTTTCTTTACTTTTTTTAACCTTTTTACTTCGTACTTCTTTATCAAGGGTATTTCTCGTATTTCTTTATCGCATTCTATTATCTTTTCTCTATAAGTATTTACTAAGCCCTTTAAGTATTCTACATCTATATCCATACCCCTATATTCTGAATCAGCTAATACCCTTGATGCCATCATTAACATATTCCTAAATAGGGGGTAAAAATTATTATCTATTAGCCTCCTTTCAAAAAAAGTCCATAATCTAAAAGTTAAATCAGAATCTAACGCACAGTACTTAGATAAATCGTCTAAAGGTACATTAGACCAAAATTCTTTTATCCTTTCTCTTGGGGATTTTGAACTAGGTACTCCCTTTAAATCATATCCATCAAATTCTGGTATAAACCTAGAAACCATTTCCTTTAAACCATGTGGCCTTTCTTCATCTAACAGGTATTTAGCAAGCATAGTATCAAATACTCTTCCCACCATAGTAATACCATACTTTTTCCACCACCTCATTTCGAAATTAATATTCTGGCCTATCTTTACTATATTAGGATTAGCTATAACTTCTCTACCAAAATACCTTAATGCTTTTTTCCAGTTTTTTATGGGGGAATCCTTATGACCTAAAGGTATTATCCATGCACCGCCCATTTGAAATGACACTCCTAATATAGTAGGATAAGAGGAGTCTTCAACTGGAGACTCCCCATTAGTTTCAAAGTCAGTAGATGCATACCCAGTTATTTTACAATAACTAACTAATTTCCTTAAATCATCCCAGTTATCTACTAACTTATAATTATATTCTAAATCATTGCCTATCACTAAGGTAATTATTTTTTAATATCCTCAATACACCTTTTTAATATTGGCCAATCTTTTTTATAGGTATGAAGAGAGCCTATATTATGGTATAAATACCCCCCTTCTATACATAAGGCTTTCGAAATATACTCCATCAATTTCCAAGCAAGGTATACGTCATTACCAAAATGGGTAACTATATCTGCTGACCTTTGATTATACACTAGGTTTACCTTTCCGTCTCTTATAAGCACTTGGTAATACATTGAGCAAGGTACTCTAGCATAACCCCCTATGTTATCTATATCTGATAAGGGGTCCCATATAGATATTATGGCTTGTCTACTATCGGGGTTCCTAGATAATTCATCTATTATGGGATTTAATGATGTCCTCATTCTTTCATTATAGGTATAGTCAAATTTACCCCACCTATTTATAAACTCAGTCCATACATTTTCCCTTAATTTCCAAGCATTACCGGGGTTAATTTTAACCATGCTTACTCTTTCTTCGAATTCAGCATCAGCCCATAGTATAGCATCCTTGTCAGCAATAAATAGGTATCCAGATTTATCCATGCTAGTCAAACAATAAGAATAATTAATTATTTCTTTTGTTTTATATTGCTCATCCCCAACCACTACTTTATTTTGCATAGAGTTAGGATGAACAATGTGGCCCATTTCCCATACCTCTCGGTATATCTCGCTCATTAGCTCGTAACAGTCAGAATATATTCTCATAGCTCTTCTATTACTCCTATTATATCCATTTGATTCATAATTTTATAGGTAGCCTCACCTTCTCCCTCTAGGTTAAGCTTCAATTCTAAACCCGCATATTGACTATAGATAACCCTTTGGCCTTTCCAATACTTCATGGGTTCTTCCTTAGAACCAGATCCTACTGCTATAACAGTTGCTAATTCAGGTCTTTTATCATCTACTATTGATGGTATAATTATACCAGAATTAGTTCTGGTTTCTCCTTGTTTATCGGGTTTTACTACTACCCTTTGTTCTGCTGGGTTAATTCTAATTTCCATGTTTTAATATTTATTATTAATAGTATTTAATTTTCAAAGTAAGCAACTATGGGCCTTTAAAGGAGGTGTACTTAATTTTTGTATCCTCTTAGCAGACCTTAAATGGGATTTATATTTTAGTTCTAATGATTCTGGTTTTCTAAATTTATCCAAAATATCCATAATCCTCCTCTCCATTTCACTTTTACCCGGTTTAATGAAACTCTTCAATTCTATATGGTTATTGTACATTACAAAATTTTCTGCTGTTAAATACATATTTCCACAATAAAGCTTTAAGCTTATGCTTTGTGATTTACCATATATATATTCAGCCATCCTTTGTACTAAAAGAAAATCCATAAGTAATCTCTTAGTTACTTCTGAAGACCTTATGTTAATAATTACTATGGGGTTATCAGAGGTATATCTTCTTTGAAAAACTAGAGAAATTAAACAACCATGCCCCGATGTATGGGTATTAGAAAATTTAAATGCTATGTTATAATTAGGGGCATTTTTATTCTCCCTTTCTAATACCTCACTCCTAACTAGATCCAGAGTGTTCATATCAACATAGTTCTTCTTTAATAATGTCCATTTTTGTTGCTTATACCCAAACATATACCCAAAGTCAAATTCTGGGTCTACCCATGCTTGGTTTATTTCCATAAAATGGTCATATGAAATAATCTGTGGCCCACTCCTTATACCCCCATTATTAACTATTTCTTTTTCACCAGTAGCTAGGTATTCATTTATCCATTCCCAAGCTTCCTGAGATGTATTATGGTTACTTATTTTCATACCCTAATATTTTGACTTAATTCTAAACTTGTTTACTAGATTCTTCTTGTAATAAACTTCGTATAATGAAGCAGGACTAAATCCAGTAAATTGTAGGAATTTAAATAAACTTACTGTAGCATCTTTTAGTTTAATAATATATAAACCCTCGTCTGTCATCATTTGGGATTGTTTCCAGGGCTTATTCTTTAAAGTATTTCTTGCCAATTGTAAATGGTATGTTATATCCCATAAGTAACCCTTCATGATTGACATAATTTCTTTACTTAATTTCCTGCCCCCTCGTAAAAATTCATCATATAAATCTAAATCCTTTATAACGTACCTTGCAGGGAATTTTTTATAATTTGTGTCAAGATTAACTTTCCCCTCAGCATATAAAAACCAGGAAAGTAGAATTGACCCCTTACTAGTATCTGAAAAATAAAAACCTTTTAAATCACTAACCTCTATACCCGAAACTATAAGTGTCTCTAACCAAAAGTGAATAGAGTCAGCTATTTCCTCGTTGAAGTTTTGTAGATATGGTATCATTTCTTTTTCATCTACCCCATTATGAAACATAGTCATCATAATTTCATAAGATTCGAATGCCTCCCCTAACTCTTCAATAATACGAGCTATAAAGTCTTTTATTATTACTTGAGAATTCTTTGAATTTAAATCAAAAGGATATTTTGGTATACCCTCTATACTTACATAGTGATCAAGTAGATCTTGCTGTAAGTAAAACATATTTTCTAACTCTTTACCTCTAGGTATTTTTACTACTTCTTTAATGTCTCTTATGTCCATGGTTTCTAAATTTTATCATAAATTGCTTTAATTCTTTCTTTTGGTATGTTGTATTTCTTAGATAAAGTTATAATAGTTTTTAACCTTTTATACCCTTTTTTACTTAATGTTGTTATTTCTTTTCCTATTTCTTTCTCTATTTTAATACTATCATTTTCTTGCTCTTCTATATCCTTAAACCTTTGATTACTTTCTATTACTTTTCTCTCCTTATGTAAATTTTGAGCTTTAACAATAGCACAAAATTCTGAATCCCCGCATACTTTACACTCTTTAGCTGATAAGTCATGTAGCTTACCAAAACATGGGTCATTATCAGAACCAAAGTTTAATATATCGAGTGGTTCTAATAAGTTATAGTCCTCTTCATTTATTTCATTTCTTTTTTTCCTAGCCATATCATTTTAATTTAAATAGTATTTATTTCTTCCAGAGTTCAATAACCTTTAATCCCTGATTTTTATACCATTTTATACGGTGGTTACTATGTCTTTTTAAATAGTAACCCTCATCATGAAAATCCTCATAATATACCTTAGTTTTTGATTCATGTTTTCTTGTAGCTCTACCCAATAATTGAATAGCAGTTATTTGAGAATCTCCAGAAGCTGCATTAATAAGTGTTTTTATTAGAGGCATATTTTGACCTATTTTTATGATTAAACTAGATACTAATATATCTAATCCCCCTTTTTTAAAATCATCTAATAAATCTTTCCTATTATCTATATCCCCATGTATAAAAGCTATACTATTATCTTTACCGAATCTCTCATATATTACATTATACATATTTTCTACATGTTCATGGTATCTTCCTACTACTAAGATAGGTGTACGTTTATGTTTTATATAATAATCTACTCTACTACATAATATATCCATCCTTTCATCGTTAATAGTTATTGCTTCCCTGTATTCTTCCCTATAATCTCTAATCTTAACCTTAGTATTACCCTTTACTATTTTAATAATAACCCTACTTGACCAGCCTTCGTCCATTAATTCTAGATTAGAGATAGTATATACTGAATCCCCAAAAAATGACCTTACCTCCATATTATTTACGGGGTTCTTATGAGAAAAAGGTGTTCCAGATAAACCCACCCTAATAGTGGTATTATAAAGTTTATTAAGTATTTTTTTATTAGTTTTACTAGTTACTAGATGGCATTCATCAAATAGTACTATATTATAAGAACTTAGTTTATTAGAAAAAACATCCAGACGATTAACCAAAGTAGGAGTCATACAAACCATTATATCCCCCCATTTAATATTCTTACCCTGCATATACCCCCAATTATCCCCAAAGAATTTAGGCATATCATCTATGAATTGGTCATACAGAGTTTTTTCTTTTAATAATATTAGGGCTTTAGCATTTTTAAAACTTTTATATATACCAGCAGCTATTAGAGTTTTACCAGCATTGGTAGCTGCTTCTATTACACCTCTATAATATGGTATATTACCCACTTCATTATAAACTATACTTTCTACAGCTTCTCTTTGGTAACCACGTAACTCAAATTCTCCTACTTTATAGGGTATTTCACCTATTTCTAGTAATATTCTATTATCATTTATAGTATATTTCTCTCCATATTCTTCTATTAAACCAGTAACTAATGGTAATAGACCAGTTTTAGCATACCCGCTATCTGATAGGAATTTAATCTTTCCATCCCAACCCTTTTCCATGTATGGTCTTAGGAAATATGCATTTGGGTGTTTAACTTTTAAATCATCATAAATTTTTTTTAAAACCTTAAGGTTACCCGATAATTTAAACTTATTATTATTTAAATCAATCTGTATCATAATCTTCTAATTTAAAAATTTCTTTAGAGTTATCCCTTAACCAGTTTATTACTTCTAATTCTGTTCTCTTAGAATTTCTAGCTAAACAATGTATTAATATATTCCTTCCTTCTATATAATACTTAGCAGTGTTCTTTATAGAACTATTCAATGAATCAAAAGCTGTTTCTATAGGGTGTATTTTCATTACCTTTTTATTTTAATGTTATTTTTTATACAGTAATTAATAACTTTATCTACAGCTTTGGGACCAATAAGTTGTGAAGGGTATAATATACCCCTGGAAAAATCATGGTTACTAAATTGGGCATTAATATACAACTCAACGGAAATATTTAATGATTTAGCTTCCCTTCTAGCTCTTACAAACCAAACGTATTTTTCTGGTTGTTCTTCTAACCTATCAAATATACCAGTATTATCCATTATTCTAGATGAATACGATTTATATAGTTTATTAGTTAACTCCTTCTCTGAATCATCCCTTATTTCAACCATAGCTTGATAGGTTTCACATATAGCCTCATACATACTTAAGTATTTATTTAAACTAAATTTTTTCATCTTAGATAAACCCACTTCTAAATATTTTAAAAAACCCAGTCTTTTATTTAAATTAAACTCATTAGAAAAATCCAAAGCTTGAGATGTCATTTGTTTTAATAACAACCAATCCCTAGTATTGGGTTTTATCTGTACTATACCTTTATGTTTAGCTCTTTTCCTAACGCTATATACTAATTTACTTAACAAATCAGTATCGCCCCTTGAAGATGATAATATACTATTAGCTTTCTTTTCTATCCTTTCATTGCTTAATAGGGTGTTCCTAGAATTTATGGATAAATGGCTTGTCTCCTTCATTATATTATCCATAGTTTTATCAGAAAACCCCACATTAGGTAAAACCTTAGATAAAACTTTTTTTAGATTAGACCTAGTTATATGTATACTGGGTTCTCTCATTATTCTTAAGCTTTAATAAAGTATTATAATCCATAAAATCTACATTATCTATCATTTCTTTAGTTTTTTCATAGCCTATATCATTAACATCTAAGTTATCTGGTAATTTAATTATCCTTACTTTTTTGTAATTAGACATATACATAGCTACTTCTATGGATTCATTTATAGCATCTGGGTCAAGTAGCAGAGTTATCTTCTTTATGGGGGATTTTAAAATCATGGATTCTTGATATGTGGATATCTTCTTTCCCCCAGTAGCTATTCCATTATCCCCAATTGTTTCTGCATTAATAGCCCCTTCTGTTAAATATACTTCTTCATAAATGGATAAAGCATCAATATTATATAATAACATACTTTTACCTATACCAAAGTCCTCTATATTTGGATTATTATACTTAGGTCCATTACCCACAAATAACCTAGCATTAAAATAAATTAGATTACCTTTTTCATAAAATGGTATTATTATATAACCCATATATTTACCTGTTGTACAATATCCCCATCCCTTATAAGATAGCTCTTCTGGATCAAAACCTCTTTTAACTATATATGACCTAGCCAATTTAGAAATCCTACTTTTACCGAAAATAAGAGATTTAAAACCGTCTGGTAAAACTGTTTCTTTTCTTTCTATCCTTTCTATTTTAGGTTCTATATAGGTTTTACCTACATAATTACCTAGAAACTTTTTTACTTCATTATAATTATCAAGCCCCTCTAAGTCTAATACTAAATTAAAGGGTGTAGGGTGATACCCACATACAAAACAATTAGTTCTATAGTATCCAATATGTAATCCAAATTTATCCTTTCTACCACAATTAGGGCAATCACCCTTCATCCATCCCCTAGTATAATCCCTCAAACCCAAAGAGTTAATAGCATAAGAATAAAGTTTTGATTTAAATTCTCGGTTAAGTATCATTTAAATCCCCTCCCTTCTTCCTATTACCCTCATAACTATTATCGTTCTGCTTTACACTAATATTTATATTTTCATTATATTCCTCTAATTCTTTACCCCTTAAAGGTTCTAATAATTGTCTTTCCATATCTATTTTAAATACTACTCTTCCATGGGGTGGTCCATCTCTTTGGTCAACTATTTCTAACCTTTGGTAATTATTTTCTTCTTCTTCTGGTGTATGGTTTAAGCCATATATAGCTTGTGCATGTCTAGTAATATCTAAAGTACCAGCTACATCCTGAGCTTCATATACTGTTTTCTGCCTTGATTTAATACCTTCCTTATTAACATGTTGGGCAGTCCATATTAAATCTATATCTTTTTCTATAGCTAAATTACCTATATCTATATAAGCATCACCTATTCTTTCATGTAACGACTCCTTACCAGATATAGAACCCATCTTTGATAAGTAATCTATTATTAATATTTCTGTTACAAACCCGTTTTCTCTTTTTAAATAATCTATATAATTACCTATCTCTAAGGCAGTAGTTGTAAGAGCTGGCATTCTTTTTACTACTATCTCCCCACCATGTTTTTTACTTCTCCTTAATATTTCTCTAACCTTTTTTTCATTATCTTCCTCTAACACTTCAGCTTTTGCCATTTTAGATATAGATTGTTCTATTCTTACTAAGAATTCTCCTTTACCATTATCTAAATCTATAACTAATACATTCTTCTTGTAATATTGCATATACCTTTTAGCAATTACTACTAAAGCCCCAGTCTTAAACCTCTTAGCTTTATCTAATATAACTAATATACTTCCTCTAGAATAACCCCCCGCATTTGTAAGCCTATTTAATTCCCTCCAAGGTAAAGGTACTACTAACCCATTAGTTTTTCTATCTATTTGCCTATATTTAATATCTTTAACTAAAAATAAACCCCTTTCTTCCATGGCTTTTATCCTAGGAGATATAGCTTTTTGTACCCTTTTAGAAAACTCTTCATACTGGTCATAGTTTAATAAATCTACATTTTCTATCTCCTCCTTTAAACTAACATACTTAGCAAACCTTTCTGTATTTTCTAATATCTCATCTCCATCCTGTACGATATCAGTATATAAAGATCTAGTTATGCTTACTATCTCTTTTCTATCCTCATCTGTTAGGTTATTTATAAAGTCCCTACTATTAAAAGTATTATTTAGTTCTTCTAATAATAAGGTTTTACCTGGTATAACTTTCTTCTTCTTATAGTACCTTTTTAAAGTATATGCAATTACTGCATGCTCAGTTAATACAAAATAAGAATCCTCGTATAATTCTAATGCTTTATACCCATTTCTATCTTGTACTGTAAACTTAAGTAAATCATATTGAAAATCAGTAGTGAATATGAATTTCATAAATATACCCGAATTATATTTAATATATATAGTATAATAGTATTAGGGGTTCTAGATAGTTACTAGGTAAACATATTACCCTAATAATTTGCATTTAAATATAATTTATTATATATTTAGAAAACAATACTAATTTAAAGAGAAAACAAATGGAAATACACAGGTTAATCTCTATGCAACCAGGTTATGATAAGGAGTTGTTCAATAGAATCTACAAGGAAACAGAAAACTTAAGAAAAAGTTTAACCT
>Ga0307426_1001643_pt1 | contig 14532 bp, 21 predicted proteins | sample SalMarWE160340MG_FD_202165 | JGI IMG/M metagenome (GOLD analysis project Ga0307426, IMG submission 202165) | Salt marsh sediment microbial communities from the Plum Island Ecosystem LTER, Massachusetts, United States - WE1603-40 | ecosystem: Environmental > Aquatic > Marine > Intertidal zone >... | reverse complement strand
TCCCTGCCTCACGTGCAGGGGAGCATTATACCTGTATTTCCTCTGCTTCCTCGGCTGCACGCTCGAAACCCATCTCCTTGACCATTCCTGCTTCATCATACCACCATCCTTGATATCTTTCCTATCAGCTGGAATCGCTGAACAACCTCTTTCGGAACAGGCCCTTTTATAAGGGAGCCCTTTGGTTCAAGGTTATCATTAACCAGCACGCAGGCATTGTCCTCGAACGAGACCCTCATGCCGCCCGGCCTCCTGAAGGGCCTCGTCTGCCTTATTATCACGGCCCTGTGCACCTCGTGCCTCACCTTCTGCTCGCCCCGAATGACCTTGACGTTGACTATCCCTGCAACGCCCGCAGCAGGCTTTGTCCTCCTTTTGCCCTTGAACCCCCTGACTGAAATGATCTGGACAACCTTTGCCCCGCTGTTATCAACGCAATTCATCTTTGCCCCGACGGGCAATCCCCTTGTTATGTTGCTCGGAATCGCTTTCATGGTTAATCACCGTAGTGCATACAAGTCATGAAAATTATAATTCTCCTTTCCTTTTATCTATTCCAACAATGACGAAGCTCTTTGTCTTTGAGAGCGGCCTGCACTCGGCTATGACGACCTGGTCGCCGTCCCTTGCGTGCATGCACGGCGGGTTATGGACTATTACCCTTGACTTCCTCCTCTCGTAAGACTCATACTTCCGCACGAACCTGTGGTATCCCCACTCCACGACAGCGGTCTTGCTCATCTTCGTTGACTTGACCACGCCCCAGAAGACCTTTCCCCTCACCGGAAGGCTTCCATGCCATGCACAGTTGACGTCCTCGCAGACATTCTCAGGCGGAGAGACTCCTAGGCCAATCTCCTTCCTTCCGGCCTTTTCGGTCCGCTTTACTGGAACCTGGGCCCTCTCATGGGATTTGGCAATCTTTGCTGCCTTCTTCTTTACAGCCATAACTCAATCCTCGTGAATTGTATCGTTAAGTAGAGAGAAACAAATCAGCCTCTCTACCTTCTCCGCACCGGAGCGCGGGGGTGGGTAACTCAGCCCGGACCACTGTCCGTCATAAGTTATGATATATCATGCAGGTATGTATATTTAAAGGTAACCTTTTTACCCGTCATTACATCGCCAATTAACCCTTTGGCAGGTAAAAGAAACGAATCCCTATTGTTTACAAAAAGCTTAACCAAAAACCTACCACTTCTTAAGCGCCTTCTTCACCCTGTCTTCAGGGCGGGCAACAAGGAGCTTCCCATCGACCCTGACTTCCTCTCCTGAGGGGAGTGTAAACTCAAAGGTTGCCTGAGCCTTGATGATGGTCTTGTTCTTTGTCTCAGTCTTTATGACCAGTGTGTTCCTGGTCTCATCAGCAACCTCACCCTCCATGCCAATCTGGCTCTGGTTACCAGAAGAAACAACCTTTACTTTGAGGCCAATCAGCTCGTGTTTTATCAGATTTTCAGGAGTCATCATGAAAGGTTGACGCTATTACTAATAAACAGCAGTCCCTTAATTGGTTAACCAGGGCCTATTCGACCACTATCTGGTCCTCTGTGAAGCCCAGCTTCTTCAGGATGTCCTTTACCTTTTCCATGTGCCCGCCCTGCAGCTCTATGACGTTTCCCTTCAGGGTCCCTCCGCAGGCAAGCCTCTGCTTAAGCTCCTTGAGGACCTTCTTTATGTTTATTCCCTTTCCTATGCCCTCTACAAGGGTTATCTGCTTGCCGTAACGCCTCTTTACAGAAGAAACCTTGACCTTTTCCTTTTCCTTTGCAATGGTCTCGCAAACACAGAGCTCTTTGGGGAGTCCGCATTTCTCGCATGTCTTATCCATTAATTATTTTCCTCCGCCTTGATTTTCTCTCTCTTTATCGTGTTGGCCCGGGCTATCGTTTTTCTTATCTCCTTTATCCTTCCAGGAGAAGTAACATTAGCCCCTATCTTTATGTTGGCCCTTTCCTTGGCCATCTCAAGCCTTAGTTCGCCGACCCTCTTGTCGATGTCCTTCTTTTCCATCTTCCTGAGCTCTTTCTTCCTCATCATTGCCATGTATCCACTTATAGTTATTAAAATGACTTAAATCACTTTGCCTTCTTTGGCTTTGCTTCCTTCCTTTCGCCCTGTTTTCCTGGGCTCTTCTTTCCCTCTGCCGCTTTCTTTGGTTTCGATTCCTTCTTCGGGGCCTTGGCCTTCTTCTCCGCAGGCTTCCCTATCCCCCTCCTCTTGGGGGTCGCCGCCTTGCCCTTCTTCTGAGGGCCCCTTTGCCCGGCCCTTTCCTTCTCCTCACTGACCTTCTTCAGGCGCTCCTCCTTCTCCTTCATCTCCCTTTCAATCATCTCCTCGGCGGTCTCTATCTTGTCCTTTATCTTCCTCATCTGCTCCTTGTTCAGGCGCTCTCCCGTGATCTCCATGAACTCCCGCATTATCTTTACCTTGATCCCTATCTTGCCGAGCTTCACGAGAGCAGTCTCAAAGGCATAGTCAACCATGTCCTTAGCGGGCTGGCCGCAGTGCTTAAGGTGACCCTCCTGAAACTTCCCGGTCATTGACTTCCCTCCGCCGAGCTTTCCTGAAATTATGATCTGTGCGCCTATCGCCCCTGCGTCCATTATCCTCTTGATTGTCAGGTTACCTATCTTCTTGTAGTTGTAACCCTTCTCCAGGGCGGACGCTATCTGCCTCGCCACTATCTTGGGGTCAAGGTTGGGGTTCCTTATCGACTTAACGTCCAGCTGAGGGTTCTCGAGACCGAACCTGACCTTTATGGCGTCTGTCATCTCGTTGATGTTCTTGCCACCCTTCCCTATTATCCTTCCGGGCTTGTTGGTATAGATTATTATCTTTATGCCGAGGGGGGTCCTCTGGAGCTCTGTCTTGGAGTAGTCCCCGAGGGGGAATATCTTCTTTATGAAATCCTCTATCTCTGCTTCCTTGATTCCCTGCTTGATGAAATGCTCGTTCAACATATTACCTCTGGACGAGAACGACCTGGAGGTTCGTGACCTTCCTCTGTTCCCTTCTCCTTTTCCATCCCCTCGGCCTGAAGAATGAAAATCCCTTGTGGGCCGAGGCATGAACATAAAGCTTCTCTGTGTCAAGCCCCTTGCTGTCCGCGTTCTTCTCTGCGCTGCTTATCAATTCGAGTATCTCCTTGGAGGTGTTGGTGTAGAACCTCCCGTCGAGGCTCTGCTTCTGGCTGACCAGATTCTGGAGCAGTTGTTTTGCCTTGTCAGACCTCATTCCCGTGACCTTCCTGCAGACGGTTACAGAGGACTTCTGGGATATCCTTAACCCTCTCCCGAATACCCTTGCTGACTTCCCTGCGGGGTTGAAAGCGTATTTCCTCATCATATCACCTACTTCAGCGGAACGTACTTAGAGGACCTGGTGGCGCCGAACCCTGGTGCTGAGTGCTTCACCAGCCTCCTCGTGAGCATGAACTCCCCGAGCCTGTGGCCCAGCATGTCAGGCCTTATCTCAAGCTGGACGTATTCCTTCCCGTTGTGGACCCCTATCTTGTGGCCGAGCATCTGGGGTATGATTATCATCTCCCTCTCCCTTGTCTTGTTGAACTTCTTCGGGTTCTTCTCAAGCCTCTTCAGGAACTTCTTCTGGACCTCTGTCAATCCTCTTCGGAGGGTTCTCCTCTCCCTTGCCCTGCATATCTTTGCAAAGTCATCTACAGACATTCCCTTGAGCTCGTCCAGTTTCTTTCCCTTGAAGTAAAATTCCCTTACCATGTTTACCTCTTCTTGCCAGTCCTCTTTGGCGATATAGAGCCGACCTTCCTTCCTGGCGGGGCGTTCCTCGAGACGGTCTTGTGCTTCCCGAGGCCTGAATAACCTGCCCCGAACGGGTGGTCGTAAGCATTCATCGCAACGCCAGAGGTTCTGGGGTATAACTTACCTCTTGCATGCATTGCCTTAAATCTCTTTCCTGCCTTAACCCATGGTTTCTCTCCCCTCCCCTCACCTGCTGGTATACCAACGGTCACGCGGCAGGTGGGGTGGAGCCTCTTCTTCTTCTTGGAAGGCAGCTGTATTATGACCTCCCCTGCGCTCTTCGAGACCACCATGGCCGCGGAGCCTGAGGTCCTGCACAGCTTCGGCCCCGAGTTGGGGTAGGTCTCTATAGCAAAGACCTTTGTCCCCTCATCGACCTTTGAGATGGGCATCACATAATTCTGGATTTTGTCGCCGACCCTCATCCCCTCGGGTGCGATGACATGACCCATGCTCCTGTCAGAATACATTACCTCAGCGAGCGGGGCGTTCCTGAGCTTGTCATTGACCAGGTCCCTCACCAATCCCTCGGCGTTATTGTATCTTATGTCTGGCTTGAAAGCGTAATTGGGGGTCCTGTAGGTGTGGCTTCCCTTTCCCCTTCTCTGAGCAATTATCCTCTTTCCCATAAGCCTTTCACCTGATTACTATAACATTCCCATCCTCGAGGCAATGTCAGCTGCCGAATGGTCTGGATGGATCTTCACGAACGCCTTCTTCTGGTTCTTGGTTGAGACCATCATGTTGACTGACTGGACCTTGACGTTGAAGTTCTTCTCCACAGCCTCCTTGACGTCCTGCCTGGATGCCTTCTTGTTGACTATGAAGACGAGCTTGTTTTCGACCTCGACCATGTTCATGCTCTTCTCTGCGAGCTGGGGGTAGAGAAGGACCTTCCACGGGTCGCTGAAGCCTTTCTTTGCCTTTTTTGATTTGGACATGAGAATCACTTCGCCAGCTCCTCCATCTTCTGGACCGCTCCCTCTGTCCAGACGCATAGCCTCCCTGGCTCTGCCCCGGGAGCAACATGACCTACGCTCAGGTCATCTGCATGCACCACGTCAACCCCCGCGATGTTCCTCGCGGCCCTGGTTATGCCCCTGTCATCATTAATCACGAGAAGGATTCCCTTCCTTCTCTTGTATTTCCTTCCCCTCATCGTTCCCTTTCCGGACCTGACCTTCTTCTCCTTTGTCCTCTCCATCTCGTCCTTGAGGCCCATCTTCCCGAAGGCCTCCTTAACATCCTTCAGCGAGGTCAGTTCCTCTATCTTGTTCTCAACGACGAGCGGGAAATGCTTTAATCCCTCTATCTTGTGTCCTCTCCCCTGGACCATCTCCTTTCTGGAGGTTGCCGCAACAGCAGACAGGAGTGCGAGCATCCTCTCCTTCTTGTTCATCTTCTTCTCCCAGACCTTCTCTGCCTTGGGTGGGTGGGCCTTGCGACCCTTGATTGCCTGGGGGACGTGCCTCGCCCTCATGGAAAGGAAGCCGGAGCCGTGAATCCTCTTCATCCTGGCCATCTCCCTGTTCATCATGCTCATCCTTATGCCCCTCCTGGCGTGGTAGTGGGCGGATGTCCTCTGTCCGGCGATGGGGTCAGTCCCATAGGGCTGCCTTGCCATCGCCTGCTCTGCCTCCACGGCCCTCCTGATGAGGTCCTTCCTCACCCTTCTGGAGAAAGCCTTTGCTACGGTCATCTCCCCCCTTGCTTCTCCCTTCACATTATAAACGGTTAGCTTCATACCCTATCCTCAATGATATACGGCTTTTCGTTCCCAGCATTGGTTGTGTTGTTCCTGGGGTCGGAATGCCGTCTGTTTACTCAAGTTCTGTGCGAATGTTATGCAGAAAAAGAACCCTACCGACCTGCCTTAGGCCGGATGCAGATACAACGGTCCTTATCCTGCACCTCTTCGAACCAGGCATGCCTCACAACAAGCCTAGGTTCGCTTGTTTCTAAACAATGACCTTATAACTATATAAAGCTTATTGCGGACATTATTCTATAGTCATATTCCTATCATCACCACACCAAAGTAGTAATTAATTACCTAGAGAAGCCGGTTCAAATAGGAATGGTTTTTCTAGTTATGGATGTGTTTTTGTCAGGTTTCTGGTGTCTTTCGTTTGTCTTGAATCGTCTTCTGAACCGGATTAGCGACCAAAAGGAGGTGCGCATGCCTGAAGAATGGGAGCTGGATGAGGTTGATGAAAACGATATTCTGGTTGAGCTCGTAAACGTAAATCTCGGCGGGCATGAAAATCTCATTGCCCTCAGGGATGAGGAAAGTAGGAAAATTGTTTTTCTGAAAGACATTCTCAGCCCTGAAGAAATAAAAGCACTGGAGATGGAAGCGGGATTTTTCGCAGAGTTCTTTATCTCAGAGCAGAATCTTACCGAATTCGGCATGAATGTGGAAGAGATAGCTTCCGGTAACGGTGGCATCGTGCAGGTAACGCCGTTAATTTCCCATGACAGGGAAATACCGAAGGCCTGAAAACAAATTCTTAAGGGGCGGGTTCTGATGGCCTGCCTCAGGAAGGGAGGTGAGGACAATGAAGGCCCTGAGTTTTATGGACAGGCTCTACAGGCCGAAGCTGTTCAGGTTTATTCTTTTGTTGTGCTTCTTGGCCAACATGGGATTTTTAGGAGCTATTCTGGATAGCAGCCTTCAGAGTCCCACCAAGACCAAGGGGCTGCCAATCGAACAGGAGATGGAGAACGAAAAGACTCTCGTAAATTTTATAAGGGAGAAGACAAGGTTGGCCAGGGAAAAAGATGCTGAGAGCGCATATTCCCCGTATGACTACTTCCAGGACCAGAAAGAGTTTTTTGATAAGGAAAAAGAACTTGGGATTAGCATCACTACAGACCCTGCCTCTCAGGAGATGTTCTCCCTTGCACGAAAAAGCATCAAAAAGGGCCTCTTTACTGACTACGATATTAGTGTTGCCAGTGAAGGGTATAAGGACCATGTTGATCCCATGAGGGAGTCGCGCGAGGAGTTCCATGAGGCAATAAGGAAGGCTGGATGGTCCGGTGTCCTTTGCTTTTTATTATTGATTTATCTCAAGAACCTTGACCTGGCCTTTGTCCTTTTCCTCATGTGGATTAAAGAGGACAGGGAGATATTCAGCCTTAGAAACCCGTTTGGTTTTGTTCTTGCCTTGATAATGTATCCTGTTGTGATGACGTGCGTCTTCTGGCAATGGATGAAGCACGCCGAACAAAGGATACACCTTGAGGCAGAACTCAGAAGGACAAAGAAGAAATTATTCACCGTCCTCTCTGATGACGAAGTGGCCAGGATAAGGAGGTTAGTCAAGAGCGGTCTCCCCGCATCTGCCTGGAGGAGGCAGCTCGCCGGACAGGGCCTTGTGTTCAGGCACAGCCTGGCCCTTGCCCTGCTGGTGACCATTATCATGGTCATCATACCCAGGCCGGGTGAATCGAGAACCTGGAATTTGTCAAGGGCAGGACCATTTTTCATGGCAGAACAAGAGCTTGGTCACAACCTGGCCCGAATGCAGATAGATGAGGGCCAGGACGATGAGCATGGAGGGGGTTTCCATGATTTCCTGGTTTCTGGATTCCAGGAAGCAATCCTGCTTCCTGTTCAACTCTTAAGGTTAGTCGAAGAAGTGTTCAGTGTAGAGGAAATCCCTAAAGACATTGACCATATTCCTCGACGGTTGTTTGGTTTGAGGCCTGTCTTGGCAGCAAACTGAACAGCCGGAGGGAAAGCTTCCTCCGGCAGGAGGAGGAAGCCATGAATAGAACAATAATCTTTGTGGCCGCGTTGGCGGCCTTTGTGCTTGTGTCCCCTGCAGTCCATGCCGGGGACTTCGGGGTGTCGGTTTCCACACAGACCCTTTCAGAGGACGTCAGCTATTTCGGGGGCCTGACACTTGACAAGCCCGTCCAGGAGACCGACATCTGTATATCGCTCCCGTGGGGGTTCTATCTTGATTTCTGGCACTCCATGGGACTTAATGATGATGATCTCTCCTCTGATCCAGGGGATGAGATTGACGTGACGCTGGGTTGGGCAGGAAAGGTCAAAGAGTGGCTCTCGCTGGACGTTAGCATTACCTATGCTGACTGCGCAGAGCTTCTCAACAAGGAAGGCGGCGACTACATCTCCCCGTCCGTAGAGGCGGGGGTGCCGCTCAAGCTTGCTGAAGACCACTACATCGAACCCTTCGTCTTGCTCGAGCTGGTTTTCCCAGTTAGCGGCTCTGATGCTGGAATCGTAGTAACAGGTGGAGCGAAACATACCTGGGAAATCGGTTCGACAGCCGTTATCTGCCAGAAACTGGGCCTCAGATACTATCAGGTCCAGAACAGCCAGGAATACGGCTGCCTGGTGGATTACAGGTTTTCGCTCGGATGGAAGATTCTCCACCAGCTGATAAAGTGGGAGCCGCTGGAGCACGTTACAATAAACCTGCCCAATGTGAAGGCGATATTACCTCTCTATAACCAGCATGAAGCGAACGATAAGGACCCGGAGGCCGCCATCGGCGCCGGGCTAACAATCGTGTTCTGATGTAATGACAAACGCTCGGGGGCCGGGCCTCTCCTTTTGGGCCCGCCCCCGGGAAGGAGGTGCAGAGCATGAAAGCCAAGGATAAGGAAAAAACGCTGGGGAGAATCCTGAGCGGGATTGATATGGCGACCGTCAAAAAATGGGACCCTCCCAAAGGACTGATAGGCTTTTGTGAGGAAATTGGTATGAAGGATGACACCATTCTCTCACAAAGACGCCTGATGAGGATTGGCAATAAATACGGGCTGTGGGGAAAATGGATTATCCTGAAGGCCATAACCGAGAAGGGCCTGTGGGATGACGACATCGTCAGCCTGCTCGTTTCGGGGGATTTTAAAGACCTCGAAGAAGAGCTTGCCACCCTCATCATAAGAAACAAGAGGGTCCTTGTGCCCAGCAAGGCCGTTGCCCTGGTGAGGCAGCTCAGGGGTTACATGATTGAATTCTTCAGGGCAATCAAAGCCTTCGTCGACCTGCCGGGCGAGCAAGTGTATAATTTGTTGAGAGAGATAGAGAAACCGTTCGGTTGGGAGAGGCAGGTTGCCGATATAATGATAAGCAGGAGGGGTGATATCGGACCAGGCAGGCTGTGCACCCTTGTTGAGGAGCTTATCATCGGCGACATTGAACAATTCGAAAGGGTAATCCGTGAGTGCGGTATCAAAGGGAAGCGCAGGGAAAGGCTGGAAACACTTTTGCGGAAAAAGCACAACTTTCCCGAACCACTGCCCATAGAACAGCGGGTTGTTTTTTGAAATAATCGATTGGGCCGCTTGTTGGAACACGCCCCCGGAAAGGAGGACGGCATGTCGAGGAAGAGGAGGAATAAAAGCATAAGAACCGAGGGGAGCGGATGCCCTGGTGTTTTCAATCGCCATCACGAGGCATGAAATGTCGGGCAACGACATGTTTGAGGTCCTTATTGAGATTGATGTTGCAGGTCAGCGCCTTGAATGGTTCGTTGCCAAACTGGTCATCTATCATGAAATGACCTCAAAACAGAAATGTGGCAAATGCCTGCTAAAGATTGTCGCGTGACTGCAAACGCAAACGTGGATTACGGGGAGCGGTGATTTACCATTCCGGGGGCACTCTCTTGTTTGGGGAGGAGCCCCTTTTCTTTTTGTTGTCAAGTTAGAGGGAGATAATCACAGGGTTGTGCGCGTTTTTTGGTTAAGCTTTTTGCCATCAAGTAATACTCGTTTATGTTACCTGCCAAGAGGCTAACTGGCGAGACCGTGAACCCTAAAAAGGTTAATATTTAAATACCCTACTGCATATTAATTAGCCAGACGAGAGGTTATTATGGCAGAGGAAAACAAGCTTGAAGAAAATGAGGAACAGGAAGAGGTCAAGAAGGAAGAATCCCAGGGAGAGGAATCCGTAGAGGAGGAATCCACAGAGTCTCCGGAGGAAGAGGAGCAGGGAGAGGAATCTACAGAGCCTGCGAAGGCCGGCCCTGGGCAAAGGGAGGAAAAGAAAGAGGAGAAGCCAGCGGAGACAGGTGAGCATGCAAAGGAACCTGCAAAGGAGCAGGCAAAGGGGAAGGAAAGAGTCAACATCATCAGGGTGATGGAAACTAACCTTGACGGAAACATGCCCGTGCGGAGGGCCATAAGGCGCGTGAGGGGCGTCTCATTCATGTTCAGCAATGCCGTCTCTCAGAAGATAGACTTCGCAGACAGGAAACTGGGAGAGATAGGTGACAGCGAGATGAAGAAGCTCGAGGAGGTCATGACCAATCCCCAGAAGTTCGGAATCCCGCAGTGGATGTGCAACAGGAGGGCTGACCCGGTCACAGGGGAGGACAGGCACCTCACCGTATCGAGCCTGGAGTTCGCAAAGAAGATGGATATAAACGAGATGAAGAAGAAGAGGACATATAAGGGAATCCGCCACGGAGAGCACCTGACCGTTAGGGGACAGAGGACCAGAGGGTCCTTCAGAAAGGGCAAGGTTGTTGGCGTGAGCAGGAAGGCTGCGGCTGCAAAGAAGAAGTAAAATCATGTTCATGCGCCTGTTGGCGCATTGAAAAGTTGGCGCGAGGACTTCGGTCTGCTAACCGTCAAGACTTTGTTCTTGCGCTGACTATGTGCCGGCAACAGGCGGCATAAGGATATAAATACGTCGCAACAATAACAACCAACAAAAATCACATCAAGGCAAAATCAGCTGGACGGCATTAACAGGTTGAACAAAGCCGTCTTTCGATAGTCATGCAGAGTGAATGTTACAGGTGGAATGATGAGAAGGATTGCAAAGAAGTACAAGAGGCCCAAGAGGCCGTGGGACTCTGTCCTCATAAAGGAAGAGAAGGCTCTCATGAGAGAATACGGCCTCAGGAAGAAGAGGGAGCTCTGGAGGGCAAGGGAGATACTCAGGCAATACAGGAGAAGGGCCAGGGACCTCATAGCCCTGAAGGACCCTGAAGCTGAGAAGATTCTGATAGAGAAGATGGCCAGGATTGGCCTGCTTACCAAGGCTTCGGGCCTGGATGACGTCCTTGCGCTGGACGTGAAGAGCATCCTTGAGAGGAGGCTCCAGACAATGGTATTCAGGAAGAGGGTGGCAAAGAGTATAATGGAGGCCAGGCAGATGATAAGCCACGGGAGGGTCTCTGTCGCAGGAAGGAGGACGAAGTTCCCTGCATACATCGTCCCTGCAGAGGAAGAAGGAAAAATATCGGTTCATGGTGGTTAGATGGCAGAGAGGACAGATGCAAAGAAGGTAGAGAAGACTGCAAAGCCTGAGCCGAAGCCAGAGAAAGCCAAGGCTGAAGCAAAGGCAGAGGTCAAGACGGAATTCAAGCCCATCAGCAGGGAAGAGATCGAGCCCAGGGCAAAGGCTGCGGAAGCAGGCGAGCATGCAAAGGAGCAGGTAAAGGAACCTGACAATAGTGGGGAAGAGAAACCCGTTTACAGGGAGAGAAGGTTCGACAGGCCGCAAAGGTCTCCTGTCAAGTGGGGCATTGCCCACATCTATTCCTCGAGCAACAACACGATTATCCACATCACGGACATGACGGGCGCGGAAACCATATCCCGCGTCTCAGGCGGGATGATGACCAACAGGGCAAAGGACAAGGGCATGCCCTTCCCTGCAATGAAGGCTGCGCAGAAGGCTGCTTATGATTCAAGGAACAAGGGAATAACTGGAATCCACCTCAAGATTCGCGCTCCGGGGGGGCACAAGAAGAAGATGCCCGGCCAGGGGGCGCAGCCGGCAATCAGGGCCCTCGTGAGGGCAGGCCTGAGGGTCGGAAGGATAGAGGACGTTACCCCCATCCCGCACGACACCACGAGGAAGGCGGGTGGCCGGAGAGGAAGGAGGGTGTAAGAATGGCAAAACATCATAAACCCGTGGCTGGTTCGAGGGCATACTGGCCGAAGAAGAGGGCAAAGAGGATATACCCCTCAATCAGGACGAGGGCAGTAAAATCAGAAGGCCCTCTATCGTTTGCAGGGTTCAAGGCCGGCATGACCCAGGTTAAGTGCGTTGACAACACGAAAGATTCTCTCACAGAGGGGGAGGAAGTCATAAAGCCCGCTACGGTGATAGAGTGCCCACCCCTAATGGTTTGCGGTATTAAGACGTACATAAAGGATCATGACGGGTTAAAGAACAATGCCACCATATGGAGCGAGAAGCTCGACAAGGACCTTGACAGGAGGTTCAAGGTTCCGAAGAAGCCGGACAGGTCAAAGGTTTCTGTGATAGACAAGCAGGCTGAGAAGCTTGCTGACGTAAGGCTTCTGGTCCACACCAAGCCAAGGGGCTCTGGAATAGGAAAGAAGAAGCCAGAGGTCTTTGAGCTGGGGATAGGGGGCGACGCTGCCGCGAAATGGAATTACGCCAAGGAGAGGCTCGGGAGCGAACTGAAAGTCTCGGACGTCTTCAGGGACGGCGAATGGATTGATGTTTCTTCTGTGACGACAGGCAAGGGTTTCCAGGGTCCTGTGAAGAGGTTCGGGATAAAGGTGAGGCCAAGGAAGCACGAGAAGAAGAGGCGGCACACCGGCGTCATCGGAACGAGGGGCGTCGCGAGGGTCCTGCCCGGAAAGATTGCCATGGCAGGCCAGCTGGGATTCCAGACTAGGACAGAGTTCAACAAGAGAATCATCTCCATCGGCAGCGGCAAGCTCACCCCGAAGGGCGGGTGGCTCAGATACGGAGAGATTGACAATGATTACATAGTCCTCAGGGGCTCTGTGCCAGGACCTAAGAAGAGGCTGATAATGATGAGGAAGGGCCTGAGGGCAAGGTCCCGCGAGAAGGAGAACCTCGAGTTCAAGGAAATCATCCTCGACTCCCAGCAGGGTGCCTGAATCAGCTTACGATAGGCTGCGGCCTTATGCAAGCTGATAAGCAACAAGCAGAGTTTACAAGTTATTTTTTCCGTTAACGCCTTTGTCATTAATTATTATTCGTTCCTGTTACCTGACCTTCAGACCCAGGATAGGTTATATGGTTCCTGGGTGCGAAAGGCGAAAACGTTAACAGTAAAAGGGTTAATCAACCTCATAGAATATGTGGTCAACGAAGAAGAACGCGGTGATTGCCGTTATCAGTATGGCCATCATGAGGGCAATCAGCATGTCGATTGAGAGGCCTGTCTTGAGGCCGTTTATGAAGGTTCCGGACAGCAGCAGGAACAGCGAGAGGAACGCTATGACCGTGAACCCCTTCACCTTGCGGGAATAGAACCTCTTCTTGAGGAGCTTGAACCTCTCCTCCCTTGACCATTTCCTGGTGTATTCATGCACCTCAATGACGTCGCCAACGAAGTGGACGATTATCTGGCTCTTCTCCCCCTCCTTCTCCGCGCCTATTGACTTTACCTGATATCTTCCCTGGCCGTATTTCCTCAGGAGCTGGCGCTTGATGTAATCGGTGTCGTCCAGCTCAAAGGGCTGCTTTCCCTCGCTGTAGACCGTCCTGTAGGGTCCCATGAGGTGGGGCTTCCTGTCATGCCCCTCGCCGAGCTCCCTCTTCTGGATGATGAACTTCTTTCCCATGTTTTATAATTAGCCTGTTTTGTTTAAAAGAAGCTATTCCTTCCTTGCCGTTTTCTTCACAGATTTCTTCGGTAACTTGCCTTCAGAGACCTTGCTTCCTGCACTGGCCTTTGAGCCCTTCTTCTCGTAGTATTCGAACTTATCCACGAGGCAGAACCTCCAGGGCCTCCTGCCCTTTGCCCTGACCTGTATCAAACCCAGTCCGCACTTGCACTTCCTCGATATAACCTCTACGTAGCCGTGCTGGGGGAGAGGGAACGAGTTGTGGCACTTTGGATAGTTGGAGCACCCCACGAACCTCTTCCCGGTCCTCCTCGAGTGGATTATCCTGAGCTCCCCCTTGCCGCACTTGTTGCACACGCCTACGGTGTGTATCTCCTTCTCATACTCCCGGACCGCCTCCTTTATGTGCGTGCCTATCTCCTTCTCGTGCGACTTGAAATCGGTGAGTATCCTCCTGAGCTCTTCCTCTGCCTCCTTTATGACGCTCTCCATCTTCATCTTCCCTTCCTCTATCTGCTCCATCTCCTTATCGAACTTCCTCGTGAGCTCCACTGATATTATCTCAGGGCAGTGCTTCTCCAGGGCCTTGACCACCGCAACGCCAAGGTCAGTCACCTCTATCGATTGCTCCCTGATGTATCCCCTGTCGTAGAGCGTCTGCAGGATTCCCGCCCTGGTGGCCTTGGTCCCGAGCTCCAGCTCCTCCATCTCCTTGAGTATTGATGCCTGCGAGAACCTTCCCGGGGGCTGGGTCTCCTTGTCCAGCCTCTCCAGCTTCTCGTTGCTGAATTTGTCGCCCTTGTTCACATCAGGAAGAAGCTGCTCCTTGAACCTCGCATAGGGCTTGTAGAAATCTATCCATCCGGGCTTCAGGGTCCTCACACCATGCGTCAGAAATTCTTCCCCCTCTATGAGTATGGTTATCCTGGAATGCTCCCTGACTGCCGGCTCCCCGAACACCGCGAGGAACCTCCTCACTATCAGGTCATATACCTTCTTCTGCTGCGCCGAGAGACGCTTCGGCTTGTGGCCCGTGGGGTAGATGGCCGGGTGGGCAGGGTCTGTCTTCTTCCCCTCGTTTGGCTTGAGCTTTCCCTCCATCACCCTCTTCGCAAGGAACCTGTAATCATCCTGCCCTGCGAGGCCCTCCAGTATCTTTTTGAACCCGAGCTTTGCAGGGAGC